>Ga0187882_1001493_pt1 | contig 23641 bp, 22 predicted proteins | sample June2016WEW_19_1_3_FD_132991 | JGI IMG/M metagenome (GOLD analysis project Ga0187882, IMG submission 132991) | Peatland microbial communities from SPRUCE experiment site at the Marcell Experimental Forest, Minnesota, USA - June2016WEW_19_150 | ecosystem: Environmental > Terrestrial > Soil >... | reverse complement strand
GCGCCCGAGATGCAGGCGGTGTGAGGCGGGGCGGAGGGCTGGGGCGCGAGTGCCCGCCGTACGCAGCAAGAGACTAGCGGTTTGCGACGACGCGGATTTGGCGCCGCAACCGGCCAGTGCGGCGTGGGCGCGTGATCGTGGGGAATGGGAATGGGACGGGGTTTGGCAGGATCGATCCAGATCCTTGGCGGGAAGGGGCTGGCTCAACACGTATGGCTCCGCCTTGCCGGTCGATCTCCCTCAACCGGACTTCGCGGGCGTCAGCTGGTGCGAAGGGGATTTATCAACAGGAACCAACTAGGCGGGCTCTGCCGTCCCCACCACGCGGGGCACAGCCAACCCGCGACGACCAGCTTGGGAATGTGAGTGCAGATTGACTTCACGGTACTCACGCCTCACGCCGATTCCACGTTTTCATGCCATGCCCACCGGTCGCCTACAAGGCCCCGAAGGCGCCACGCTGTCGTCTTCGGAACCGAGTCCAACTCATGGCCTAGTCTCGATAGTGTGGTGGTGATGGCTTGCCGATCTTCAGGTGTTGAGATGACAGTCTGACACCCGCTCGCTAGTTGACTTAGCGCGCTCTTCCACACTCGCCACCACCGCCAATGGCCTGCTGCCAGCCAGAGGATGTAGCCAAGGTCGAAGCCGCCACGCGTTCCGAGTTCATGTTCGAGAAGCAGGACGCAGATATCGATCAGATCCTTCTGCTCGAATCGAACCTTCTGAACGCGACTTAGGAGGAGGTCAGTTAGGCAAATCGTGGGGTAGTCTAGGGACAGCCGGCCGCGAAGAGGAATCGATTGAGACAAGCAAAGATTGTCCACAAAGACCTCGAAAGTGATGTTCTCGCGCGAATAGAAGACACGGCGTTGATGCCCACGGAGCATCCGCCAGTTCTCATTCTCTTCGCAGCCCCTCTCCACCAAGAGGCGCGCAACCTCCTCTGAGGATTCGCTTGTAGTGGCGAAATCAATATCAGAAAACGGGGCCCGATCCGAGTCCAGAAACGATCGCCTTCGAGGGCATTTGAGGTAAACAGCAACGCTGCCAAGGACCCGCAGAGGGATCCCGCTCTTTTCACTTTGTGCCACCAAATCGACCGCGAGATCGGAAAAGACCCGGTTTTGTTCGGCGTGAGCGCTCACTGAACCATCAGCCTTCGATCGGATGACAACTTGTCAGGCTACCATCCTCGTCGAGATCAACCAGATAGGCGTGCAATACACCGTTCCAGTATTCAGATCCGGGATTCAGGCAGACCGTACGTCCAAGAGACTCTTCACCGGCAGCCTCGTGAACGTGGCCGTGCAGACCCAACACCGGCTGGAATTCCTCGATGGCCGTTCGAACCGCTTCGCTGCCGACATGAATACGGTTCTGTCCGTCTACACTCAACACAGGACGCAGGTTGTCATCGAGTTCTGGTGCTAGGTCGATCATCGTCCTGGCCGGCGGACAGTGAAAGTTGAAAATTCCATGCCCCGGATCTGGCAGTCTCGACACCTTAGCCCGTATCATCCTGGCGAGCACGCTCTCCTCAGCCTCACGCGGGGTGTGCCATGGAGTCGGAGGCGTGTAGTCCAGCGTGATGATAGAATTCCTGCCCAATCGACAGTATCCATCGAGATTGCACAGGATACCCGCACCTTCGAATGACTTCAGTGTCTCATTAATCTCGATCGGATCGTCATTGCCAGGAGTGATGAAAACAGCGACTCTCTTCAGATCAAGCTCCGAGGCAATTGTTTCCTTCCAGCTCTCAAGCCGGTCGACGATCTTCGAAACGAACATCTGGCTTATGTTATCGGCGTTCGCCCTAAGGCCTTCTATCTCACTCTCTTGGCAGCGGAAGCAGTACTGCCCGAATTCCTGAGCATCCCTCTCGACGACCTCTATGCCTAAAGCTGAAAAGTCCCTCCGTCTGCCGCGAAAGCTTGTGTAATAAGTGCCATCGGCTTTCTTGACGATTGCCAGCATCTCCTTCCCGCACAGGTCCCCAGCTATGACTAAGACGTTGGCGGCATGCTGCTTCACGGCTCTTAGACTCTTTCGCAGCACTGCGAGAGAGCCATGGACGTCCGCTAAAAACAGCAGCCGCATAGGTCATTCCGGAGGCAGTTCGCGACAGATTCTCTCAACATCGATTCCAATCTTGTGGCTCGCAGACAGGCGCCATGCGTAGAGGGACATGCACAGGCCCATCAGCACCGACAGAAAGACGACAATAGTCATGCTCAGTTGACGAATCGCGACGAACACCACAAACCAGCCAACGGCGAAGGCTAGGAGGCCGATGATCGAGATGACCGGCAACCCACCAATCGTCCTCTGCTCAGGCAGGCGCTCGTAGAGGTCGGGACGCCGATACGGGAGAAGCATTGCGCTCAACCCGTATAGCCAGTACACAAAAAGCGCGCAGAACAAGATCGTCCCCAGAACGACCCCGACGTTCAGGAGATTGAGAAGTACACCCGCAAGGGCAACGACAAGCGTGAGGTGAGATGCAGTCGTCGGTGCGCCGGTCTTTGCGTTGACATTTGTGAGAGCGCGGGGAACGGTCCGGTCCATCGCGAGTGCGAACACGAGTCGAGATGGGGAGAAGAAGTAAGGAACCATCGTGTTTAGCAGCCAAACACAGAGAGCCAACGAGACCAGAATGCTGACCCAAGGATTCGGCATGATGGACGTGAAGTAGAACGGAATTGATGGCGCAACAGCCGGGACCGCCTGCCCAAGTTCCTGACTGTATTGTTGAAACATAAAGCCATAGGCGTTGATAAAATCCCCGAAGGCGAAGGTGACTGAAAACGATATGATGATGTAGAGGCAAGCAAGACAGACCCAGCCGGCAATATAACCACGAAAGCTCCTCCGATCAGAGTGCGACACCTCTCCGCTGGCATAGCTGATCAACTCCAAACCGCCATACGAGAAGAGCACAACCAAGAGCAGGTCGAGTGTCGCCCCCCAGGAGAAGGGGGGTGCTTTCCATCCATGCTGAGCTGCGATTCCGAGTACCTTCTCATATGAGCCGGCACCCCACACCCCGTTGAAGAAGCGTGGCACCCCCCCGAAGAATCGAACGGCGAAAAAGAACCCGACGGTCGTGACCACCGCCGCAACGGCGAACACAAACATCACTCGCATGGCTCTCCGGAAAGCCCTGACACCCCTTAGAACCAAGAGCCACGTCAGAATCACCAGGATCGCGCCGCCTATGGCGCTGTTTCCAGGACGCTCCAACGCCACCCCAAAGTCCTGTAAATAGCGAAGACCACCCGCCTTACCAGTTTGGACGAAGATCCCACCTGCGATGCTTGTCGTTACAAACGCCACAACCCCGACACTCAGAGTGTATCCCAAGAAGAAAAGTACGGCCGCCAGAAAACCCAGCGATGGGCTCAGCACCCGACTGATGAGAACGTACAGACTACCCGATCGAGGAATCAACCCAGACGTGGATGCCGCCACATAGATCACGGGGAAAACGAGCAACATCCCTATCAGGAAGCTGAGCGCTATGTTGCCGCCGGGAAACGTGGCGCTCGTAGAAACAGAGTAGTAGATAATTCCCGAGCCCGCTGGCGCCGAAACCACGGCGACGAACACATCCCACCACGTCAGCGCCTTGACGAGGCCTGATGCCTTTCTGACGAAAACAAGCCTGCTGTCATGTTGTGCCATAGTCTCCATTCCTGACCGGCGTTGCCGCTATTTTCTCAGCCTCTCGATCCCCCCAATAGCGAGCCTGTAGTGCTGCAAGAGGTGGCGCTTTCGCCACCAGTCGATTCCAATCCACGGAAGCCGTCCTACCAGTGGCAGGTTGCCCTTCTGAATGGTTCTGCCCGCAAAGTCGAAAAACGCATACAACTTCATGAGGTTCGAGTCGATAATCGCTAAGTTTCGCTCATTGGCATGCCAAGTCTGCGTTTGTGCATGGCGATCCCTAGAATCAACCGAATCCCCTCCCGCGCAGAGATAGAATCCAAGAAATGCGCCGTGCAGTTGGCTTCTCATTGCAGGCGCGTCCTCCTTCGCCCACACCACCTCGTCCATCTCATTGGAGTCGCAACGAGCAACTGGACTGGTCGAGACCCGGCTAATTCTAGCATCCAACAGCGTCGAAAAGTACCTCTCTTCTGATTGAAGCTTCTTTGCCCCTATCTTCTGTTGTAAATATCCATAAAGAAGCGAGACTGCAGCGAGAGCCTCATATGCATTCTTAAGATCTTCCTCCGTAACCACCGGTCGGATAGCGCTCAGCGCGCGGTATTCACTTATAAGATCGCGCACCTGAAGAATACGGCGCTGGATCAATTCGATACCGCTTTCAACAAGTTTTCTATCACGATCCTTCCTCAACTGGAGAGTCAAAACCCAAAATGCTCCGATCACTCCTAATACGCCTGCTAGCACCTGGGCTCCAGCTTGGAGCCAAGCGTTCTTGTCAGGGGCAGAGAGTATCCAAACAAAGGATTCCCAAAGTCGCCTCAATACCTCATCCACTGGTTATCCTTTCCACTACCTCGGCGATACTAGAGGTGGCCTCTACACTCGAAAAACACACTTCGGCAATCTCCTGAGCGGCGGCGTTAAGTATCTTTCTATTTTCTGCTGACAGGTCTGCGTTCTGGAAATCGCGAATTGCGGCCAGGCTTGTATTGAGACCATCCACTTTCTCTCGGAACGCTGTTGTCTGGGCAGTCGCTTGGTCAAGATCAACCAGAGTGACCTGCTTCATGGTCTTATCTTGCCACTGCCAAGCAAATCCCGCCTTATGAACAACTGGAATGTAGTCGCACGCAAGGGTGAAATACGCCTCGTCGATGTAGTGTTCTAGGGGCACTACAACGGCACGTAGAAGCTGCCAAACAGGATGTTTACGAAACACGGATCTCAGCGCGTCGTGTATCGTGCCGGATTCCTTCTGTAGCTGTTCGAGTACTCCTTGAATCTTCAATAAGCGCTTTAGCAGCGTCACTCCATAGATGGCAGTGGCGTAGTCGTCCAGTAGAGTAGCTGAGAGACGTTGTGGGGTCGCCTCCTGGCGAACAGAAGCACGGTTCCAGCAAGTGTCCATCAGGCTGAACAGGAGGTCATCCTCGATGTCGAATCGCTGGGGTCGCGCAACTGTGCAGGTCAGCGTCCGAGCTGCTCCCGCGCTTTGAACGACGTGATAGGTTCGAGAGAGCAGTACGCGGTCGGAGCCTTGAGCTGCGGCAGTAGAGGTAACAGTCAACCGGGCGCCGCTAGGCATTTCCTTGGCGGTCTTCTCAAGGAGGAGCGCAGTCTCGTGTGGGCCGATGGAGTCGATTGACAGCGTCGATTTGACAGGTCCGGAGGAGGGAGAGGCGCGCCGAACACGAAGCTCAGTCAGGCAGTCGGACGGAAGGCCAGTTGTGAGCATGTGTGCTGCGATTAGGCGTGCAATTGAGTCGTTGTCGAACAGACTCAATTTGCTGGAGCGAATATTGCCGACGAGCTCGTAGAGAATCCCGCGATCCGTTGGCGGTAATTCGGACATCCCATAGTCTTTCTCGCACCGCTTGCGTAAAGGCTCAATGAGGCGAAGATCAACGTTGAGAAGCCCAAGGGGTTTGACCAGTCTGATCAACTCACCGTGTTTGTCTCGAAAGTTGGCGGCGAGTGCGATAATCTCTTCTTCGCGGTTCTTAAATGTGACTCGGAGTAGATGGGAGTCGTCGTAAAAGGTTAAGGTCGCAAAGGAACAGTGCTCGAGATGCGGGGTGTCTGGCACTTCGAGAAGAAACCACTCGGGAGACTGTGGGTCAGGTTGAGGCGGCTTGCACTCGTCGCACGTGACGTCACGAAAACAACCCCACTCTTCGGGTTGATGCACATCGACAGAGTGACGGAGGTGGAGCGGTGTCTGAAGTGACGTAAGGGTCTCCGGCTCCAAGACCAGGCCGGCGAAGAGAAGATCTCCGAGAAGCCCTGCGACGGTGATGAAGGAGTAGTCGCGCGGTTGTGGCGGCCCAGCAGCAGATGGTTCAGGAGCAGATGAAGACAGCAAGTTCAGCAGGAAGAGATCATGCTCGTCGACGTTCTGCTCGCCGAGGACACTGAGCAGATGGCTGCGCTCTCTGACGTCTTTGACAACCGCCTTGATTTTAACGTGTAGTTCCAACAGCTCCGTGACGAGAACATCACGCTGGCTGCGATTCGTCGCTTTGGACCGTAGCCCGTTTATTCGTTCGATCGCATGTTCGAGCACCGCCTTCACGGTCTTCTTGGCGTTCTTCTCTTCCCGGTTCGTGGATGTCCACGACTTTGATAGGACGATCAAGCAGGCGGCTGCCGCATCCAGCGGGTTGTTTTGACGTGCCTTGGAATCCGTCTGCGTTGTAGTTCGGAGGGACGCGCTCTGTTCTTGGAGTTCCCGCCCAAGGGGGGCAGGGATTCGAACGAGGAGGCGGGCCGGTTCGCCGTGGTTGGAAGTCCCCATGTCTATGGAGGAGCAATGCAGAACGTTGATCTCCAGACGGTTAAGGGCTTCAAGCACTGGCACGAACGCACTGGGAGTACTCTTCATCCGGATCACGACAGAGAAGATCTGTTCGTGGACTTGCGTGTCGTCGTGCCCGAAAGGGCTGAGATACAGCGTCAGGGCATCTGTCCGTTCCTGCCGTTTGGAGGTCCGATCGCCATCGAAATCGTGCGGAACAAGTCGCTGTCTCAAAGACCGTCGGTTAGCGTAGTCGGCTCGGTCGTAGATCTCGGCCGGAATCCGCAAGTATCGCTTCCCGTCTCTGCGCTCCAGTCTGGACGTGAAGTAGTTCTCCATCGCCTCAACCTATACTGGACCGGACTCGCGGCCCGAATCTTGGGCCAACGAGGGCATGCCTGTGACAAACGAGTACCGCACGAAGGCTGATTCTATGGCATTTAGAATGCCTACGCCCAGTAAGGGCTGGAGTACGTTCCGCCGCCACTGCCCCCCAGCCGCGTCTACATGTGCATTCGACTTCGGTGCGTGCAAGTTTGGCCAAGGCCGTTTTCCACAAAGGTGGAGATTATCACAATGATTGTAGTGATCCGCAGCCGGATGCGCAACCACTTTGGGAGTTGCAACTGAGTTGCAACCCGTTCAAATATCAGGACATTGCGCCGACGGACCGCGCCCCGCCAGAAGAACCCCAGCGCCTCTTCGTCAATTCCCGCGGTTGGTGGGCATCCCAGGTGTATGGGGTGGCTGATCCACCCTAGCTCCCCGGAGTGCAACCGCCGCGACTGCCGATGCGTCGGTTTACTGTGAGCCGCCTAGACGAGAGCAAACCGCGAAAGCCAGAGAGGCGGTTGGGATTGACGGCGGGCGCGGCGAGAGGCATGATAGAGGGGTGGATTTCGCCTGCAACCCTCTGGAAAGCAAAGTGATGAGCTATGGACAACGCCGCACGATCTAGTCTGCAGCCACCTGAGCGGTGGGAGCCGCCGATGATCCGACCTCTTTCCCGGCTCGGAGAACGAACCGCGCCCACGACGGTAAGCGCCAGTTCGCCCGAGTTGCACGCCTCAGATCTGACCGACCTCGAAGCCCTTCTGAAAAGCCTGGAGTCGAATCGCGAGTGATCCCGGATTCTCCTCTGCGCGTTGCCAAGATCAGGGAGGGCGTAAGAATCAAGGTCCTCTCCCAGGGGACGGTCGTGCTTTCATTCCGAACCGGGCAAGCCTTCGAGGTCAACGGCAGCGGCGCCGAGATTCTCCAGCACCTTTCCAAACCATTGCCGCTTCGTGAACTTGTTGTCCGGGTATCGATGAAGTATGAGATGGATGCCGACGAGATCGTCTCGCAGATCGTAAGGTTTCTGGAGGAATGTTCGCAACTGGATTTGGTAGAGGTGTCACCGGAACTGGCACATCCAGGGCCATCGGGGTCAGGCTAGACGTTTGACTCTCTGAGCTGCGCTTGCACGAACACGTAACTTACCTTTGCGTCCAGGAGAACCTCGCTAACGGGTGGAAGGTGACGTTTGCGTTCGACGAATCGGGTGCGCCCCGACACTGCTGGAGCACGGACTCCCTGCCCGACCACTGGCAAGGCGACAGGGCATGGCATCAATCAGGTGTTTCGTTGTTGTGGCTGTCTGAGGGGCGCCCGTCCGACCCGCTCTCGGGCGTCCTGCGGCCAGGGCCGCAACGGGAAATGGCTGCCTGGCTTGCCAAGACATACCGATACCTCCGCCCAATCCTCGCGGACGACAGCACTCTTCTTTCCAGAGCCGAGCTGTTCGAGGATAAGCTCGCTGGAATCCTCGCTCAGGCTCCCTCGCAGGGCCTCCTGTTGGAAATAGGCGGGCGCAGTTCGGCCCATGGATACCTTGCTCATGGAAAGCACCGGACGCTCTACCTGGATCCTTCGGCATCTCGGGCCGCGCCCCGTAAACCCGGAATCGCTGGCCCCTCCGATAGTGTGATCGAAGGGATCGTGGAGATGCTCCCGCTACCAGATTCGAGCGTTCAGTGTATCATCTGTCTCTTCGTGCTTGAACATCTAGTAGAGCCGCGAGTTGCCCTTTGCGAGATGTCGCGCGTTCTGAAGCCGGGCGGGCACCTCTTGCTTGGGCTACCCGTAGACGTGCACTCGGAGGGCTCACCACCAATGTTCCACCGGTGGCGCTTCACATCTGGCGAGCGGTCGGCCTGTGGACGGACTCTAGTGCTTCGCGAAATTCTTCTGGGGGAGTACGGACTCATCAACGTCATGGCTCAAGAGTGGAGCGCCGCAGCCGAAGCCGACGATGCTCGCTTGTACTGGTTTATTCGAGCGCCAAAGTCATAATGAAAACCCTCGCCGAAATTCCAGTCCGAGTAGTCTGGAGGGAGCATGTTCTCGCCGCAGTTCGTTGGCGCGACCTTGAGACGGGCGCCAGATGGTCTGATCGAGAGGCTGTGGCCCTTTACCTGGACCTGTTCACCGGTGGGGCTCTTGAGCACGATGTTGTGGAAAGCTGGCTGGTTTGCCATCGCTGCCCGTACGCGGTAAAGGACTCTCAACCCGCCTGCGAGATGCACTTGGGAGTGATCGAAGCTTTCCATCAGGGGATGTTGGGAACCCGGCACAGCGCAAGGCGTATAGTTGATAAGGGGGAATGTCGAATTGCGTGTGACGAAACAATCCGGTAAGAATTGCGTTGTCGTCTTCCCTCCAGTGTGGGAGGTCGCCGCTCCATATCTTGCCGGTCCGTCTCTCGCAGCTTGGCTGCGCTCTCGCGGTCTTGACGCATTCCTATTGGACGCCAATCTGCTTTTCTGGAGCCACTTCAAAAATAGGGGGAATGCGGAGGCGATCCACGAGATATGCCGGGAGCAGAGTTCCTCAATCGACTTGGCTCTAGAGGACGCGTTGGTGGGGAGTTCGGTAGCGCGAATGGAGTTCGGCGAGTTCGCTTCCTGGCTCGACAGGTCGTCTTTGACCAGCCCGGCTTACAAGCTTCTCGTCAGGCGCTTCGGAGGGTTCTGGAAGCCAGCACCTCAAGATCGTTTCGACACGCTGGACTACCATGACGGCCTTTTTTCCGACGTCTCCCACAGTGCGGCTGCTCTGAATTCGGGGAGTCTTCGAGATAGTCTTCTCGATAACCGGTTAAATCCCTGGCTCGGCTTTGCGGAGCGGCACGTGATGCCCAAGGTCGAAGAGGCTGAGCCTTCATTGCTCGGGATCTCCATAGTCGCCGTGAATCAGGTCGTGCCGGCCTTTTCGATCGGGGTAATCGCACGAAAGATGTGCCCGACCCTTCCGATCTTTTTCGGGGGGGCTTGGGTAACCCAACTCCGTGAGCGACTAAAGACCGTTGAGTGGTTCAGAGAACTGGGGTTCGTCTTCGTGCCGTTTCAGGGCGAGGCGGCACTGAGCGATGCCATGTCCTCGATCCTGTCCGGAGCGGACACCATGGATGGGTTCAGTGGCGAGCACGTTCGAGAGGTGGGGCGACAGGTTCCCATGAACGACCTTCCGTCTCCGGACTTCAGCGATCTTCATCTTGGAGCCTACGGTGAGCCCGGGCACTTGCCCTTGATGGCCTCTCGGGGATGCTACTGGGGCAAATGCAAGTTCTGCAGCTATCCGATTCTCGAGCCGGAATTTGAAGTGCGAAACCAGAAACGCCTGAGCAAAGACATCGACCGATTGGTGAAAGCTCACGGTGCTCGGCATATCGCGTTTGTCGACCCATCCATTTCTGCTCCTCTGGCTCGCCGGATTGCGGATACGATCTTCGCGACCGGCGCTGACGTCTCGTGGGGCGGGCTGGCTCGGCTCGAACATCGGTTCACGCGGGATCTACTCCGACATATCAGTTTTGGCGGTTGCCGCGTAATGCATTGGGGGCTGGAGTCCGGCAGTCGGCGAGTGCAAGATAGCATCTGCAAAGGCATCGAACTCGACACTGTGCGGGGCGTACTTGAGGATGCTGCCGCGGCGGGAATCCATAACAGGGTCTTGATGATGTATGGGCTACCCGGCGAAACTGACGCCGACCTGGAAGCGTCACTGAGCTTCATCGAGAAGAACCTTGCAGCCATGCACTCGATTTGTTGGAGCCACTACGCCGCGGAAGAGGGGACCCCGTTTGGAAATGATCTCATCACGCTGGACCCCTCCGCCCGCTCAACCACCGACCTATCCGTAGGGGTTCGACTGACGAGCTCCTTGTCGCCCTCTTTCTTGCGTGATGCGAAGGCGCAGATGAATCTGCTGTCAGCGCGGATCGCCGTCAACAGCCGACAAGTTCTCAAGCGCCCTGCCTTGGACACGATAGTTGGCCCCCTAGCCGTTCAGGGAACCGATTTGTGCTCGATTTCTTCCCCGCCATCGGGCGGCTAGTCTTGCTGCTGGTGTGTCAGTCGGTTGCTGCCCTTTCGGATCTCTGCGGCACGGTCAATCTGGCGATTCCGCGGATTTCATCGGATTCCCTCAGCTTGTACAGGCTCGTGGGTGGTTGAACGGATTGGAGACGGGACTCGAACCCGCGACGTCCTCCTCGAGCTTGGAAAGGCGGCCTTCGAGTAAGGGCAACGGATGTCCCGATAGCTGTCGAGAACAGCCTTTCCCATCAACGATGAGGCTCGGAGCCGGAAACTCGCCGCAGCAGACCACTCTCGTGAAGTGTTCATCATGAAAGGATCGCTTGACCGCTCGACCCGGCCGTTCACTCTGACCTCCGCGGGGCGGCTCTATGCGGCGCTGTGCCGGGACGTGCTGCGGAGGCACGACGAGTTCGAGATCGCGCTGGAGGCGCTGAAGAAGGAGGTCGAGGGCACGGTGCGCGTGGCTTCGATCTATTCGGTGGGGCTTTCCGAGATGTCGCACCTGAAGGAGGAGTTCGGGCGGCGATTCCCGAGCGCGCGGCTGGAGGTGGAGTACCTCAGGCCGGACAAGGTCTACGAAGCGGTGCTGACGGATTGCGCGGACCTGGGCCTGGTCAGTTACCCGGAAGCCACCAAGGAGCTGGCGGTGCTGCCCTGGCGGCAGGAGCAGATGGTGGTGGCCGCATCCCCGGCGCACCCGCTGGCGCGAAAGTCGGTGGTGGGGATGACCGACCTGGATGGCCAGGATTTCGTGGGTTTCGACGAGGATCTTCCCATCTGGCAGCGCATTGAGCGCTTCCTGCGGGAGCGAGGCGTGGAAGTCAACCGCACCATGCACTTCGACAACATCCAGATGATCGAGGAAGCGGTGGCGCTGGGGGCGGGCATCAGCATCCTGCCGGCGCGGGCGTTGCGGGCCGAGATTGCGCGGGGCCGGCTGGTGGGCATCCCCATGGAGGCGGAACTGGTGCGGCCGCTGGGCATTGTGTACCAGCGGCGGAAGAAGTTCCACCGGGCCGCGCAATTGTTTCTGGAGTTGCTGGAGGAGCAGCCCGCGCCGGAGATGCAGGCGGTGTGAGCCGCAGGCCACGCCTACCCCCGCCCTCTAGTTTGACGTGTGAACCCATTATGGGTATGATAATACCTGTTATGGGTTCGATGAGCCATCCGCCTTCAGACCCCATCGGGACGGCGCTCTTTGGCGCTACGCGCCAGGCCGTGCTGCGCCTCGTGTTAGGGCACACCGATCAGCGCTTCTACCAACGCCAAATCATCCGCTCGATCCGGCTTGGCTCAGGGACCGTTCAGAGGGAACTGGAGCGGCTAGTCGGTGCAGGGATTCTGACCCGGACGCTAGAAGGCCGGCAGACGTACTTTCAGGCCAATCGAGATTGCCCGGTGTTCCATGAACTGCACGGACTCATCCGAAAGACCTTCGGTGTCGCCCAGGTGCTACAAGGCGGTCTCACTGCTCTCGCCGCCAAGGTTCAGCTCGCGTTCATTTACGGCTCGATCGCAACCGGCGCTGAAACCACGGGCAGCGACGTGGACGTCATGGTTGTCGGAGAGCGGGTTTCGATGGATGATGTTGTCTCGGCCCTCGCTGGGGCGCAACGGGACCTTGGAAGAGAGGTGAACCCCTCCGTTTATCGAACCGAGGAGTTTTGTCGTAGACTTGCACAAGGCCAGCACTTCCTATCCAGTGTCGTGTCTGGCCCGAAGATTTTTCTGATCGGTGATGAGAATGAGCTTGCAAGACTGGCTCAAATTCGGATGGCTCAAGGAGCACAAGACAAGCCGGCAAGAAATCGCCGACCTCTTCCTCGTCGCCGATAGAGATCTGAAGGCCTGCCTAACGCCGGACCTGGTTCCCGATTGGCAGTTCAACATTGCGTATAACGCGGCTCTCCAGCTTGCCTCCGCTGCCTTGGCCGCGGCCGGGTACGAAGCCGAGCGCGCCAACCATCACTACCGCGTGATTCACTCTCTGGAATTCACCCTCGGCGTTGAGGCGACTTTGATTGGGAAGTTCGACGTGTTTCGCAAGAAACGCAATATCACCGACTACGAGAGGGCCGACACCGTATCGGAGACGGAGGCGGAGGAGATGCGACAGCTTGCTGAAACACTTCGCAGCCACGTCGAGGCGTGGGTTCGCAAGAATCACCCACAGGTCGCCCCGTAGCTGCCATTTGGGACCTCGCTGCCTTCAAGCGGGTGCTGGCAGGTTTTCCCTGTCACCGCCAAATCCGATCCGTCACCACGACCACGGTACCAGCGGCGGAAGAAGTTCCACCGCGCCGCGCAATTGTGTCTGGAGTTGCTGGAGGAGCAGCCCGCGCCGGAGATGCAGGTGGTGTGAAGAGGGGCGGAATGCCGGGGCCGCAGGGCCTGCCGTACGCAGCAAGAGATAAGCGCTTTGCGACGACCTGGATTTGGCGCCGCAACCAGCCAGCGCGGCGCAGGCGCGTGGTTGTCGGGGATGGGACGGCCTTCGCGTGATTTATCGACTTCGAGGTGCCGTGCTTCCATGTTTCCTAGAACCGGACTTCCGGACGAACCAGGCCGCTGAAGGATTGAACTCCAGCGATTCGAGCCCAACTTCCGGATTCGCCAGGCGTTCACACAGCCGGCCCATCCGGCGTCTGCCCGGTTGTGTGGAGGCGATTCTGGGGCTTCGCTTTAGCTTGCGGAGGACGGAGGCATCGTTCATACTCCGAGCATGACAGTCAAAAATGCGGCATTGCTGGCTCTGATCGGAACGATTCTCGTAACGGCGCTTCTGGCCTTCGATTTGATTCGCACCGTGCTGAACGTCGTGCGGGGGCTGGTTCCTGCGGTGACGCTGTTCTCATCGCTCATCTATGCGTTTGGCGCCTTTAGCGTGGCTGTGTTCTTCTTCGTTTTCCACAAAGCGCAAAGTTGAGGCTGTCGGCTCCAGACGCATGTGCGATGGAGTGCCGGGTTCCCTTCATCCCTCGTGACGATCAGCGGCGCGCCACGTTATTGGGAGAGTGGTAGTCTTTGACTTTGAGAGGAGCGCAGCCATGGTCATGAGCGGGCACCGATTGTCAGGCGCCGGTTTGCCATCTTTTGTCATCGCCCTGTTATTGGCAGTCTCGTCCGTGGGCGCGGCTGGCGCTGAACCAGACGATTCTTCGTATCGAGAACTCGTGAAGCGGGCAACGAGCGGCGATCTCTCGATCGACTTTCGTGCGCTTCGATTCGCATGCTTGAAGGCCAGTAGTTGCGATCCCACGGGGGATAGCAAGGACATGATTGCGATGCGCCGGGCCGCCCAGGAGAAACAATACGACAAGGCCGTGAAAACGGCTGAGGAGTTGATCCAGAAGGGCTTTGTGAACATAGAGGCGCATGCGATCTGTTCTGAGGCATACGCGGCATTGGAGAATCACGAGAAGGCCAAGTTCCATCACGAGGTCACCTCGGCCCTGATTCGCTCGATCCTGAGCACAGGCGACGGCAAAACGAAGGAAACCGCATTCGAGGTGGTCGACGTTCACGAGGAATACATCGTCGTTTCCGTCCTAGGACTGCCTCGTCCCGCCTCCCAAGCGCTGATCCATGACAAGCGGCACAGCTACGATCTCCTTGAAGTGGCACAACCGGGCACAGGACAGAAGATCGCCATCTACTTCAACATCGATGCGTTCTACCCGATGAAGGGGCTCTAGCCCGCCCTTCTCACACAAGATCTACTGCGGCGCGCGATGAGCCCATGTCTACTTCGTTGGGCTCGGGAGACGTCCTCGACGTACTGTGGAGTACGCCTCCGGGCGTCGCCTCTCGCCCGCCTCGTATCCACGGGCTCCTCACGCGCCTCGTCACGATCCTGCGTGAGAAGGGCGAGCTAAGAACGCAGGCGGAACCGCCTGCGCCACAACGACAATCAATGACCTGGTCCAGTGGATGAGCGTGAAACTCACAGCCCGCTGAATTGGATGCCGGTGAAATGCAGGGTCGGGATGCGCCAGCCGCCGTATGGGAACGGATCGTTTCCCGTGGCTGCGAGCTGCTTCCAGAGGTCCTTGAGATTCCCGGAGATGTTCATCTCGTTGACGGGCTGGCGGAGCGCGCCGTTTTCGATGTAGAACCCCATGATGCCGAAGGAAAAGTCTCCGGTAGTCCCGTTGGAATTGCCCCCGATGAAATTGGAAACCAGGATCCCTTTGGAAATCCCCTGGACCATGGCCGCGAGGTCTTTGTCCCCGAGGTCGAAGACCAGATTGGAGGGCCGGCCCGTGGTGGGCTCCACGCCTAACTTGCGGCCGTAGTAGCTGTCGATGTAGTAGGTCTTGAGGACGCCCTGGTCGATGACAGCGCGCTTCCGGGCGGCGATGCCTTCTGCGTCGAACAGGCGAGAACCTTGGCCCGCGGGGACAAACGGATCCTCGCTCACGGTCAGTTTCTCCGACGCGACGGCCTGGCCCAGCATCCCGTCCAGGAACGAGCTCTTCTGCTGCAGGGCGCGCCCGGTCATCGCGCCGACGAGCGCGCCGAACACTCGAGAGGCGCTGCGATTCTCCACCAACAAGTCGTAGCGTCCCGAGGCGATCTTGCGCTGGCCGATTTTCTTGAGCGCCCGCTGGGCCGACTCCCTGCCTATCGAGGCGACCTCCGGCAGATCCTTCAGATGACGCGTGTAGGCGTAGGCGTAGTCCTCAGGGTGGCCACCTTGATCGTCCTTGACGGTCACTTCGGCGGAAATCGAGAACGAGGTTCCGGTCTCCTCTCCCTCGAAACCGTTGCTGTGGACCTTCACGTTCTGGCTGAAGCTGTCGCCGTATCCGGCGGTGACGGAAATGATCTTGTCGCTCTGCGCCAGGGCCGCTGCTTTGATCGCCTTGGCCAGCCGCACGCGCTCGGCCGTGTCGATCTTCTCGTAGCCCGGATCCACCAGGTTCAGGTCCCGTTTCTCCTGACCCGCGTAGTACTTGGGGTCGGGAAGAGAGCGGAAGGAATCCTGCGCCAGATAGCGGGTCATGGCCACGGCTTCCCCGATGAACCGCGCCAGGGAATCGTGCCGCAGGTCGTTGGTGCTGTGCGAAGAATAGCGTTGTTCAAGATAAATCGCGAGCGACAGTCCGTGCCGGGCGGATTCCTGGAGCTTCTCCAGCTTTCCAGCCCGCACCTCGGCCTCGATCGAGCGTTCGGAGAAAACGTTGGCGGCGACCTGGTTGGCGCCCTGCTTGCGGGCCTGATCCACCGCCGAGCGGGCCAGTTCCAGACTTTCTTTGGATGTCATAGTGTCTCTCTTCCAGAGCCTCGCAAAATGCGGTGACAGACGGAGTCATGGTGTGCGCGGTACCGCTGCGGATGAGAATCGGCGTGAGGGGCAACCGGGGACAGCCCGGGCAGTCCCTCGGTTGCGGGCGCCCGCTTCAGTCGGCCACCGTATTTTGCGAGGCTCATTAACCGTTCACTCCGCCCACCGTGATGGCCGATACCTTGACCGTGGGCAGCCCCATCTGCACCGGCATGGACTGCCCGTTCTTGCCGCAGGTGCCGCCGCCCTCGGAGAATCGCAGGTCGTCGGCCACCATGGTGATCCGCCGGAGAACCTGCGGTCCGTTCCCGATGATGTTGACATCCTTCACCGGCCGGGTGATTTTGCCGTCCTCAATCAGGTGGCCCAGCTTCACGTAGAAGGTGAAGTCGCCCGCCCCGATAAAGACCTGGCCATTGGTGAACTCCTCGGCGTACAGCCCCTTCTTGACGCTGGCAATGACCTCTTCCCGCGTGTGCGGGCCGGGAAGCATGTAGGTGTTGCGCATCCGGGGCATGGGGGCAAATCGAAACGACTCGCGACGGCCGTTTCCGGTGGAGGCCACCTTGTAAAACTCGGCGCTGATGTGGTCGTGCAAATAGCTCCGCAGGATGCCATTCTCGACCAGCATGGTGCGCTGGGTCTCGTTGCCCTCGTCGTCGACGTTGATGGTGCCACGCAGATTGGGGTTGGTGCCGTCGTCCACGATAGAAACGAACTTCTTGGCGACCTGCTGGCCGATCTTGTCGGAGAAGATCGAGATCTTCTTGCGGTTGAAATCGGCCTCCATGCCGTGACCGATGGCCTCGTGCAGCAGGATGCCGGACATGCCCGGCGCGAGCACCACCTCCATCTCGCCGGCTGAGGGCTTGACCGCCTCGAACATCACCGCCACGCGGCTCACCGCCTCCCGGGCGAGCCGGTCCAGCGTCTCCGGCTTGTAGAACTCCAAGCCCCAGCGGCCGCTCAGACCGAAGAAGGCGTCTTCGCGCCGGCCATTCTGTTCCGCGACGCAGGTCACGTAGGTGCTGGTCATGGGCTGGAAGTCGGCCACCATGCGGCCGTCGGAGCGGGCCACCAGGATGTGGCGAGTCTCGTCGGTGAAGTGCACGCCGCACTTGACCACCCGCTTGTCGAGCGCGAAGACCTTGTCGTTGATGGCGGCCAGCAAAGGCACCTTGCGGTCGGCCTTCACCGTTTCCCAGGAGACCTCGATGGGGTAGTAGCGCGGGGTCTCGCGGGGCTTGTACTGGACCGGCGCCTTCCGGCCCGCGGCATCCGCAATGTTCGCGGCGGTCTTGGCCGCCTGCTCCATGGCCTGGGGGGTGATCTCCTCGGTGAAAGAGTAGCCCGTCTGGTCTCCCTTGAGCACCCGGATTCCGACGCCGAAATCCACGCCGGTGTAGGCGCGATTCACGGCCTTGTCCTCCACGCCTATGTAGTTAAAGACCTTGTGCTCGAAGTAGAGGTCGCAATAGTCGCCGCCACGACTGAGCGCCGCGTCCATGACCCGGCGCACCAGAGCCGGATCGACCCCGAAATGGCGCAAGTACTGGCTGGGCGGCGAGGAGGCCCCCAACGGCGCCTCCAGCGCCAGCGCCGTCTGGTCCCGCAGGGCAAAGGGGATCGCTGCGGTGGCCACTCCCCTGCAAAAAGCACGTCGATTCAGGACTTTCATCAAGGCTCCTTCAGCGGGAAGCGCATTCCTGGCGCCCCGCAAGAAGACACAAGACCCTTAGACGGCGCCGGGCGCAAAAAGTTCTCGCCAAGTCGGAAAAAAAGACCAGGGACGGAGACTCTGGCCGGGATGAACGTGGGAGGGGTGGCGGGCGGTAGAATTCTGACTATGAGAGCACTTGCTTGCTTGTTGCTGCTGGGATTTGCGCTTTACGGCCAACTGAAGCGCCCCGTGGAGGAGTTCCAAACCTCGGGCGGCGCGGTCAGGATTACGCCCATCCGCCACGCCAGCCTGCTCATCCAGGCCGCCGGCCAGGCCCTCTACGTCGACCCGACCAAGGAAGGCAACTACGACGGGCTTCCGCCCGCCGACCTGATCGTAATCACGGACATTCACTTCGACCACATGGACCTCACGAAGGTCGCTGAACTCCGCAAGCCGGGCACGGTCATCATCGCGCCACAGGCGGTGGCGAAAAGCGTTCCCGAGGCCGCGGTGATCCGCATCGGCGAGACCATCGAGTTCGCGAAATGGAAGATTGAGGCTGTCGCGGCCTACAACATCCCGCGCGAGCCCGGCGCCCAGGTGTTCCACGAGAAGGGACGCGGGGTGGGCTACGTGCTGAGTTACGGCGGGAAGCGCTTTTACTTTTCCGGCGACACGCAGAACATCCCGGAGATGCGCGCGCTCAAGAACATCGACGTGGCCTTCGTGTGCATGAACCTGCCCTACACGATGGCGCCGGCCGAGGCCGCCGAGGCGGTGCGCGCCTTCAAGCCGGCCATCGTTTACCCGTACCACTACAAGGGCTCCGACCTTACGCTGTTCGCCAAGGCGCTGGCGGGCAGCGGAATCGAGGTCCGGATCCGCGACTGGTATTACTGAGGCGCCACGCGCCGGATGCGGATGCCGCCGCTGAAGCCGCTCGGGAACTTCAACTCGAGGATTCCCCCGGGATCGGTCCGCGCCTCGTGCATCTCTTCCGCGTCCGGCTCGACGTGGTAGGTTTCGAGGGGAGCGAGCCCGACTACATAGACCGCGGTGGCCTCCTGCTTGATTACGAACCGGCTGACGGCTACCACCGCCGTATCGCCGAACTGTATCGGCTCGGCGGCGCCGCCGAGCGGGAGAATCTTCGGCTCGCCGTCCGAGAACGTCTGGAGTTGGCCATCGAAGTAGCCGAGCCAGGCGGCATCGTCGTCCCACCGGGAGCGCAGGAAAACGCGACCGAGAATCTGGTCGTGGACGACCAGCGGGAGGTTGTAGTAGCTCAATCCCGGCTGATACGGGTTGGCCCACAGGAACTCATAGGGAATGCCGAGCGGGCCGCGCAGCAGGAAACGGTCATGCATCGCCCAGCCTTGCAGGTACTGGCTCTCGATGGCGTTGTTGTCGTAAGCCACCATGGCCAGGTCGGCGGCCCGCGACATGGCCGCCATCGCGAGGTCGGGCTCGGCCCCTTTCACGGCAGGGACGCGGAATTCGTTCTCCGCAGCCGGATAGGAGGCGGGGTAGTAGCTGAGCAGGTGGCAGAGAGGCAGTCGCACGAAGAACGCTGGGAGCGATTCGCGCAGGTCGATGTTCAGGTTGTCGCGAACGGCATGGAGCATCTCGAACAGGGCGTAGGTTTCGGACCGGGGGAGGGCATTTCGCCCGTTCTTGACCGCAGGTACGATCTCGCCGCGCCACCACTTCTGAACCAGGCTCTCGAGTTCCCGCTGGGAGACCGCGGGAGCGCGGCCGGCGAGAACCGTTGCGGCCAATGCGCGCGAGCGGGCCTCGGAGATCGTCAACGCACGCGGGCGCTGGCGGAGAGCGCGCTCGAGCTTGGCGGCGAGCGCAGCCGCCTGCGACTCGCTGAGCAGGGGCTGGCACCAGTCGAAGACCAGCGCAAGCTGGCGCAGATCGCCTCCGGAAGTGAGCGCCCACTCGATGGCGCGGCGTCCCGCGCCGGCGTCGCCGGCCACCTGATAGTAAAGGGCCAGGGCGAAACCCTGCTCGGGCATGGCGGCGTGGCCGGCCATCAGCGCCTCAAACTGCTGCCAGCGCGCCGAGCGGCGCTCGCGCTCCCGCCGCAGGAGACGGATGCGCTGCGGGCGCAGGAACAGCAGGGGGTGCTCGCCGGAGACCAGAAAGCTCTCCTCGACAGGCGACGACGCCCGATCGCCGCCCGAGGGCACGGACTGCTCCTCGCGGCCGGAGGCCGCAAGCCGGCGCGGGCCGCGCTGGGTCTGGAGTGGAAGCAACGCGCCTGCGGTCAGAAGGCCGGCCAAACACGCTCCGAGAACGGCCATTGGGTTCGATTGTGTCATAGTGACACACCGGCTGCACCTCCGCGCCACGCGGCGGGGACGCCGGTCGATTCCCGCCTCCTTGTTTTCAATCATTTCCACACTCTCGTCTCTGGTGTCTCGCGTGCTCCAAACATGCCGAATTGATGGAGTAGCTCTTTGAACCTGCCCTCTGCTGCAACAGGCAAGAGGCAGTGAGGCGGTTTAAGATTGGACAGCGTGCTTGCGGGAGCCGATGTTTAAATTGATGTGCCCCTCACTTTCCGATTGCAGGTTGCAACAGAGGGTTTTTTTGTAGATTCGCGGAACGGCCCAGTTCTGTCGTTATTTGCACTATTCTGTCGATATTTGCACTCTCACCCGGGATCCTCGGGTTGCGGTGACTGTCTGGCATTCATGGGAGGAACCTTGGACGCGGGCCTCACCAGGAATGCAACGCGAAGCGGGTAATGGAATCCCAGACAGCCCGACGCCAGGTCCCAGCCCAGCCAAGGGCGAACCGCATCGGGCACCCTCAAACCCGGTGCGGTTTTTTTTACGCTAACCGCGCGGCGGGCCGCCTCCGGCGGGCGCTAACCGCGCGGCGGGCCGCCTCCGGCGGAGGGGCGCTCGTGGTCGGATGTAAACGCTAGCCGCGCGGCGGGCCGTCACCAGCAGAGCGTGCCCGAGCGGGGCTGCTCCTGGGGATTGGGCAGGTACAGCGTCTTGCAGCGCTCACAGCGGTAGATTTCGGCATCGTCGCCGAACCGCTTCTGGATCTCGTTTCCGAAGAAATACCAGCGCTTCAAGTGGCCGGCGCAGAGCTTGCCCTTGGCGTCCTTCTCGTTGCAGGCGCGCATGCGGAGGAGGCGCCGCTTGACCTTGGTTCCATCGCTCAGGGTGGCGACCAGTTCGGCAAGCGGCGGCGAATCCGAGGTGGTCATAGAATCCAGCTTACCAGCTCACGGGCGGCGGCTTCTTCTGTGCTACCCTGAAGATTCCGCGTGTGCCGGCTCGTATCAGCGAGGCTCTCGTTCTCAGAACCTACCCGCTCAAGGAAGCGGACCTGGTTGTCAGCTTTGTGGCGCGGGACCAGGGGAAGTTGCGGGGCGTGGCCAAGCGGGCGCGGAGGCCGAAGAGCCCTTTCGGCAGCGGTTTGGAGCGGCTCTCACACGTCAGGATGTACTATTTCCAGCGCGAGACCAGGGAACTGGTCAGCCTGGATTCCTGCGAGCTGATTACCTCGCAGTTCACGCTGGCTTCCGATTATTCGGCGGGCGTTGCCCTGGATTACATGGCGGAAGTGGCCGAGCAACTCCTTCCCCCGGCAGAGCCGAGCGAGTTGTTCTTCCGGCTGCTGCTGGCGGTTCTGGAACACCTTCGGGCGAAGCGGGCTGAAGGCGTGTGGCAGGCGATCACGTACTTTACGCTCTGGGCGGTGAAGCTCTCCGGGTTTCTTCCGGAGCTGCGGGTGGCGGGCGAATCCAGGAGCATCGCCGAGGAGATGCTGCGCACGCCCATCGCCCAGTTGCCGGAGCGGGAGTGGAGCCGGGTGAGGGCCGCGGACTTGCGGCGTTTTCTGGTCCGCGCCATCGAGGAACATGTCGAGCGAAAACTGGTGACCGTACCCGTCCTGGAAACGATTTAGGCAATGGATTCTTTTCAAGAGGTTCTTTTCAAGCTGAAGAACTACTGGAGCGATCGCGGCGCGATCGTCCAGGAACCGTACGACCTGGAGGTGGGGGCGGGGACGATGGCCCCGGAGACGTTCCTGCGCGTGCTCGGCCCCAAGCCCTATCGGGTGGCCTACGTGCAGCCCAGCCGGCGCCCCGCCGACGGCCGCTACGGCGAGAACCCCAACCGCCTCTACAAGCATTGGCAGCTTCAAGTGATCCTGAAGCCCTCCCCGGCCGACGTGATCGATCAGTACCTGGCCAGCCTGGAAGCCATCGGCATCGATCTGGGCAAGCACGACATCAAGTTCGAGGAGGACAACTGGGAGTCGCCCACCTTGGGAGCGTGGGGCATCGGCTGGCAGGTGATGCTGGACGGCCTGGAGATCACCCAGTTCACCTACTTCCAGCAGTGCGGCGGCATCGACCTCGACCTGGTACCGGCGGAGCTGACCTACGGCCTGGAGCGGCTCACCGCCTTCCTCCAGGGCAAGGACAGCGTCTACGACATCGAGTGGGCGCCCGGCGTAAGCTACGGCGACGTGCGGCTGGCCGACGAGGTCCAGTTCTCGGTCTACAACTTCGAAATGGCCGACCTGGCCACGCTTTGGAAGCTGTTCGAGCTGCACGAGAAGGAATGCCAGCGGCTTCTGGACGCTTACCAGGACTACCCCGACAAGAAGCGGTTCCCGGTCCTGCCGGCCTATGACCAGGTGCTCAAGTGCTCGCACCTGTTCAACCTGCTCGATTCGCGCGGGGCGATCAGCGTGACCGAGCGGGTGGCGGTGATCGGGCGGGTGCGCAAGCTGGCGCTGGGCGCGGCCCAGTGCTGGATGGATCAGAGCGGGGCGGAGGCGGTCCAATGAGCCTGCCCTTCCTGCTGGAGATCGGGACGGAAGAGATCCCGGACTGGATGATCGCGCCGGCGCTCGATCACTTGCAGTCGCTGTTTCAGGAATTGCTCGATCAGAATCGGCTCTCGGCCTCCTCGTTCAGGACCGATGCGACACCGCGCCGCCTGGTGCTGCGCGCCGAGGGCCTCCCGGTCCGCCAGGCCGATTCCGAAGAACTGGTTTCCGGCCCGCCCAAGGCGGCGGCCTTCAAAGACGGCCAGCCGACGGGCGCGGCGCTTGGGTTCGCGCGAAAGATGGGAGTCGAGGTCTCGGCGCTGGAAGTCGAAGCGACTGCCCGGGGCGAATACGTCTGCTTCCGCAAGCAGACCGCCGGCCGGGAAACGCGCGAGATCCTGGCCGCCGCCCTGCCTGAACTGATCTTCAAGATCCACTTTCCCAAGACCATGTACTGGACCGGGAAGGATGGGCCGCGGTTCATCCGGCCGATCCGGTGGCTGGTAGCTTTATTCGGCGATGAGGTGGTGCCCTGCGAGGTGGCCGGCGTACGGTCCGGCGACCGCACCAACGGGCACCGGCAGTTAGGCGGCAAAGAGCTCCAGGTTGGTTTTGCGAATTACGAGCAGGTCCTCCGGGAGAACTTCGTCCTGGTTCGGGCTGCCGAGCGCCGCAAGCGGATCGAAGATGGGATCGCTGCGTTGGGTGTGAAAGTCAAGCCTGATGCCGCGCTACTCGACACGCTGGTCTACATCACCGAATACCCGACAGCGATCCTGGGCAGTTTCGATCCGGAGTTTCTGAAGCTGCCCGAGGAGGTGCTGGTCACGGTGATGCGGCACCACCAGAAGTACTTCTCGGTGGAGGACGCCGAGGGCCGGCTTACGCCGCAGTTTGTCGCGGCGATGAACACCAGTGCCGATCCCGAGGGGCTGGTGCGGCAGGGCAACGAGCGGGTGCTGCGGGCGCGGTTCAACGATGCCCGGTTCTTCTGGAACGTCGATCAGCACAAGAAGCTGGCCGAGCGGGTGGCGGACCTCGCCCACGTCACGTTT
>Ga0187882_1001477_pt1 | contig 23820 bp, 21 predicted proteins | sample June2016WEW_19_1_3_FD_132991 | JGI IMG/M metagenome (GOLD analysis project Ga0187882, IMG submission 132991) | Peatland microbial communities from SPRUCE experiment site at the Marcell Experimental Forest, Minnesota, USA - June2016WEW_19_150 | ecosystem: Environmental > Terrestrial > Soil >... | reverse complement strand
CTTCCTGCGGGGCAGAGAGCTGACTCGAGACATGACCGAACCCTCGCTTAGGCAGGCCAGGGGGCTCTTTGAGAAGGCCGTAGAGCTGGACCGCTCCTTTGCAAAGGCCTACTCCGGACTCGCTGACTGCTTCATGTTCCTAGCAAACGATGGTTACGACCCATACGAGCAGTCGGTCCCAAAGGCGGAACTTTCAGTGAAGAAGGCGCTCCAATTGGACCCAGAACTTGCCGAAGCCCACGCGACGCTTGCGCTGATCGACTTTCTTGAGGACAATATAGTGGCTAGCGAAACCGAAGCTAGGCGGGCAATCGAGTTGAACCCCAGCATCCCGGAAGCGTACTTCGTCCTGTCCAACGTAGCTTTACTGAAGGGAGATAGAGACGAAGGAATCAAAGCTGCCGAGGCCGCTTACCATTTGGACCCTGTCAGGCCACGATATGTTGAGAGGCTCGGATGCTTCTATTTCTACATGGGAAGGGAAAGCGAGGCGCTTCAGTTCTGGGAGAAGACGGCCCAGCTGGCTCCGGCTGGAACCTACAGGGACATGACCGAGTACTACATGTTCAAGGGCAACCACGAGAAGGCGAAGGAGTACTTCTCGATGGCCGAGAAGCTGGAGCCCACTAATTCCTGGGTGGCCTGGATGAAGGGATTTATTGCAGCACAGACGGGGGACAGGAACACCGCTTTACAGGCCATCCGGAAGATCGAGGAAAAGTGGAGTGGTTCCTTGGACCTCAACGGCATCGGATTCATCCACTACGCCCTGGGCGACTTGGATTCCTACTTCACATACATGAACAGGGCTGCAGACCAACACTTGCTTCAATTCGTATACCCGATGTATTGTCCGCTCTTTGCCCAAGGAAGAACCGACCCGAGGTATCAGGGGCTCTTGGACAAGTTCAGAGAAACGTTCGAGCCGGAGACGAAGTCAAGTTAATCGGCGGGCCCTTGGTGATTGATGCAAGTCTGGAGGCGAAGATGAATTGCGGCCGCCGGGATTTCCGCCCGGGTCAGCCTTTCGTGAGCTGCTACACTTGAGCCGTTGAGTCACCTGTGGGGTAAACGGTACTGGTAAACTGGTGCGCGAATCCCCCTCCCGCACCAAGAGACGTTGCGAAACATCGATGTCAGATCTTAGAAGGACGCGTTGTCGAGCACTATCGTCTTAGAACCAACTGGCTTGGCGAACTCGCAAGTTGCTTGGCGAACTCAGCTGGGAAAAGGAACAAGCTCTTAGATGTTCAAATTACGACGACCGCGCCACTCTAGGACACACATCGAAGAGAAGCACATCAGCTCTGCAGACTAGCGCTGACTCTACGAATGAAGGCGCGTTGATCGTCCGTGTCACTGGGACGAGATCCGGCCCCCGCCCGTGATCGTCGTACCAAGGTTTAAACATCAGAACCCCGGCCGAAGCCGCCGATATCAACCTCCAAATGAACGGCAACGAGTGGGAAGCCATAATAATGAAAGCTAGTTCGAAAAAGAGCGTTGTCACAAGAGAATTCGAGGATGAAGTCCTCCACCCTCGGGGCAAGTAGAATTGCCGTCGAAGTAGTCGAGGAGGGCCTTTTCTTTGTCTTCTGGGTTTGAGGCCTCTCCGCTTCACCACTTCCAGGAGGTGATGCGTCTGCTGACAAGCGAGTCTTTCCATTCCCCATCGGGTCGAACAGGGTCTCGCGATCTATGACGAGACATGTGAGCACTTAGTGCAGCAGGCGACATGAATGTTGAGTTCCGGAGTCACTCATTGTCAAAGAACTCTGAAAGAAGGATGCGCCTCGCAAAGAATCTGTGAAAAACCGAAATAACATCTCTCATAGCCATTGGCAACCATAGTAATGCTTTCGGTAAGAACGATTGACTACTCCTCACTGGACTCTTTTGCGTGTGGTGTTGACCAGCGTTCTTCTAGCATCGACTCTCATGTTGACTCTTCCGATGACAGGGTCAGATGTTGCGAAGGAAAGTGAAGTGGATTCCATTGCGAGAATCATAATGCTACTTGCAGCAGCACCTACCTCAGTCGTTGCAATAAGATCTGCATCTCGATTGCTGGAGCGGATGCTTGAGAACAGGAGCCGTAGGTCCATCATACTCAAGAGTGAAGGAGAAGAGATTGCGATTGAAGGCGACATTTGCACAGCGGAAGTTGCGTCGAGAATGTTCAAACTTGTAAGAGGAAAAAAACCTGGCAAAACAGGGCATACGAGGCGCAAGAGTCACAAATCGGTTTCCACGGTGCAAGTCTGGAGCCGCCTTGGCTTTGAGAAAGCTCAAGAGGAGGCGAAGTCGATCGCCGAAGCGACAAGGTGTTCTCAGTAACATCTGAAGCATGAGAACACGAGTAGAGGATCAATCAGTGCTGCGCAATCATAGTCAACAGTAGAGTCCTAGCGCGCATCCCAGATTAGGCCCTAGAAACTCGACTCACATCGTGGCTCACGCTCAAATATGTAACCTGTCTCACACGTAATCTTCTCGACAACTGCTTCTTGCTTGCATCTATGGATTTCTGACGAAAACGCACATACAATAGTGCTACTCATCCGCGAATGCCTCACGTCTCCGTAAATCCGGTCAGACCGATCGGATGTCAACGCTCAGACTCAGGCATCGGAGCGCAACCCTAGACTGTGCAATACTCTGTCATGCAGTTCCCAGCATAGCCAGCTGGGACGACAAACCCCGCTCTGCTATGGCGCGAGTTCGAGAATCGACCGATTCGCAACACCTGCTGCTTTTTGGATCCGTATCTGAACACTGTGCTTCCCTTGCATTTGAGTTCATGTGCTAGGAGGAAGACCCTTCTGACATCCTCCACGGTGGACTCTTCAGGCAGATTGACGGTCTTCGATACAGCATTATCGCAATGCCTCTGGAAAGCTGCCTGCATTCTGACGTGCCATTCGGGAGAAATGTCAAGTGCGGTGACGAAAATCCTTCTGACATCTTCAGGGATCTCAGCAATCTCTTTGATGGACCCCCCTTCGCATATTCTATCTATGAGTTTCTCGCTATGGAATCCCAGCTCCTGCGACACGTCATCGAACACAGGGTTTGTCTCTCGCATCCGAGTCCCATTCATGACTTCTCGAACGTATGAAATGGCGAACATGGGTTCTATTCCACTCGAGCAATTCGCAATCAGGCTCAGTGTGCCGGTCGGAGCGACCGTTGTCAATGTCGCATTTCGAAGTTCTGGGAACCCTCGCCGATCCCACAAACTCCCCTCGAAATTCGGAAATGGGCCTCTCTCTTCGGCCAGCTCTACCGATTTCCGGAATGCTTCGTGATAAAGGGTGGTCATCACATCGTCAGCAACGACGAGTGCCTCTGCAGAATCATAGGGGATGCGCATCTTAGCAAGGAGATCTGCGAAACCCATGACTCCGAGGCCGATCTTTCTATTTGCCTTTGTTATCCCTTCCATTCTCTTGAAAGGAAACTTCGTAGAGTCTATTACATCGTCAAGGAAGTGCACAGCGAGCCGGACAACGTGCGACAATTTGGCCTTATCGAGCCGCCCGTCCCTGTACATGTGAGACAGATTCACTGAACCTAGGTTGCAGGATTCGTATGGCAGCAGAGGTTGCTCTCCACAAGGGTTGGTACTTTCAATCTTGCCTACCAGGGGGGTCGGATTCCATCTGTCGATTTCGTCAATGAAGACCAGTCCAGGATCTCCAGTTTTCCAAGCACACTGGGCTATTAGGTCAAAAACCTCACTCGCTCTTCTTCTTGCTATGGGCTTCCCGTTGTGAGGATTCTTCAAGTCGTATTCTTCGTCCCTAGTCACCTTGGACATGAAATCATCGGTAACTGCGACGGAAAGATTGAAGCTGCTCAGAACGTCACCACTCGCTTTCGCTCGAACAAATTGGAGTATGTCTGGATGATCGGCCGACAGAATCCCCATGTTCGCTCCTCTCCTCTTTCCCCCCTTTTGGATTGTGAGAGTCGCATGGTCGAAGACTTCCATGAAGGACACGGGTCCAGAAGCTTGACCCATGGTAGACATCAGCATGTCACCTTCCGGCCTTAGTCTGGAGAATGAAAAACCGACGCCCGCTCCCGATTGCTGGATGAGCGCCATGTACCTCAAGGTCTGGAAGATTCCGTCCATAGAGTCCTCAACAGGAAGTACGAAACACGCAGCCAATTGCCCTAATGGTGTACCGGCATTCATGAGAGTCGGTGAGTTCGGGAGAAAATCAAGATTCGACATTATTCGGTAGAATTTGTCCTCAAGCTCCGAAGGGTTTTCTCCCGGCGCATAGAGACGTTCTACCCTGGAGACTACTCTGGCAACTCTCCGGAACATTTCGCTGGGAGTTTCGTCGACCTTCCCCAACCTGTCTTTCAAAAGGTATCTCATCTGGAGAACGTTGGTTACGCCTGCTGAGTGTCCAATACAGGCTTCTCTCGTGGCGAGCCCTTGGGCAGTTCCGTTGTAGGTTTGCATATTACCCATCGCTTGAGAGGCAACGTGAGCATTCATGTGAATCTCATTCAAATCGTCTAGGAACCTTCTTTGCGACGCTATTCCAGGATCATGGCTTTCTCGAGAATCCAGTATCCCTTTGAGCGACAACGGGGGCAGGTCCATGCCTCGCGTCGTTCAGTCTTCGTAGAGTAGAAAACGGTTGCAGGACCACAGCACTTCGGACACAGTAATTTCTCATCGGTCGATTCTAGTGCCATACCGATTCACCTATCACCTGCTGCAGAATGGTCTGTTCCTCGACTTGAACAAAATGAGGCAGTGACAGATTCTTCGAAACGGACTTTGCAAAGAAATGTGTCGCATTGTCCTCTCTGAATGGTCTGTTCAGCTCTCTCAGTGGGAGAATACCGCAACTATGTGCGGTTGCGCATGTTAGTGACGAGATCCGTGACTACTTTGCTAGCTGGTATATGTTCTGCTTTCTACCACAGTGGAATCCTCGGAATTGCACGAGGATTCCATTCTTCACAAGGTCCTTGAGAACGATTGCGAGGTCAGAATCTGTTCTTGGGTTCAAGAATCTATCACGAATCTCATCATAGCACATGCAACGGTCCGGACTACCTCGTATCGCTTCGATCAAATCGTTCTTCAATGTCGGGCCCTTTGCTGACTATGAGTGAGCACCTACTGATTCCTCTACGAAAGTCTTTTAACATTTTCCCTGTCATGGTCTAACATAGTGTACACTTTTGACACATTATGGTAATGATCCACCACTATCTGCGTTGCTTGTTATTGCTCCCACCGGCGGATATACTGGCAGGGTCAAGAGGGGGCTTGACACTGTCCTTGCAAGCGAAACAAAGGTAGCAGCGCCAGAAACGAAGGTTCAGGTTGTTCTCGTGATAGGACAGGAATGGCTTCAGATGGATCAGAAGTATCGAGAGAAGTTCGTGCAGCCGGTGAAAGAGCATGTCTTAGCAACTTGGAAAGAAACCGTTGGGCTGGATCTGGTCTGCGAGGAAATAGAGCTGCCAATGGAGAACGAAGAGTATCTGACTGGTTGGCTCTTGGCGAGGCTGTACGATTTCTATGAGAGTTTTCAGGACCAAGAGAAACAACAGGGGCAGGTAGAAGAGGGAGAACCAGAGGAGGAAGAAGTAGAAGATGAGGAAGAAGTGGAGGTAGCAGGGGAAGCCGAAGCATACATCGACCTTACCTCGGCCCCCAAGGAATGGCAGTTCGCCGCGATTAATGTGTCGAATTTCTTTCCAAATCTGGAACTATACTATATCAAACGCAAGAACAGACCGACGCCAGAGGAATATGTGGGGCAAGACAAAGATGAAGGGCTTCCGAAGTTGGAAACCGTTCGCGCTGGTGTCGCTCGACCTCCCCTCCCTCGTTGGATAATGCCGAAGGACCTGAAGGGGACGCCAAATCTACACTACGTGCTGTTTCAGACCATCTTTGAAATGGCAGAGACAATTGCGACGCAGAAGAAGACTGACACCGGAGAGCAGGTGGCGCTGGACAGGATTTCGGTGCCCATACTAGAGATCAGGAAAGGGCTCTTGGAGTACAGAAAGCGTTTTCCAGACGATTTGGACAAGAAAACGAAGACAAAGTTTGAGAGTGACTCGGCACTGCAGAGGCATATAAGTAGGCTGCTTACTGATGTCGCCCCTTATCGTCTGTTCGAAAGAACTGGCACAAGGTCGATTAGGATGACAAGTAGGGCAGTAATGCTTGGACAGGCTCTCTTTCTTAAGAAGAAAAGATGAAGAACCAGTGTTTTTCAAGCGCAAAATGTGAGAGTGGGCTGGTGCGGCTGTCCAGATTTGAACCTCTTGTAACTGATCGAACCCTGCAATAGCTCGTCACTTATGGGGTAAACGATACTGGTAAACTGGTGCGCGAATCCCCCCTCCCGCACCACAGCCGAACCTCCCGCAATTTGCCTGAGGCTATTGCTTACGGATTTTGGATGAAGAAAGAGGGCTACGCCGAGTCCACCATTGAGAGATATGTGAGACTGCTTAGGAGACTGGCTGTCTGGGCTGACCTGAATGACCCGGAGGGAGTCAAGATTGCTCTCACTCGGACGGGTTGGGCAGACGGCACGAAAGAGATGGCTTGCGGAGCATACGCAATCTATGCCAAGCAACATGAAATCGCGTTTGTGCCGCCACGGTATCGACGTGTGGAGAAACTGCCCTTCATACCACTGGACTCAGAGGTAGAGCAACTGATAGGCGCAATGGGATTGAGATATTCGGCATTTCTCAGCCTATTGAAGGACACAGCTGCAAGACCGCTAGAAGCATGGAATCTCAAGTGGAGTGACATAGACTTCGCAAACTCACATGTCACAATAACTCCGCTGAAGCATTCGAAGCCCCGCAGGCTGAGACTGTCGTCCCGAACACTGAATCAACTTAGCCAAGTTAAGCGAAATCACGATTGGATATTCGGAGATGGCACCCTCCGCACCTACCCGCACTTCCTAAGAAACTTCGAGCTTTCCCGTAAGGACGCGGCAAAACGTCTCGGAAACCCACGTCTAGGCGCAATCAGTTTCCGCACATTGCGACACTTCAAAGCCACAATGGAATATCATCGCACGAAAGACATCCTTCATGTCATGCAGCTGCTTGGGCACAAGAGTATCAAGAATACACTCGTCTACACCCACCTTGTCAACTTCTAAGGAGACGAGTACATCTGCAAAGTGGCGAGAAGCGTGGACGAGGCGAAACAACTTGTCGAGAGCGGGTTCGACTACGTTAGCGAATTCGACGGTATCCAGTTGTACAGAAAGCGCAAGTGAAGAGGGAACTCTGGTAGTGACAAATGAAAGATGGTTGAGGTGGGCGGTAGGTCGGCATTATCGCTCGCATGGCTACAAGGTCTCGATGAAACCCGCAAGGGCAGGAAACGCGATGATAGACGGTGTGGCGATCGGAGATGAAGGTGAACGCGTTGCTATCGAGGTCAAATCGCCTGCCGATGATGTCGTGCGTGGAATTGGTCAATGCTACGAGGCAATATGCGCTGGCTACGCCAGTAGTGTCCTCGTCACGACCCTACGAATTGCACGAGACTTGAGAAAGAGAGCATTTCAGCGAGGAGAGATTACGCTTCTAGGAGTTGACTCTAAGGCGCGCATTCACAGATACGATGCTGAAGGATGGAAGCTCCTGGGTTAGTGCATAATCGAAAGTTAGCTGTTCCTGGACTCCCTGCCCCTCTCGCGCTGGAACGATTTGCTCTAAATAGTATGAATCGAGAATCAGTCACTGTGGTCTTGATGTCTTTTAGAGTGGGGTCAGCTGTCGCAGTCTCGCAGACTCTGGATGAACTCCTAGAAACAAATCAGGGATACCTGAACTGGCTTGACTCCACAGGTGCTGAAGATGCCAAGCGTGATTTTGTTGCAAGTTTGGAAAGAATCGCAACGCCGTCTGCCGAAGCCTACTACTATGTGCCTCCGGCTTACCTCCGCGCGACCCCTTTGGTGCAAGTCAACGGGGTGAGTCTGTCTCCGTACACTCATGGATCGACGAATCTGCAGTCCTTTGCAGACCCGCTGAATCTGATTTTCAGCGGAAAATCGCAGGTGGATAGAGTGGCGGACATCTTCATGAACGGACTCTTTCCGCCGAAGCTTTGGAGCAGCACAATAATACCCGGAGTCTACAGTTGTGCGGACACACAGTGGATCTACGTCGACAACAGAGGCGACCGGAAGTGGCAGGCTATGAACTACACGCTTGCAGTCGGTGGTTGCGCTCTCAACCGCTGTCACATTAGACTCTTCGACGGAGGATACGATGACCAACTGGGGGATTTCACGCTAGGAGGAGTCCATTATGAAGAGTCATATCTACCGAGAATTCATGTCATTCAGGACTGGGACAGGTCGCAGGATTTCGTGCGACAGTTGTTTGAATCAAGTCGGTTCTGCAAAAGGGTATGTGAGGAGCGGCTCCAGACTTCGGGTGAGGTGGTTCAGAATGTTCCACACGACGGGCTAGCCACGGTTATCGAACTTCAATGAGTGATTCTGGAATTCGTTTGGAGCAATAGAGAGAAGGGGGGATAGCAGCTATGACAGCACGAAAGAAACTCGCTGAAGAGCAACTCACCCAGCAGGAACTTGAGAGTTGGCTTTGGAAGGCGGCAGACATACTCAGAGGCGCCGTCAAACCTGAGAGGTATGGAAGCTGCATTCTGCCCCTGCTCTTCTTCAAGAGATTGTCAGACGTCTACCAGGACGAGTATGAAGACGCGGTTCAGAAATACAAGAGCGATAAAGTCGCAAAGGAGAGTTTCGTCCACAAACTCGCCGACATTCCAAAAGGATGCCTATGGGATGACGTAAGGAAGGAAACCAAGGATGTAGGGGGAAAGCTCAATGCCGTTCTGGGAGAGATCGCAAGAGCAAATCCAGACCTTGATGGTGTAATTAACAGAGCTGACTTCAACAAGCCAGAGGAGATTCCGGCAGATAGACTTGTCAGACTCATCGAGCACTTCAGCCAGAAGAACCTCGGCAATAAGAGAGTTCCAGCGGACGTGTTGGGCAACGCGTACGAATACTTGCTCAAGCAATTCAATGAGGAAGCGCCTGCTAGAGCCGGCGAATTCTACACGCCCAGAGAAGTCGTCAAGGTCATGGTCGAGATACTCGACCCGAGCGAAGGTGCTGAAATCTATGACCCTTGCGCCGGCACGGGGGGGATGCTCATTGTTTCGCACTACCACCTTCTGACCAAGAAGAAAGACCCAAAGAGATTGTTTCTTTATGGGCAAGAGATCAATGCGGAGACCTGCGCTATCGCACGTATGAATGTCATTCTGCACGATCTCCAGGCAGAGATTCGACAAGGCGACACGCTAGCTGACCCAAGATTTCTTGAAGGCAACGGTCTAAGGAAATTCGATTTTGTTCTCGCGAATCCAATGTGGAACCAAGACGGCTACAGAGACCTGATGGAGAACGACAGACTGGGAAGGTTCCCATACGGCATAGCGACTGAAAGTTCAGCAGATTGGGGCTGGATTCAGCACATGCTTGCAAGCCTGAAACCAACGGGAAGGATGGGGGTTGTGCTAGACCAAGGTGCCCTTTTCAGAGGAGGTGCCGAGGGCAAGATTCGCCAAAAAGTTGTCGAGGATGATTTGGTTGAATGCGTGATCACTCTCCCTGAGAAGATATTCTACAACACTGGAGCTCCTGGCTGCCTTATTTTTCTGAATAAGAACAAACCTCACGAAAAGGAGGGAAAAGTTCTCTTCGTTTATGCCGGGAAGGATTTCGAGAAGTTCAAGAACATGAACAGACTCCGAGATGAAGACATCAAACGAAGCGTTGACGCACAGATCGAATTCAGGGATCAACCGAAATATGCAAGCGTTGTTCCTCTCAACAAGATTCGAGAGAACGACTTCAACCTTAGCGTCACTCGATACCTCGACGTATTCGAACAGGACGAACAGATCGATATTTCACAGACTTGGCAGGAACTCAGAAGACTCGAAGACGAAAGGAAAGCAATCGACGCCGAGCTGAGTGGCTACATGAGGGAACTGAGCTATGAGCGCTAGACCAGACTATCAGTTGACAGAGATAGGGGAGATACCTGGAGACTGGGAAGTCAAAAGGCTGGATGAGATAGCATCCGAATTTGTCAGCGGCGGCACTCCCTCAACGTCAAATCCGGAATATTGGGATGGAAACATACCTTGGATGAGAAGTGCATGGATTAGTAAACGGTTCGTCCACGCTGGAGAAAAATACATCTCCGAAAAGGGACTGAAGAACAGCGCCACCAACGTTGTACCTTCTGGCAATCTGCTGGTAGCTACTAGGGTTTGCATCGGCAATGTTGCGCTGAACAAGATCGACATCGCAATAAGCCAGGATTTGACGGGGGTCGTAATCAAGAAGCAGAAAGCCGATCCAGAGTACATCTACTGGGTGTTGAAGAATTCAGAGAATCGAATCAGGCAACTGGTTCAAGGTAGCACAATCGGGGGTTTGCTGAGGAACGATTTGAAGAGGCTGGCTATCCCGCTTCCCTCTCTGCCCGAACAGCGCAAGATAGTTTCCATTCTATCAACTCTTGACGAGTCGAGTCAGAAGACTGACGAGATCATTACGAAGACTCAGCAGCTCAAGAAGGGCTTGATGCAACAACTACTAGCCAAGGGGATAGGACACACAAGATTCAGGCAGACAGAGATAGGGGAGATTCCAGAAGAATGGCAGGTAAAGAGGCTGGATGAGGTCACGTATGATGTGAGGGGTGGAGCTTCACTCAAACCAGAGGATTTCAGGGAGCATGGCTTTCCGGTACTGCACAAAGGTGACATCAGACCTGATGATATGTTGGTCATTCAGGAAAGGAATCCGTTTTGCAGTGAGGAATTTGCCAAGAGCCATGAGTCTAGCGTGGTGAATGATTCGTTTCTAGTAGTAACGTTGAGAGACCTCGTTCCCACTGCTCCTGCCGTTGGACTGATGGCGCATTCCAATGGCACGTATTTGTTGGCACAAGGTGCTTACGGCTTCCATTGTGACGAGAAGCAGGTTGATTCGAGATTTTTGGTATACCTGTCGAACAGCAGTCGCTACCGACGGTGCATGAGAAGCATCTCGGTGGGAAGCACACAAGTCCATATCAGGACTTCAGAGTTCTTCGAGACCAAGCTGCCAGTCCCCCCACTTGATGAGCAACGGAGAATCTCATCTATCCTGCACTCAGTATCGACCAAGACTCGTAACGACGCTAACGATAGAGAATCACTTGAGCGACTGAAGAGAGGGCTCATGCACGATTTGCTCAGAGGGAAAGTAAGGGTCAAAGTGAGCTAGTTGGTCTATACTGAACTCAATGTTGTTGAGAAGCCAGTAATCGAGTGGCTTGAACAGCTAGGCTGGACATACGTTAGTCCTGACGACTTGAAGAAGGACATCGAAGACCCTTTCGATCCTGCAATTCTCAAAGACGCAATCAAGCGGCTGAACCCGGGAGTCATTGTTACGGACGAAGAGGTTGAGAAGGCAGTCAATCAGCTAAGGAGATCATCAAACGATATCTACGGGAACAAGGAATTCTTCGAATGGCTGAAAGGAGAAAGAAGTCTTGTCCTGAAAGCAGGAGAGAAAGCAAAGACCATTAGGCTGATAGATTTCGAGAATCCAGAAGACAACACCTTTGTGGTCACCAGCCAGTTCAAATTCGCAGGCTACGAGAACGTAAGATTCGACATCGTCTTAATGGTCAATGGGATTCCGCTCGTCGTAATTGAAGCAAAAGTGCCAACTAGGGAAATCATAGACTATCACGAAGCGGTCAAGCAGATCCTTCGCTATGAGAAACAGGCGCCGCAGATTTTCAAATATCTGGCTTTTGTCGCTGTGACCGACGGTATCAACTTCAGATACGACTGGGTGACCCGTGACAAGTTCTTCGAGTGGAAGGACGATAAGTTCCGTGATCCCGTGAAGAGTTCGGTCTTCTCACTGTTCGACAAGAAGACGCTCCTCGATTTTCTCAGCAACTACATTCTGTTTGAGAAGGAGCGCGAGCAACTTCGAAAGAAACTCGCAATGTACCAACAAGTAAGAGCGGCGAACCTCATAGTAGAGAGGGTTCTGGAAGGCAGAATCAAGAAAGGGCTCGTCTGGCACTTTCAGGGTTCCGGCAAGACCCTTACGATGTTGTTCGCTGCCTGGAAGCTCAAGAAAGCGAGCCAACTAAGGAATCCCACAATCCTTCTGATCGTGGATAGAATAGACTTGGAAGGACAAATGTGGGGGACGTTCTCCAATGTAGATTTCCCCTACACAGCAAAAGCAGAGAACAGCAGCGATTTGGTGAGCAAACTCAGGCAGGAAAGTCGCGAAGTCATAATCACTACGATACAGAAATTCGAGGACATTAGGGATGTCCTAAGTCGCCAAGAGAACCTGATCATTTTCGTTGACGAAGCTCATAGAACTCAATATGGAAAGCTCGCAATGCGCATGAGGCAGGCATTTCCGCAAGCCTTCATTTTCGGCTTCACTGGAACTCCGGTAGAGAAGGGAGCATCTGGCAAAAGCACCTTCAGAACCTTCTGTCCACCCGGCGAAAAGTACCTAGATAGATACGGAATACGAGAATCAATCGAAGACGGTGCAACTGTTCGCATTGTCTATGAACCGAGACTTGAGAAGTTCCACGTACCAGGAGCGGTTCTGGACAGAGAGTTCTTCGAGAAGACACGTGGTCTAAGTGATGAAGAACATCAGAAAGTGATTGACAAAAGTGCGACCCTCAGGACTATCATGAAGTCGAAGGAACGGATCGACAAAATCGCTCAGGACGTGGCGGAACACTTCAAGACGCACGTGGAACCGAACAAACTCAAAGCCCAGCTTGTCGCGGTTGACAGAGAGGCTTGCGCTCTCTACAAGGAAGCCCTGGACAACTACCTCCCTCCCGAGTATTCGGTTGTGATCTACACTAAGAACCCTAACGACATCATGAACCCTCTCTTGAACCGGTACAACATGCCGAAGGAAGACCAGCTCCAGATTTCCAGGGGGAAATTCCAGAAGCCAAGCGAGAATCCCCGGATCCTCATCGTCACCGACATGCTCTTGACAGGTTTTGACGCTCCGATCGAAAGCGTGATGTATCTCGATAAACCGTTGCGTGATCACAGACTATTGCAGGCAATAGCTCGAACCAACAGACCCTACCCGGGCAAAGAAGCCGGCATCATAATTGACTACGTGGGAATATTCAAGCGACTCGTGAAGGCGCTCAATTTTGAGACGCGGGATATCGAGGGAATCGCTGTCGACTTCAAGAAGCTGAAAGAGGAATTCAAGAAGACAATCGCTGTCGTCCTCAAGCTCTTTCCTGGAATTCCACACACGGATTCAAGAGACTCTCTCTTCGGGGCACTGGAGGCAATTGAGGATGAACGGGCACACAAAACATTCAAACAGAATCTATCCAAGGTGCGAAGACTCTACGAGACGATAGCTCCTGACCCTGAATTGTTTGACTTCATCGACGACCTCACGTGGCTAATTGAAGTCAATGAGGCATACAACAAACTCCACAACAGAAAGTTCAGCGACCTCACAGAATACGAGGAGAAGACCAGGGAACTCATCAAGGACAAGCTCGTAATCCAGAAACTGGACAAGATACTCCCAACCTTCGAAATCAACAAGGACTACCTCAAGAGCCTCGAACAAGAGAGACTCGCCAAGAAACAAAGAATCATGGAGATGCGGCAAGCACTTGAATCCCACATCAAGATCAACCTGGAGCGGAATCCAATCTTTGAATCCCTGAGTCATCGGCTTGAAAGGATTGTGAAGGTCAAGAATGAGTCTCAGCTTGAGAGTGAGCTGCGGCAGCTTGTTCAGGAGGTTGCCGCGGTTGAGGAACAAGCTAAGAAACTGAACATTACCGATGAGGAGTTCGCTCTCATCAATGCTGTGAAGAAGTATCTCCCGAAGGCTGAGGACTCTGAGCTTATTCCGTTTGTGCGTGAACTTCTGAAGGATGTGAAAGCTGGCGGACGTCTCTTCAAGGACTGGCAGAGGAAGACGTCAGTGACGAAGGAAGTTCAGCAGGTCGTCTTCGACGAGTGTTTCGAGAAGTATAGGGATACTCTTGAGGTTGAGAAGATAACCGCTCTGAGTCAAGAGATTGAGCAGTTCATCGAGAAATACAACTGAGGTGATCAGAATGGGAACCTTCAAAGCCGGACGGCGAGCCATCCGGTACACTGTAAGGCGAAGCGAATCCAAGTATGCGCACTTGCGATTTCGAGAGCACACACGCCTCGAAGTCATTTTACCGAGAGGCTCCACAGTCAGTGTGAAAGGGCTTCTCAACAAGAAGCGCTCGTGGATAGAGAGGGAACTCCAAAGAATCGTCAACCGCAGAAGAGTCTTCGATGGAAAACAACTCCTGCTGAGAGGCGTGTCACACAAACTGAAGGTCGTAAGTGCTGGGCAAAACTCGGTCAAACTCAGAGGTCGGACAGTCTACGTAGGTCTTGCTGACGACTCTGATCTTCGTCAATGCGTCGTGGATTGGATGACACCGCAAGCACAGAGGTACGCAGTGAAGAGGGTCAACACCTACGGAAAGAAATTGGGATTCAAAGTCGAAAGCGTTGAAGTCGAGGATTCAAAGAGATGGGGACACTGTACACGTGACCGGAGACTTGTTTTCAATTGGCAGCTTGTTGCTCTGCCACGGGAGTTGGCTGACTATGTTGTGCTGCATGAGGTCTCTCATTTGAGCGAATTCAATCATAATGGTCGGTTCCGCACATTGTTGTTCTCGCTCTGCCCTGACTTCCGGGAGAGAGAACAGGCTTTGCGAAACATGATGCCTTGGACAGCTGGCGCTTACGCTTCCTGACTACGATCACTCTAGTCAGCGACACGAGAACAGGAGAGGCTTGACCACTACTTCTATCTGCCCTTTCGACTGGATGCAGCTGAAGCTGGGTGCCCAGAAATACGTACAAGGTTCAATCTTGTCTTCGAGATAGCCGTACAAGTAATCCAAAAAGATCGAATGGAATTCTTCGTCGATGCAACATAGCCACTCTTGGCAACCGAAACCTGTGAGTTCGTCGCACTTGATGCGGAACCGTGCCGTCTTGCCCTCGTTAAGAAGAGCTTGTACGTGCCTGTAGTCACCTTCATCGACGAGTAGTTGATACGCAACAGAGATTGCCTGTCGGACGGTTGCTCCGTCTCCTTGTGGAAGTTGGATCATTCTCTATCGCCCCTCGTTCACCTTCTAGAACTTTAGCACGCATTCAATAGTTCGAATTCGGTTTCGCTTATGAACCTCACAAACTCCACTGCTCCTGCGAGTTCGAGGTGTGGATGGCTCCTTGCAAATGCAAGAAAGCTCGCGGTGGATGAGATGCCGCTTAGTCTATTGAAAATCCATTCCGCGAACGCTAGACTAATCCCGAGAGAATCCGAGAGATTAAGCAAGTCTGCTATCTCCTTGTCTACGTGATAGAGTACGTACGTGTCGTGCCCTTCAGGTTCCCATTGTCTAATGACTCGAACTTCATACTGAGCCCTGTGCCTCGTGAAAGGATGGCGGAACCCCACGCGCCCCCGGAGCACATTTCCGTTGCAAAGCACGATACGGTTCACCTGACGACTACATATTAGACGACGCAACCTGACGACGTTTCCGCACTCGCATCTCAAGACGATGTCATTCAATCGCTTCTTGACGACCAAATTACTCACCACTCGAATCCGACTCTGCTGTCGATACAGGTCGGGTCACATTTGCCCTGACGCCTCTTATGTTCAGGATTCTCGCCACGCTAATTCGTCGATGCCCGTCGCAAACCCAATACTCGCCCTCAAACTCGACGAGGTCAATAGGTGACCCGTCAAACAGGGGATCGAAACCTCTCTTCTCTAGGGAGTTGAGTACTTTCTCGAACCGATAGTCCGCTGCCACGCTCCTTGGCGTCCAGTCTGGATTGAACTGCCAACCAGAACCAGAAGCGCTACCAACAATCTTGCCGACAGATACGTTCCTCAAGCCTTTCACTGGAGTCTGGGTTCTCTTCCACCAGCCCGGCATCTCTTCGTCAAGGTCACGCAGATGTGGAAGCGGAACAAGTGGGTGGCGTAGATGTGGGCTGCAGTCTTGCGAGTGAAACGGTTCGAGATGACGGCACCACACGCACACAGTCATCATGCCTTCGCCTCGTTGCGTTCGGATTGCAGCTTCGCATACCTCTGTGCGAATGTTTCCTCTAGGCGTGTGCGGAGAAGCTCCAGGCGCTCTTCGTCATTGTCTGCCCAGTCTCGCGCCTCGTAATACAGTTCACGATACCGGGTCTCAAGTTGCGCCAAAGTCTGACATTTTTCGGACTCCCTCTCAAAGAATTCCTGTACATCCTCCATTGACTAGCTGCCTCCTCGTGGTTTTGCCCATTTTTGCAGAAATTCAGCGCCGTCGCCAGTGACCCAGCGCTTGTAAGTTGCGTCGCCGATTCTCAGAGCTTTCTTGTCTGCGGCTTCGAGCTTCTGATACAGCTCCCTGGCGAGCGGTGTTAGTTTGTCGTTGACTCGTATCATGCTAAGGTTTGCATCATTCTTTGATGGACGCCAAGGCAGAGAGGCGTACGGGTCTGCTGGTTCTGGCTTCTGCGTATTCTGTGAGGGAGCCGACGCGGGTGCGCTTTGTGGGGATGTTGGCTCTGTTCTTGCGATTGTGTCTCTCTTTTCCTCTTCGAGCACACCCCTCAGGGACTTTCTTTCTTTGGCGACCAAAGCCGGGGTCAGGATTTGAACTGTAGTGGAGCCCTTGCTCTTGGCTGGGGGTGGCTCTGGTTTTTGTTGTTCTAGGAGATAGTCGAGATAGCCGTCGAAGTTTTCTACGGTGTCTAGTACCTGCCATCTGGGCACTTCGATTTCAATGCTGTAGTCGACGCGTAGGCTCTCGTATTCGCCTGTGCGGAATGTGCGTCCTTTGTGAAAGCTGAGTTTGACGGGCTGGTCACGGTCTATTTCCTTTTCTACTATTGACTTCACTGTCACTTTCTTCGCCTCCTCTCACGATTCTTCCTGTCTGTCATGAGTGGGATTCTGTCGAAGCAATTCGACGTAGTCACGTGCTCGCGCATAGTCCTCACCTTGCTTGTTCAGCCCGGGTCGGAAACTACTCGAAGAGGATCTCATCTTCTCCAAGCGGGGCATGACTCGTCGAGCGTAATCTTTCGCCCACCTTGGCTGAACTTCCCAAAGATCCTGCGCCATCTGGACGAGTGTTTTCTGGAGCAAGTCAAATGGTAGATTTGGGTGGGTCTCCAGGATTCTTCTGCCGGCTTCCGCTAGTACTTCGATGCGCTTTCTTCTGATCTTGCAGGTTTTGAATTGAGTCAGCTCTGTCTCTGGTGTGATCTCAATGTCGTTAAGGTTGGTTGCGTCAGGCGTTGAGTAAGACATGACCTTGCCAACCGAGCGAGCGCGCGCACCAATCATCCTCCGCCTCTCCTCATCCGTCATCATGGGAGCCTCCTGTCCGCGATTGTTACAATGTGGGAACCCTCACCCTTCACGACGGGAGATTCGGGTTTGTTTGTACTATCGTTGCTTGGGCTTGGTGCTTGGTGCCCCGTGCGCGCGCGATTCTCAACGGTTAGAGGACTGTCGGTCGAATCGAGTTCCAATAGATCACAAAGGATGCCTTGAAGTTGCCCTGTGAGCTGTCCGTCCCACTCGTGAGATGTAGTTGAGGGAAGGTACTGAAAACCGCCCCGACCCAGACGTGAAGCCCTCCGGGCTCAATTGGAAGCTCGAAGGACGATTTTTCGAGTATCGTATGTTCTCTCAAATCTTCGATCTAGGTTATCACGGTGCCAGGCAGCCACGTCAATTCCCGCTAGCTGATCTTCACAGGAAAGCAGAGGGCATGTCAAACTCTGAACGGAGAACGAGTCTAGCCGTGTTTCCGCGGATGGGCGCACAAGCCCAACTTTTTTCAGAACTTGTTCTTTGTGGGCACTATCGTCGCAGCCCCCTCTCTCCGGCTCTCTTCCTATGTTCTCTCTTTCTGGGGGGACGCGCTGCCTATGCGCCAAGCGGGCTAGCCAAAGCAGAGCAGAAAGCCTCTTCGCGGGCGAGCCTACATGTGAATAGATAGCGATGTTTGGGGATTGACCCCAACCAATATAGGCGCTAGACTCGAAGCAACATTCGATAGAATGTGTCGCTAGACGTCAAACCACTGGAATCCCTTCAAGAGACTGACCTTCGGGCTTTGCTGGAGAATCAGGTTCCAGAGGGCAAATCCGTAGAGTACAAGGAACTGCTGCCAGGTGCCTCTGACTCAGACCGAAAGGAGTTCCTAGCAGATGCATCGTCGTTTGCCAATGCCGCCGGGGGACACCTCATCTACGGCATCGCGGAATCGTCTGGCGTTCCCACAGAGCTCCGCGGATTGGACGTCAGTGACCCCGACGCTGAAATCAGACGCCTCGAAAGCATGATACAAGACGGCATAGCACCAAGAATACCCAGCATATCGACACATGCGATACCACTCGCGTCGTCAAAACGTGTCATCGTCATTCAAATCCCGAGGAGCTTTGCGTCTCCTCACATGGTCACGTTCAAGGGGCATTCCCGATTCTACTCTCGGAACTCGGGTGGCAAGTATCCACTCGATGTCACGGAACTCCGAACAGCATTCGCACTGTCCGGGACTACCTCAGAACGCATCAGAGATTTCCGCCTCGACCGCCTTGCCAGAATCGTATCAGGAGAGACCCCTGCCACATTGAAGGAAGGCGCCAAGATTGTCCTTCACGTGATCCCACTGAGCGCGTTTGAACCAGGCACAGGATTCGATTTGAAATCATTAGGAAGTGACGCCGTTCGTGTCAAGCCGATGTATACGATGAGTTGGAGTCATCGGTTCAACTTTGACGGGGTACTTGGCTACTCTTCTCATTCATACTTGCAGGTCTTTAGAAACGGGATCATTGAAGCCGTCGAGGCACTACTCCTCGAAGACAGCCGTGGCGAGCGCCTCATCCCGAGCATCGCATACGAGAAGGAGCTTTTGAAGGAACTGCCGAGATTCTTATCGATTCAAAAAGAACTGGGAGTAGACCCCCCGTTCTTCATAATGCTAAGCCTGGTCGGAGTGAAAGGTTACACAATGGCGGTCGACCGTCTTCGCTTTCTGGGGCACGATTCTCATCCGGTCGACAGGGATACGCTTCAGGTACCCGAGGTAATGATAGAGCGCTTTGACATCAATCCCGTTGAAGTCATGAAACCCATTTTCGACGCGGTCTGGAACGCAGCCGGATTTCCACGATCAATGAACTACGACGACAGTGGAAAATGGGTAGAGCGTTGAGGGCACAAGACGATCGCCCCGGGCATCGGCTAGACGGAGTGAAACTTGAACTGGATTTCATAGTTGAGGAGTTTGCAGTGCTTCAAAGCTCTTACCGCATATCTGAGTTCCTCGCTCGCACTCCTTGCGACAAGTAAGCCCTCGACCTTCTTCGTACCGGCGAGGTTCTCGCTAACCCAACCAAGGTATCTTGCTATTTGCCCCACAACTTTGTCAGCCGTATCTTCCGTTCGTTTCAGTTCCACTACGAGAAAATCACCCGCGTCGTTTTGATACAAGAGGTCAATTACGCCGACTGTCCCAGTGTCATAGAGTTCTCCGGTGACACGTCCATTGGGTTCTCTGTACAGTCTGTAGCCATTGTATTCCTCTCCGAACATTTGGGATATCGTCGGCATGCTGGCAACATAGCCGCGGACTTCCTCCTCTAGCATGTCTCCTAGGGTGACGCCTGGTTCAGGAGGCTGGTTCTTGTTCCACTCAACGATTTCCTCATAGTCGTTCCACTGTACCTCACAGATGTTGAAACCCCGCCCACCGCAATTGTTCATGGCACGCGACAAGACGTCCTCTTCAACCCACTTTCGAATCAGAGGTAGCTCAAGTCCCTTGTTCAGGACTAGGTTGGTTCTCAGCCTAATCACGTGCGGAGCCTTGTCCAGTCGCTCGGCTTGTTCTTTGGTTATGCGACCTTTGGCAAGCGCTTTCTGTACGTCATCGTCTATTCGTTCAACATCAACGACTTCGAATATGTTCCTTATCTGTCTCGGATAGGTCTCAACATCGCTTGTGCAGTATTGAAGGACATAGTCACCTTTTCTCACTTTGCCGAAGTCTTCATCGCGCGTCTTAGTATCCCAAGTCTCATGACGATAGTAACCGTGTGTGCACACCTCATCGGCGTAAGTCCTGTCTGAAAAGGTCACGGTCTCGTGTTTTGCCATTTCTCCGCTGCTCTGTATGAGGAATACCCTCTTCTCTGCCATGCTTCCGAGCTATTAGCCGCCTATTGGAATAAGTCTTGTCCGCTTACGAGATTTCACTTGTCCTAGTCAAGGGCAGCACAAATTCATTTCCGGCAGCTGTGATGAACTTGATTTGTCCCCAAACTCTCCTTTCTCAAGAACACTTATTCATCCATCTTCTGAACTGACGAGCAAAGGCAGGCGATGTCTTATGCTTGGAACGCCTCAAATTAGTCTCGGGACAGCACACCCGAGGTAACCGGAATGTCACAACTTGGAGCCAGTAGCGAAGATATCTACAGAAAGCAAAAATGGGGTCTGGTATCCGTGGTCATGGTCTTTGTCACATTATTGGTCGGGTGGATAAGACTCAATCCCTCGCAGATTACAGAGTCCTCAGTCATGTCTTTCTTCAGCCAATGGTACGTACTTGTAGCATTTGGAACCATGCTCTTGCTGCTCTATCTCCAAGCTCATTCTTCAAGCAGACGTATCCAGTTCATGCTCAGACGTGTTGCAACAGCAATTGGATTTGCTGCGTTGCTAGTCAGTCTTTTCTCAAACATGTTGTCCACCGGTCTGACTGTTTTCGCGATGGTTCTCTCGGCACTCTCGATATCTCTCGAATGAGGATCTGTCAAGTCTTCATCGGTTCGCCCGATTCGAGTGCTCTGTCAAGAAGCGTCGGGTAGCTTTCTTGTTTTCAGTACTTTAGACGAATTGATCCGGTAAGCCTGTGTAAAGCGCTCTTGAGCGGGTCTTGTAGGAAGTGTAGTAGAGTGAGGGTGAAGAGGGCAAATGCCACAGAAAGTTTCGGCTTCATCACCGAGAAATAAGATGTGAAGACTGCAAGCACGTAGTTGCTGGAGTTGGCAGGCACGCTACATGTCGAATTGAACGTCGCGCATTCATTGAGGGTGACGACCGCTTGCAGAGGTTCGAACCCCACCATTCCCCTCAGGCGCATGCTCATGTCCATTAGCGGATTAGAAACGCTGAGGAAGTAGAACAGGCAGTAAATGACTAAGTAGTAAGCCATTGTTGCAGTCAGAATCCTACTAGGTCTAGCTATGCGAAGTAGCGCCACAGGTGCTTCGCGGAGGAGCAAACGAGGACGCCGCTCAAGAATCGACATCCGAAACAACGTCTGTTCCACCTTGAGACTCCAATCTTAGGAGCCATTGTCACGGAATTAAGCGTGGTGGCTAACTCTTCTCACCTATACTGCTATTTCAGGGGGGGGGATCTCAGGTACGTCTAGCTTGCTCACTTTCTCAAAAATCCTCAGGTGTCTTCCAAGACATCTCTGCATCGAATATCAATCGCTTTTCCAATAGAGTCCTCCGTTTCTCGCTGTCGTCGAGACAGCCTGCTATGAAGAAGAACTTGATAGCTTCACGATCGTAGTATCTTACTGGAGTTATCTCGTCCTCCCAGCTGCTGTCCTTTAGAAGCTGATTCTCTTTGTCAGAATTGCCATGAACTATAGCGGAACGGAGCGCGTATGCTCTTTTGAGCTTTTCATAGATTTTCCCTTTGCTTTCCGAATCCTTGTCGTGTCCTATGAGTAGCGTGCCTCTGGATCGAAACTTGTAACTAATCTCCCCTTCCCCGGAGTCAGGAACAAACAGATACTCCAGCGAGTCAACGTAGTCGACGACGCGATCTCGAAGATAGGGTCTGAAATCCGCCAGATGAAATCGGTACAAAGGAAAGCTTCTCGGGTTCACTCCAATGAACTGGTGCCAGAAGTCTACGAACTGTTTCATCTCATTGTCTGCGAGATAATACGGCTCGATGGGAACCCTACTCCAAGGCTTGTAGTGACGGAGACCATAGGCGCCCCTAGGCGGGTCACCAAGTACTACCACATCAGAGTAAACCAATGAATCCTTGAAGAGTTTGAAAATCGAGAGGGTTCGGTTAAGAACATCCTCAGCAGAGGCTTCATCGGCTTCTTGCTCGGAACGAGTCTGCAGAACATAGTCCACTGGCATAGAGTGTGGATACGTGTCGGTTCCGATACCTAGCCGTGCCGCAGACCGAACATACTCAGAGACACCGCTGATGGGAATGATTCTTGAAAGCTCAAGGTCGATAATATTTGAATGTTCGAGTTGGAGATTGACCAGCGGTAATGTGAGTGTTTCACTCAATGGAGAATCATGAGCTTATTCCACAACTGACTAGAAATGACTTTCTTCAGAGGCGTGAGCGAGCGTTGTCTTGTTTGTCGTCGGTCAGGTGGTGCGCGCACGCAAGCAAGAGCAGAACAGTTGTCGTATGACCTGGAAGCCACACAAGAGAATAATATTCGGAATGCGTCGTGCCACAAATTGCTTGTCGATGGCGATCCAACCTCGGCAGGATCATCCTAATCTCTGGGAGACACATCATGCCTGCTTGAGGCTCATCCATTGAGCGAGAATGAGGGAAAAGAGAGGGAGAAACACGGGGGGTTATCCGTTGCCGGTCGGGGGTTCGAATCCCCCTCCCGCACCACAGCCGAACCTCCCGCATTGTTTCCAGTGGAATCATCGAATACGGCTTCTGGATGAGGAAAGAAGGCTACTCCGAGACAACAATCGAGCGGTATTTCAGGCTGTTGAAGGAGCTTGCGAAATATTGTGCGTGCGGGCCAGCCTATCTCATCACAGCATTTCAGATTCGATTAGAGGCGATAGGATTCTTCTGTATGGCATTGGGTATGACTGATAGAAGCCCATCGTCATGGGGATCATCGGGTTGCAGGGCTGACAATACTGTGGCGCAGCCGGCAGATAGTACGGCTGCTGATATGACTCCGCAAGCTCTCTATCGGACAAGAAAGGCCATTGACGCTGCCGGTAATACTGTGGCGGCAGCTGACTGTACCCGTAGGTCGGTATGGCTTGTCCCTGGCCGAGATAGCATTCAGCATACTGACCGAGGTTTGCTGGAGATATCCAAGGACTAAGCGAACGAGGTTGAGAGTAAAGCCAACTCATCCAGATCACCAAGTATTGCTTTGACCGCGCCGCATATATGGCCTCCTGCCGTGGTCCAGGCATGCCCACAAACAGGCGCCTATTCGCCAATTCGAAATTACAACAACTAGGCTCAAAAAATCAATCAGGATGATTCTCGGTCCCCCCTTCTGGCGAACATTCGAAAAATCATGACGATATCCGAGAATCTCACGATGATAGGCGCCGGATCAAACATATGCTGAGAAAGGCAAACATGGGAGAAGATCATCGTACTAATGTCCCTGTTGTTTCGGTTCGCTTGCTACGCCTCGTTTTTCTGTTATGGGTGATCGTGGATGCTTCGATGTTCTGGGTGTTCGTAGCTACTTGACTTGGCATTCAGGCAAGAAGATGTGAGAGATTATCACAATACGTATTTCGTTTGCCTAATAATAACCTAATATCGGCATCTCGAGTTTGGAGAGCGGTGTGCGTAACAGGAGTCT
>Ga0187882_1001457_pt1 | contig 24017 bp, 22 predicted proteins | sample June2016WEW_19_1_3_FD_132991 | JGI IMG/M metagenome (GOLD analysis project Ga0187882, IMG submission 132991) | Peatland microbial communities from SPRUCE experiment site at the Marcell Experimental Forest, Minnesota, USA - June2016WEW_19_150 | ecosystem: Environmental > Terrestrial > Soil >... | reverse complement strand
CGCCAGGTGCGATGGACCGGGATCCACATCAAGTCCAATTCCTCGAGCACAACCCACAAGGTCTTGACAGCGCGCTTGAGCACGGACGTATAGGCAACATCGAATGTATAGCCGTCGCGGGCAAGAACGCGGCCGGCCGCAAGTGCCTCCTGCATCCCTCTTTCACTCAGACCCACGTCCGTCCAGCCCGTGAAGCGGTTCTCGAGGTTCCAGATGCTCTCTCCATGTCTGACTAAGACTAGCCTCTTCATGTTATCGGACTCCTTTGGTCACGGTGCCTCGCACTGGGATTTTCAACTCCGGTTTCCACTGGCTTGAGGTCCTAATGAGAATCGTCCCCTGGTGCGTCCCTTCACTTGCGGTCGGCTTTTGCATCCCGATGATTTTGAATTCCTTGTCATCAGTTCCCGGAATAGGCTCGAGCCTCGCAGCAAAGTGGCCGTCCGTGGAAGTCGCGCCCAAGAGCCGGATCGGTTTCTCCGTTGAGAGTTTAATCCGGATCTCTTTGGTGGCCTCCTGCCCTTTTGGCACGCTGCCAAAAAAAATCTGCGGCTCGGAGAGCACGAATTCGGGAACCACGACGGCCATGATCGTAAGCACAACCTGTGGCTGAGCGGGATCGTTGCTCCTCACGGTGATCGTCTTGTTGATGCCCACGGTCTCCTCGAGGGTCTTGCTCCAGGAGGTCAATCCTTCCGTGGTGATCTCGGCCGCGATGGTTCCGGTTTGTCCCGGTGAGATCTTGTGCGACCACCTAGTGGAAGTGCATCCGCAGGAAGGCTCGACTGCCAGAAGTTCGAGCGTCGCCGTGCCCTTATTCGTGATCTTGAATGTGTGCTGGATCCTCTCACCGTCTGCGACCTTGCCCGCATCCACGCTGATGCTGTCGAACCTGATGACGGGGACTTGTTCCTGAGCCATGAGCATCGAGGCGCCAAGTGTAAATAAAAGTAATGTAAGAATGAGAGGTCGCTGCATGAGCCGCTCCGAAACGGGTTTGCCGGCGCCACCAGACGCGCAGCATTATACTCAGCCCTCCCACGCCGTTCAATCCGCACCCGGGGGATCGCGCTTGATCCCCTCGAGGAATTGAGACTATAGTTCGGCTCCCCAGGAATTTTGCACGGAGAAGGACGATATGAGTTCGCAAGGAACAAGCAAAGCGGTGATCCTTGCGCGCGGCCTCGGAACGCGCATGCGGCGGCCCGATGCGAATGCCGGCCCGCTCGACCCGGCCCAAGTCCAGATCGCGGAGACGGGACTCAAGGCCATGATCCCCATCGGCCGTCCGTTTCTCGATTATGTCTTGAGCGGACTGGCGGATGCCGGCTATCAGGAGGCCTGCCTGGTTGTCGGTCCGGAGCACAATGTCATACGCGATTACTACACCCGCCAATGCATTCCCAAACGGCTCAGGGTCGCCTTTACGGTGCAGGAAAGACCGCTGGGAACTGCGGACGCTCTGGCCGCGGCGAGGGAATTTACGGCTGGCCAGACCTTCCTGGTCTTAAACTCAGACAATTATTATCCAGTGGATGTCTGCCGGGCGCTCCGCCTGCTTGGCCGGCCCGGTCTGGCAGCCTTCGAACACGAGAGTCTGATCCTGCGGGGCAACATGAGCGCCGAGCGCATCCATCATTTCGCCGCGGTTGCCATCGCCCCCGATGGAACTCTGGAGCGCATTATCGAGAAGCCGGATGAGCAGGCGTTGCGTGCTCTGGGATCGGAGATATACGTGAGCATGAACTGCTGGAGCTTCGATCCTGCCATCTTTGGCGCCTGCGCCGCGATCAGTCCATCTCCACGCGGAGAGCTCGAGTTGCCCGACGCGGTTCAGTATGCCATCGACAAGCTCGGAGTGCGTTTTCGCGTGCTCCCTTTCCACGATGGGGTGCTTGATCTTTCGAACCGCTCGGATATTCGCGGCGTCGCCGCGGGCTTGCGCGGAATCGAGGTGCGTCTGTGAACCGTTACGCGGAACAGCTCGAGGCGCATGGGATGAGCCGGCCTGAGGCCCAGCAAAAGGGCGAGTTGTTCGAGCGCGCCGCGTGGGCCCTCCACTCTCCGGGCGCCGCTGACAAGTCCTTGGCAGCCCTCTATGTTCCCGGCCGTATCGAAGTTCTCGGAAAGCACACCGACTACGCGGGCGGCCGCAGCCTGCTGTGCGCCGTGGAACTCGGGTTCTGTCTGGTCGCGCGCCAGCGCGAGGACGCTCTGGTCAACGTGATCAATGCCAGAACGCAGGCACGGTGCGCCCTGGCGCTGGATTCGGAGCCGTCTCCCGGGGGACAGCATTGGTGCAATTATCCCAGCGTCGCGGTGCGTCGCCTAGCGCGCAACTTCCCATGCGCGCGGTGCGGCGCCGACATCGCGTTCGTCAGCGACCTGCCCGCGGCCTCGGGAATGAGCAGCTCCAGCTCGCTGATTGTTGCGATTTTCCTCGCGCTTGCCGACATCAATGCCATCCGGGAGTCCGACGCATACCGGCGCGAGATCCATTGTAGCGAGGATCTCGCCGGGTATCTTGGCTGTGTGGAAAACGGCCAGAGTTTCGGCGCGCTCACGGGAGATCGCGGCGTTGGGACCTTCGGCGGAAGTGAGGATCACACCGCGATCCTGTGCTGCCAGGCCGGAGAGCTGCGTCAGTACAGTTTCTGCCCGATCCGGCACGAACGAACGGTTGCGCTGCCGAAGGGGCTGGTATTCGTCGTCGCAGTCAGCGGCGTCGCTGCCATGAAAACCGGCGCTGCCCAGCAGCAATACAATCAGGCTGCGCTGGCAGCGCACAAGATCCTCGAACTCTGGTGTGCTGCCACGGAGCGCAATGATCCAACGCTCGCGGCCACAATCGATCACGCACCCGATGCCGCCGGCCGCATACGAGAGATCCTCAGCAGGTCCAGATGCGAGGAATTCCCGGCGCGCCTGTTGTGCGAGCGGTTCGAGCAGTTTCTGGCGGAAAGCACCCTGATCATTCCTGCCGCGACCGACTCCCTGTCCGTGGGTGATTTGTCCCGCTTCGGCATTCTCGTCGACCAATCGCAGCTGCAGGCCGAGAACCTGCTGCACAATCAGGTCCCGGAAACCATCGCCCTCGCCCGTTCGGCACGCTCGCTCGGTGCGGTGGCCGCATCAGCCTTTGGCGCCGGCTTTGGAGGAAGCGTGTGGGCTCTGGTCCACTCCGATGACGCGATTGAGTTTGCAGGCCGCTGGGAAGCACGCTACCAGGATCAGTTTCCCGCCGTGGACCACTCGAGGTTCCTTACCGTATTACCGGGACCTGCCGCCTTCCGCTTCTAAGTACTGTCTAATAACACGCCCGCCTCCACGTCTGTGCTTATCATAAGGTGCAGCACATGAACCTGGTATTGTTGCTCTTGATGGTGACTGCGGCGTCGCTTCTCGCGCTTCATGCGCTGCTTTCGCACGAGAGCAGTGTGGTCCTTTCGGCGGTCATTCCTTGCCCGGAGGGCTGCGTATTCGAGGTCATCGATGCCGTGCATCGCAGTCCTGCCTGGCTCCTCCGGCCCCGATGGCTGCCGGTCCCGTTACGCATATCAGCATTGGCATGCTGGGGCGACGAGTCGAGCGCCCATTTCTCAAGGGGCTGTCAAAAGCAGTTGCCTCCCGATGAAATCGTAATCCGGAGCTTGCAGAACCGCGAATTCTCTTACCGCTGCAATGGCCGCGGTCTGAGCTTTGAGTCCACCTTCCGGGTTTTTCACGACCGCAGCGGATGCTTTCTGAGCTGGGAAATCCGATACCGGTTGCGACGATTGCCCGACATGATCGGCCGGCCCTTGATTGCCGCGGCCGTGCGCCGGAGCATGGCTTTCTCCCTGGAGCACATCAGGCGGTTCGCTATATGCCGCGCCCGTCCAAACCGGCGCGCGGCGTTTTATGATTCCACATGGAATCAGGTCGCTGCCGCCTGGCAGCCTCGTACGATGGCCGTCGCAAGCACGTCAGCCGCCAGAGCTCCAATCACGCCGATCTCGACAGAGTTGCAGCCGATCGAGTGCCGGCCCGTCGCAATGGCAAATACCGCGTCGCCGTCTGCTGGCGTGTGCGTTGGATAGATGCAGCGTGCCAGCGCATCGTGAGACATCTGCGCTACCTTTGTGCAGCCGGCCTTGTCCAGGTTCGCATTGGTGGCCACGACTGCAGCTACCGTGTTTCCAAATTCCGGGATTTCGGGACGGAAGCCGCCGCGCAACTGAGCCATAGAATCGATAAATCCTTTGCCATCGCTCGTGGTGGCGCCGGCGATAATGACCCCTCGCACCGGATCCCAGACGTCACCCACGCAGTTGACCGCCGCAAGGGCGCCGACGCGCAACCCGTCCGCACGTTGCCACGCCCAGGAACCAAGCCCCCCTCTCGTCGCTCTGACCGGCCCGAACATCTTGCCGACCGTGCAACCCGCTCCGGCGCCTATGCTCCCTTCGGCAACCGGATCGGGTCCGGCCGCGCGCGCGGCCTCATATCCGGCCTGCGCATCCGGCCGGATCCTCGAATCGCCGAGGTTGAGGTCGAACAGAATCGCGCCGCAGACAATGGGCACTCGCACCTCGCCCACACGACAGCCAAGCCCCTTTTCCTCCAGCCACTGCATGACCCCCGCGCCCACATCGAGTCCGAAGGCGCTGCCGCCGGACAAAAAGACGGCGTTGATCCGGGCCACGCTGTTTTCCGTACGCAGCAAGTCTGTTTCTCTCGTGCCGGGCGCTCCGCCACGGACATCGACTCCGGCGGTAAACGAAACCATGGAAGTAACAACGGTGCAGCCGGTGGGACGATCATTAAGCGTGAAGTGACCCACGAGGATGCCTTCGATATCCGTCAAGGACGGCCTACGATCATCAATGAACTCTCGATCCAGTCTCAATGCGGCACTCCTCGGGTTTTAAGGTTTCTGCTTGAGAGATTATGTTTCTAACAAGCCTCTTTCGAATTACGACCATGGTCTGCTCTGGCAGGATTTTACACCTGGAAGCGATATAGATCATTGCGGTTTCGGCTGGGCCTGCCTGACGAACCCTCGGGCCGAGCCGAGAAATTTCTCGAAGTCATGTTGGCAGACGCCCAGGTGTGGGTGCCGCCGTTATGGTGGTGCGAGATGAGCAACATGCTCGTGGTTGCAGTGTGTCGAAGGCAGCTGACACATGCGACAATGAAGCCTCTAGCTGGGCTTCGCTCTATCTACTCGTTGATCTGATGCAACTCTTTCCTCAGCCGTTCGGACTCCTTGAGGTTGCGCCGGTCGATCAGGACATACAGAATGGACGCCCCGATTTCAACGGCGAGAAACAGGACCAGGAACCAATTGCTGGCATTGGGCGGCAGAAAAATACAAAGAAAGATTGACACGAACGCGATTGTGACGAGCAAGCCCGGAAGCCCTTCGAGACCTTCTCCCGTGCTGCCGCTGGTATTAAAGCCACAATGCAGTTTCACTAGGAATTTCCCTTCTTCCGCCACGGCAAATTGGCCCGGGAATGCGACTAGAAAGTTGGCAGGTGTGCGTTGCGCTAGCTCTACCCAGGCCATTGAGAGGCCACATATCCAATTATAGAGCATTTCTGGCACACTGAAGTGACAATCTGGGAAACCTGTGCTTTCACACTGTGGCAACATTTAGCGGGTCGGAAGGGCGAGGCGCGCATTCGATCGGCGTCCGCATCGAGGTGCCCGCCCATATGTCGTCCCGGGCGGTATCCACTTTTGCAGATGATGTCGCCGCAATCATGATATATGCTCAATTTCGGACCAGCGAGTTTGTGTTCAGTAAAGCCCGACCGGGCGGCCGACATGAAGAACCTCGAATATGCCGATCCAGGATTCTGGCTGACGCTTGCGATCGGGTTGGCATCGGTGGCGTGCTTCATCTACTGGTTGGTCACCGGCGCCAGGAAGCCGCGTTAGCCGTTTCGCAACCGGCTATTTGATACAATCCTTCTCTGCGTGGAGGCACTCTATGCTCAAGGAAGGCAGCAAAGCTCCGGCATTCTCCCTGATGGATGATCACGGCAATCGCATCAATCTGAGCGATTACGCCGGCAAGAAGAGGGTGGTCCTTTTCTTCTATCCCAAGGCGAACACTCCCGGCTGAACCCGCGAAGCGACCGGGTTCCGGGACGCTCTAGATCGGATCGGCAAGACGGACACGGCGGTCATTGGCATCAGCGCGGATGATGTTGCCCGGCAGGCAAAGTTTCGTGACAAGTGCGGATTGAACATGCCCCTGCTGGCGGATCCCGAGATGAAAACGCTGTCGGCCTATGGAGTTTTCAAAGAGAAGAGCCTGTATGGGAAGATCTTTCTCGGAATCGAGCGCACGACCTTTATTATCGGGAAAGACGGGCTGGTCAAAAAAGTCTTCCCGAAAGTAAAAGTGGACGGGCACGTCGAGGAAGTTCTCAAGGTGCTTGCAAGCTTATAACCGAATGGCAGGTAACCGGCGGCAATCTCTTCGGTGTCCCGCAGCTTCGCGGGGGCGCTCGTCTCGGTGTTGCCGAAATGATAGGGATAGAGAACCTTCGGCCGAAAAGTCCTGGCAGCAGCGGCAATCATTGCGGATTGTTTCTGAAAAAGGAAGCCACGCTTGACCGATGGACCAGCCGCAGGCCCCAGCCGAAAAACAAAAATGCCGGGCAGCGGCTGCGCGCCACCCGGCATTCGTTGGTTTTGCCGAAACAAATGGGCTGCGTTACCGGACCATCCGCTTCCGCAGGCAAATCAATGCTCCGGCACCCATAAGTACCAGGGACAAGGTCGCGGGCTCGGGAATCGTCCCGCCGTTAACAGCACCCTGGAACTGTATGCCGTCGCTCGTGTCGAAACCAGCGCCAAACGGGTCGAAAGGCGCTTCACCATCGCTGGCGACCACGACCGACAGAAAATTGGGGGAGTCAATGCAGCACACTGAATAGGGACCGCCGACTGCACCGTTGACCGAATCCTCGGTGAGAGAGGCGTACTCAACGTAACCCGCGTAAAAGCTTGGGTCGGGGAGACTTGGATCCGAGAAGAACATGACCCGGAACATCCCGTTCGGCCCAAGACTATCGAAAGTTACGATGTCGCTGAGTCCACCCGTAGCTTCCGTGAAGCTAATGTATGAGGGAAGGCCTGCCCAGGTCTGGTTGAGATAAAAGATTCCCGCCGGTTCACATGCCGGCTCGTTCTCAGCTCCACAGCCTGGAATCACGGCCGGAAGAACATAAGTAGTGCCCGCGCTGCTCGCAACGGACTGCCAAGCCGAGCTTGCCGAGTAGACTGTCAAAGTAGCAGCTGCCGCACTTCCACATGCCAACGCGGCTGCCAAAACCAAAAATAGAAATGTCACTCTTTTCACTGTTCTACCTCCTTATAACCTGCTCTTGAAGCAGTTTTGTTCAGCAACCAGATAATGTTTGAGTTACTCATTCAAACACTGAGGAAGCTAGAATTAAAACTTAGTCTCACTGCACGCCGGTCACTGCTGCTTCGCTCGGACCGACCTTCAAGCAGCAGGTGTTCCGCAATCCCATTACAAGCAATAAGCGATCCACATCACTGCGGCACACGTCAGATTGTGGCAGATGGTCATCTATTTGAACAATTTCCGACCTTTTCTTGCGGGGGTTGCAGAAGACCGCAAGGAGGGAAGTAGGTTTGGATGTGTAATAAAACCTGACAGCCATTCAATGGAAAATCTCCCATGAATTGATCTAGTCACCTGATATTTCGATAGTTATCAAATCGATACCGAGTTGTAAAACTTTCTAACAGCCTTTCTTTTACAGTGCAATAATATACTTGACACAGGACGCTGAGCCTTTCATAAGCAACGATCCCTACTCCGGTGCCGAATCGGAATATAGCGCGATTTGGTGTGACGCTATAACCATATTTGGGCACCCTGTCAAAAACCATTGGGGCCTACTGGAAATGTTGATCATTCTAAAGATCCAGCCTTTTCTTTTGGGCGCTCGGAGAACTTCCTCGAACCCCCTGGAGAGCTCAATTTGGAGAATCCCTCTTGCCGGAATTAAAAAAGCTTGGGAGCCGCAACGATCCTTCAAAGCAATGATAAGTTCATACTTCCATTTAGATAGTTTGCAGAGCAATTGAATGCTTTATGACTTTGCCTTTCTTATTTCACAGCAAATAGAATTTTAGAGCGTCTTTTGAAATATATTCGATGAATAAATTATCACAAGATTTGAAAGAGCTACGGTCCACAATTGTGGATGAAGCATCCTCAATTCACTTTGTTGTTATTCAGGGTGCAAGAGCGGAGCTTCCAACAAATCGATCCGTTCGGACAACTTGTTTCGGACAGGCATCCCGATGCGATATATGATATCGATTCGTCTAGTCAATGCCTCACGTTAGATGAATGGACCGCCTGTGTATTTCATCTGATGCGAGTATCGGAGCACGGCCTCCGACTTTTGGCTGATCGATTTAATGTGCTATTTACAGCAGATTCATGGCATAAGGTGATACAAGGAATAGCAGATGGAATCGACACATTGCGAAATAAGAGGGGTTTCGGGGACAGGCGCCATAACCTCGAAACTCCGGGGTGCACTAGCCAAGTTTGTCCGAGATAGTTTTGCGGTATCGCGCCTGTCCCCGAAACCAAGAGTGGCCCCGGATTGAGGCGGCTATCGCGCAGTGCTGGCGGCGGTCTTGCTTCCCACGATGACAGCGATTGAATGAATCTGTGTCGGATCGAGAGGCAGGATGTTGCCCGCGTTCCTGAGCAGAACGATTCCCTGCGCGGCAGCCGCTCGCGCGAGCCGCGCATGTTCGGGAGTCCACACGTCCGCGTCCACAGCGTCTTGTCTGGTTGCGATCGAAGATGCCCGCCCGGCGCTCGCGCCAAAGTGGGCCTATTATTCCGTGACAGGCCCTACGCTTCGACATCCTCGGTTATGTCTCCCCCTTCTCTTTTGCTTTGCCACACTGCCCAGCCGATGATCGCGGCGCACAGGATTACGACCAGGAATCCCACAATGCGATTTCCGGGGACGATTCCCGCTGTCGGCGAACTGGACGAGCCGATGTGGAAGCGCAGTATGAGTCCCAGCGACAGCAGGCTGACCATGTTCATCACCTTGATCAGGGGATTGATGGCCGGACCCGCAGTGTCTTTGAGCGGGTCGCCGACAGTATCGCCGGTCACGGCAGCCTTATGCGCCTCGGACCCCTTGCCGCCGTATATTCCATCCTCGATAGTTTTCTTCGCATTGTCCCAGGCGCCGCCGGCGTCGGCCATGAACACAGCCAGAAGCTGGCCCACGAGAATCATCCCTGCCAGGAATCCTCCAAGCGCATATGGGCCGAGAAGAAAGCCCACTAAAATGGGGGTCAGAATTGCAAGCAAGCCGGGACCGATCAATTCCTTCTGGGCCGTGTTGGTGCAGATGTTGACCACACGCCCATAGTCAGGCTTCTTGGTTCCGGCCCAGATGGCAGCGTCGCGGAATTGGACGCGGCACTCCTTCACGATGTAATAGGCGGCGCGGCCCACGGCGCGAATGAGCATGCTGCTGAACAGAAACGGCACGGCGCCGCCGATCAGGAGTCCGATCAAGACCAGCGGTTCGGCGACCGAGAGCTTGCCCGCTTGTGCGAGGTACTGATCGATGTGCATCTGGTTGATTTTGTCTTCGCTCCCCACCGCGATGACCGCAATGAAGCTGGCAAACAGCGAGACGGCCGCGATGACCGCGGAGCCTATCGCAATTCCCTTGGTCTCGGCCTTGGTCGTGTTGCCCACCGCATCCAGGTCCGCAAGAATCTGCCGCGCGCGCTTGTAACTGCCCGGGACGTTTTTCTCCATGGCCTCGCGGTCATATCCCATCTCCCCAATGCCATTGGCATTGTCCGCGACCGGACCAAACACATCCATCGATATGGTATTTCCGGTCAACGTGAGCATGCCGATGCCGGTCATGGCGACACCATAGGCGATAAACCAAGGAGGTGTGCCCGTGTAACACAGCACGGAAAGCAGAATGGCGCCGGCGATTATGAGAATCGTGGTGACCGTGGCCTCATATCCGACCGCAAAGCCCTGGATGATGTTGGTGGCGTGACCAGTCTGGCACGATTTCGCCAAACTCTTGACCGGAGCGTGCGCAGTGTGGGTGTAGTAGCTCGTCACCTTGTTGAGTGCGATCGCGAGAAAGACTCCAATGAGACAGGTGAGAGCTGGACGGAAGTCGAGTCCGGGAATGCCAAAATTGGCAAAAAAACCAAGCTGCGTCGGATCGCCATTCGGAAACCCGGCACTTGCCGTCGGGTTCATTGCCATGTAGGCGGGGTCAAAATGGAGGTACAGGAACCCCAGCCCGAAGAAGCCGAGGACGCTGATGGTGGAACCGATCCAGAACCCTCGGTGGACGCTGTGAAGCGCAGTGTCGGAAGTGTCGTTGGGACCGGCCTTCACCGTATAGGTGCTGATGATGGATCCCAGGACGCCGATGCCACGGACCAGCAACGGGAAAATGACTCCCTTGTGGCCGAAACTGGCCATACCGAGAATCATGGCGGCCACAATCGTCACCTCGTAACTCTCGAAAATATCCGCGGCCATTCCGGCGCAGTCGCCTACGTTATCACCCACGTTGTCGGCTATGGTCGCGGCGTTGCGGGGGTCGTCTTCGGGAATGTCTTTCTCGATTTTCCCGACCAGGTCGGCGCCGACATCGGCAGCTTTGGTGTAAATGCCGCCGCCGACGCGCATGAACAGCGCCAGCAGAGTTCCCCCAAATCCGAAACCGAGCAGCGCCTCATAGGCCTTGTCTCCAAAGATCAAGAAGATCGTTGTGCCGCCGAGCAGGCCCAGTCCGTCGGTCAGCATCCCCGTAACGGTACCGGTGCGATAGCCCAGTTGCATGGCCTCGCCGTAGCTCCGCATGGATGCGGCGGCAACCCGCAGGTTGCCGTTGGTAGCCAGACGCATCCCGACGAACCCTACCGTCAAACTGAACAGCGCGCCGACGAGGAATGCCGCGGATCGTCCCCAGCGGAACGCGCTTTCGCTGCCGGTATAGGTAGCAAAGAGCAGGATGGTCAGGAGAATGATAAGCGGGCCAATGCGGCGAAACTGCGTTGCGAGATAAGCATTTGCTCCCTCACGCACCGCCGCGGCGATCTCCTGCATCCGCGGCGTGCCCCGATCCGCTCGCAGCACCTGTTTGGCAAGAAGCATCGCATACAACAATCCGCAGATCGCAATCGCAAGCACGGCCATCAGGCATGCGATTTCCATGGTGTTGTATTTGGGATCGGTAAAAAGAGAAAAGGGAACGAAGCGTTTGGCTTCTTCCGGCAAAGAACCTGATGGTTGTGCAAAAACCGTACGCCAGAGGTACGCGGTGGCAAACAAAACCATCATCACCAGGAGATAACCGCGCCGAAAACCTGAGTGCTCAGCGAAAAACTGTTTCAAGCTTTTCATAGGGTTATTCGAACTCCAGTTCCGTGGATGCCGGCTCGCGATCTCATCGAAAGCCGCGGTGTTTGGTTTCAGGATAGGCTAATCGTTGTACAGAGTCTCCGCTGCCGAGCGCCGCGATCTCGCGTGCTGAATCCTCTGAAGGAACGGTGACCCGCGTGTGTGACGGATAACAAACCCTGCGATCGCATAGGATCATGCATACCCCTCGGCCCGGTCCAATCCGCGCAAGTCTAACATAAGAGTATGCACAGGAAGAACGCCGAATCCGCGTCGAAATCGGGGACAGTCACCTTTTTTGGCCGCGAGTATCTTGGCAGATTCGAAAAGGGATGGCGAAAAAAGGTGACTGTCCGCGATTTCGACGCTATGATATCCGCAGTTTGTTTCACTGTTAGAGGATACGTCGATGAATTCAAGGAAAATCTTGGCCTTATGGGCAGCAATCCTGGTCGGTGGTTTTGGAGCCGCAATCGTCTCCGGCGCGCCTCAGTACGCCAAGCTTATAACCGTCGCGGACATCGAACGGGTGACCGGGCTCAAGGGAGTCAACATCGTTCCCAAAGGTCCTGATTCCGACGACGATCTGACTTTCTCCAACCAGGACGGGAAGGTCATTCTGGCCGTGAGCTTCTTGCCCGCGAGCGCGTTCGCCGGCGCCAAATCCTCAAAGGCTGGAATGAAATCGCCACTGTCGGGAGTCGGAGACGAAGCGTTTGTGGGACCTACGAGCGGCCCCTTGTACATTCTGGTCTTTCGCAAAGCCGCGCACACGGTGATCATGAACACCGAGCTCGACGAAGCAAACCGCGCGCGCATTCCCATTGAAAAGATGACCGAGATCGCAAAGATAGTCTCCTCCAGGTTGTAGCACGTCGATCTGTTCCACCGTTTTCGCAGCCGCGCAACCCGCAAATGCGTTGCCGTATTTATAAACCACAGTACTAAGGCAGGTGGGGCAGCTCCAACTGGGCCCTTGCTAAGTCTTCAGGAAGGCCAATGTCTATAAAATAGCCGTCGCTCACAAATCCGCCGATCGTGATTTCCTCTACCTTCTGCTCGAAAAAGTCGCTTTCGAGTGAGAATCTCCCAGCCATTGGAAATTGCGCCGGCAACCCGCGATCGATCAGGTAGACTCCGCCGTTGATCAATCCCTGGTCCGTTTTCCTCTTCTCGCGAAACCTGATGATCCGGCCGGCTTTCAAATCCACGGCGCCGTATCGCTCAAAATTGCGCATCGGCTTGAGCGCGAGCGTTGCATCGGCAGCGAGAGTCCGATGGCACCGAAACAGGGCCAGGAGGTCGATATCGAAAAAGGTGTCTCCGTTGAGCACGAAAACATCGTCCGCGACGGCCATTTCCAGGGCCTTCCAAACAGCTCCGCCGGTTCCCAGGGGGCGGTCCTCTCTGCTGTAACAGATTTCCAGGCCGCCCCATCGCTCGCCAAAATGTGCTTCCAAAAGTGCATGCAGATGGCCGGTCGCAAGAATGACGCGGGTCAATCCCTGTCGAGCCATCCGGCCGAGAAGGAATTCCACGAAGGGACGCCCCCCCACTTGCGCCATTACCTTGGGACGGTCCGCCACCACGGAACTGATCCGGGTGCCCAGCCCTCCGGCGAGAACGATCGCCTCAAATCCAGGAGTGCCCATGGAGTCACCGGTGTCAATCAAGGTTGCCATTGCCGGTCCGCCACGCAGTCACTCCTTCTTTGGCAAAGTGAAGATTCATCACCTCACCGAAAAGATCGCAATAGGGGGACACGTCGGTTCCCCCGCCCGCAAGTCCCAAACGCAGAGGCGATCGACATCGTATCGACATGGCCTTCCTCCCCTACCAGACAATTGACCGCACGCAGAGCAAACGTTCACGGAGAACAATCACGGCCGTTCGATTCTCCCCCGGCGAGCGCTCGCACAAAAGGCGTGATTATTTGAAACCCGCTCGCAAAACAGGCACGGGCATCACGATAGCCTGCGCAAATGATTCCTGGATTTTCTCCAGATTGAAATGATGCGCGACATAGCCCCGTTCTTTGTTTGAAATGCCGGCCAGCCTCGAAAAATCGTTGTACAAACCGACGATCCCGTCCGCCAGGGATGCGGAGACCTGCATGGGATCGATGACCTTTATGATGCCCGGCATTCCCTCCACACCGTATTCGGTGCACACAACGGGGACGCCGTGAGCCATGGCTTCCACGGTCTTGCCCTTGACGCCGCCGCCGTATCGCAGCGGGATCACCGCCAATCTGGAGGTTTGGTAGAGTTCTTCGAGACGGTCGTCGCTTACGAAACCGAGCACATTCACGTCGTCCGTTGCCAGTGCGCGCAGTTTAGAAGGCGGATTGGACCCTGCGATCTTGAAGATCACCCCAGGCAGTTTTCGCCTGACATCCGGCCAGACTTCGCGCACAAACCATAATATCCCGTCAATGTTGGGCGGATGGGAAAACCCGCCGACGAACAGCAGGTCCGCCCGCTCCTGGGGACGGTACTCGCGAGCAAGATCCACCTCTACGGAATAGGCGGGAACGTAAAACACCTCGGCAGCCGGACAAAGCTCACGAATGATCTCAGTTTCGGAGTCACTGCAGGAGAAGATCACATCCATCCGGCTCATCAGCTGCTGTTCATCCCGTTTGCTCCGTTCCACGCGTTCCTTCAAGGAGGCGTCGTTCGTGAGATCCGCCAGTTTCGATTCCCTTAGATAGTGCAGATCGTGGACGTAATAGAGAACCCGCGCCTTCGTGTGCGTCTTGATCGGGCCCAGGTATTTGGGCGCAATGTGGGGGCGATTCAGAAATACATAATCGAGAAATGGCCCATTCTCCTCAAGCCACTCCGGCCAGTGATCGGCAAACCAGGGTCCTGTCAACACCTCGACGCCGGCCTGTTGCAGCATGTCGGTATAGGGTTGGTGGGGATAGAAGTTGTCGCCAAGGAACTTCACGTTCAACCCCATGCGGTGAAACGCCTGGATAAAGGACCAGATCGTGCGGCTGCCGGCGTCACGATCGAATTGGGGCACATAGTGATCGATCATGAGTATCGTTTTACGTCCAGCGGAGCAATCACGAGCTTGAAACACGTTGGTTCCGTTCGGAAACTGTGCGGCGAGGGCTTCCTTCCATTTCGCTTTCAGAGCTTCCGTGTTTGTGACCTGATGAGCCTTGGTGCTTTGGGCGACGTCCGTGCCGTGAGAGGCACCCTCGAAGTGGATGACCACGGATTGCGGTTGATAGACGACCTTAAAACCCCGCTTTCGGACTTCGAACGCCAGGTCGGAATCCTCGCAGTACGCCGGCTCGTAGCGCTCGTCAAAGCCGCCGATCGCGTTCCAAAGCTCCTTTCGTATCATGAAGCTGGCGCCGGACACATAGTCCACTTCCTTCACGTAATTGAACGCTGGCAAACCAGGGTTTTGTCCGCGGCCAAAGTTCCAGCCGCTGCCGTCCGCCCAGATGATCCCACCGGCCTCCTGGAGCCGGCCGTCGGGATACACCAGCTTCGAGCCCACCATGCCGATCGTCGGGTCACTGTCCAACAGGGAGACGAGCGCATGAATCGCGCCTAACTGAAGTTCCGTGTCGTTGTTGAGAAAGTAAAGGTATGAACCACGGGCATGACCGGCGGCCCAGTTGCAGTTCCGCAAAAAGCCGCGGTTCTTCGCACCGCGCACAACCCGGACGCCGACCACAATCTCTCCGGCCCGCTGGGTCGCGTCGGTGGAGCCGTCGTCCGCCAGTATGACCTCGCACGCCATGCCGGCCAGAGTTTGCTGAATGCTCTTGACGCATCGATAGGTATAGGCCCACTGATTGAAAACCGGGATGATGACCGAGACTTTGGGCTGATCCGCGCCCGGGAATTCGAAGGGCTCTTCGGGAGTGCCTGCGGCCTCCGCTGCGCCGGTTGCCTGTGCCTTGGCATCGGCCTGGGTTTCTTGGCCGGCGGTCGGAGTCTCCCTGCCCAGCCAATGTCGCGGAAGCTGAAGACCGTTCTTGAGAAGGCGGAACGCGCTCTTCACGTTACGCCTCCGCCCACTGCCCACAGGTAGAACGCTGTCCCTCACTCGCCAATACAGCGACGCGACTTTCCAGAAGTCGCTGCGCTTGATCTCCTCGAGCTCGGTGCGCAGCAAGGCCAGGTCTGCTTCCCTTCCCCGCATGATGCGCTGCATGGAGCCAATATCAGAATTCAACTCTGTAATCCGCCGTTCCAAGCCGGTGATCGCCGAGGCTTGATCGCGAACTCTTTGTTCGGATTCCGAGAGATGCGCCCGGACATCCGTCACTTCTCTGCGCAACTCCTCCGCTTCCCGTTTGTAGTGAGCCAGTGCTTTCTCCGTGCTCTGCAGGTCCTGCTTCACTGATTGAACCCAGGTGTTCCTGGCAGCCACCTCATCCTGGAGCTCGACAATCCGCGCCCGCATGCCCTCAAGTTTTGCCCGCTGGTCGACGACGACAGATGACAGATCCAGTGCACCGTCGATCGCGGACGCTCCGCACACGGCGACGACGTATTTGGGGTTGAAGGGCGCCGACTCCGCGGGCTTTAAATTCGCGAGATGATGAGAAGAAGGCTTGTCCAGGACGGATGAGATGAACCAACTCTGTCCGAACAACAGCACATGAGGAAACGCACTCCGGAGGAACGACTCGAATTCATCAACGTGGAATTCCTTCTTGTGAAACCGGTTGTGACGGCCCGTAAGGTCGGTATAGACCTTCTTGTTGGGAGTCGAAATGACCAGGATCCCCTCCGCGTTGAGAACCCGCCGTGCCTCGCGCAAAAACGCACACTGATGATCTTCGTCAAGATGCTCGATTACTTCGAAGCAGACCACCACATCGAACGATCCGGCCTGGAAAGGAAGGGCTGAAACTGATCCAACGAGGTATTCCAGGTTTTGTCGCTTGTAGGCGCCGCGAGCATGGGCAGCGGCTTCCGTAGAAATATCGACGCCCGCGACTCGAGCGGCGCTACCGGCAAGCAGGCCGGTACCGTAACCCTCGCCGCATCCGGCGTCGAGCACGATTTTTCCCGCAACGAGGTTCTTTACAGAGCGATACCTTTGCTGATGCTCAACCGCAAGCTCGTCGAACGGGTCGGCCTCCTGGGGGAGAAACCGTTCACCTGTGGAATCCACGCCTGCCTCCAAGTGCGCAGAGCCTGAGCGGAAGATCTTCTTAATCCCTTACGAAGTGGGGCACTTCCGCCGGAAGCACGATCGAAAACTCGACCACGCCGGAAAACCTGCCGTCCTGATACCATGGAGTCTGGCAAATCAGCTTCTTCACACCAGCCTTCTCAATGGTATAGACGTTGGTTTCCGGCTCCGCTAACAATCGCTGAAGCTTTGCACGCGCAGGTTCCGGGTGGCATTCCAAGGAACTCTTCCCAATCAAATCCGCTCCACCGTCGGCCGCGAATGCCGAGATTGCCTTTTCGTTCATCCCGAGTATAACGCCTTGCCTATCCAGGATGGTAATGGCGACGGAAACTTCCTTGGTCCAATCCGGTACTGTCATTGCATTTCCTTTCCTTAAGTTTGCGAAATTGGAATTTCGCAAAGAGCATCAAGGTAAGGCACTGCGAGGTTTTTGTCCAGCCTAGGGTCTGTCACGGAATGACAGACCCTTACGTTGCCTGCTCCTGATATCTTTGTTAAGATACTCGACCTGAGTTGACGATCTGATGTCCGGCTGTCTCCAATTCCGGGCGAGCCGTACATCGGAAGTGGCGGCCGGGGATGCGAACTCGGTCTGTCGTAGCCTTGTTCAGAGCCGCGCGCGTCAGCAGGCGGATGGTCTTCAGAAAATCGAACACCTCCGCTCCCTCCCGATCGAGGCTCTGTAAGGCATCAGGGCTGATGGCATGCTTCATGAACAGGTGCAGACCCCGTTATTCGAATTGGAGTGTAGAGGCAGATCATGGCAAAGATGGCAGTGACGGGCGGGGCCGGATTCATTGGGTCCAATCTTTCGGAATTCCTCTTGCGCCAGGGACACAGCCTGGTCGTGATTGACAACTTCAGCAGCGGCAAGGAGAGGAACCTCTCGGGTTGGTCCGAGAAAGTCCGGGACCGGCTTCAGATTCTTCGAATGGATATCAACGATACTGAACGTCTAAAAAGCGTCTTCCAGGGCGTGCAGTACGTTTTCCATCAGGCTGCGATTCCGTCCGTGCCGCGATCGATCGCGGATCCGCAGGCAACCAACCTCGCCAACATCAGCGGCACGCTTTCGGTTCTGGTCGCAGCGCGCGCCGCGCAGGTGAAACGAGTGGTGGCGGCGTCTTCTTCCTCAATCTATGGAGATGATCCTGATCTGCCCAAGACAGAGTCGCGCACGGGCCGTGTTCTATCCCCGTATGCGTTGACAAAGGTTGTGTGCGAAGAGTACTGCCGGCTATTTCACCAGCTCTATGGCCTGGAAACGGTCTGTCTGCGATATTTCAACGTGTTCGGCCCGAGACAGGATCCCAAGTCCGAGTATGCGGCGGTCGTTCCGCGCTTTACGACCCGGCTCCTGGCAGATCTTCCGCCGATCATTTTCGGGGACGGCGAGCAGACCCGGGACTTTACGTACGTGAGCAACGTCGTGGACGCCAACTGGCTTGCCGCGACTCACCCGCGGGCGGCGGGAGAAGCCTTCAATGTCGGATGCGGGTCGCGCACGAGCCTGAATCAGCTGGCGCAAGAAATGAGCGGGATTTTGGGCACTAGCTGCAAGCCGTCCTACGAACCCGCCCGGCCGGGTGATGTAAAGCACTCCCTCGCGGACGTCGGCAAGGCCCGGCGGCTGTTGGACTACACTCCCTCGGTTTCCTTGAGAGAGGGCCTTGTCAAAGTCATAGAATGGTATCGAGTTCATGCGGAGGCATTGAATGGGACTTCGTGAAAAGATTCTGGACAGATCTGCCAAGATCGGCGTCATTGGACTGGGTTATGTCGGTCTGCCGCTGGCGGTCGAATTCGGCAAGGCCGGGTACACCGTCTTCGGCATCGACGTGGACAAGGGGCGCGTTGAAAATGTGAAGGCGCGGCACTCCTACATCCAGGATGTATCGGATGCCGACATGGGAGGTCTCGTCGCTGCAGGCAAGCTGATCGCGACCATGGATTATACTGTCCTCAAGCAGATTGATGCAGTGAGCGTTTGTGTTCCGACCCCATTGCGCAAGACCCGCGACCCCGACATCCAATACATCGTCGATTCCACCGCCAAGATCCGGGAGTGCATTCATCCCCAGATGCTCGTCGTCCTGGAAAGCACCACCTATCCCGGAACCACGGATGAGATTCTGCTGACGGAGTTTCAAAACGCGGGGTTGAAAGTCGGACAGGATTTCTACCTGGCGTTCTCTCCGGAGCGCGTAGACCCGGGCAACCCCGTCTATGGCACGCACAACACGCCGAAGATCATCGGAGGCGTGACGCCCACGTGCACGGATCTGGCACAGTTGTTATACAGCAATGTCGTGGAGCGGGTGATTCCGGTTTCATCGACGAGAGCCGCCGAAATGGTGAAACTGCTCGAGAATACCTTCCGCGCCGTGAATATCGGGCTCGTGAACGAGATTGCCATCATCTGCGATAAGCTGGATATCAATGTTTGGGAAGTGATTGATGCGGCAGCGTCCAAGCCTTTCGGGTTCATGCCTTTCTATCCAGGACCCGGCCTGGGCGGCCACTGCATTCCGATCGATCCGCTCTATCTTTCCTGGAAGCTGAAGTCGTTCAACTACAACGCGCGCTTCATCGAGCTGGCCAGTGAAATCAACACTCACATGCCGGAATACGTCACGACCAAGATCGCCCGCGTCCTGAACCGCAGCAAGAAGGCCGTTCATGGATCCCGCATACTGGTGCTGGGCGCAGCTTACAAGAAGGACATCACCGACGTCCGCGAATCACCATCCCTGGATGTGATCAAGCTCCTGCACGAGGAAGGGGCGGAGGTGGATTATTCGGATCCTTTTGTGCCCGAACTCCACGTCGAGCACGCCACGCTTCATTCAGTACCGTTGACGGCGGAGAACCTGCGGCAGTACGATTGTGCCGTCGTGGTGACCGACCACACCTGCTTCGATTACGATTTGATCGTGCGTGAATCGGCGCTGGTAGTGGACTGCCGTAACGCAGTGCGGAAGCCGGCACCGAACGTAGTAAAACTTTGAAATATGGCATCCACACCCAATGATGTCGTTTTTGTTTGTGGACACCGAACCCGTTTGGAGAGGCGGGCAGGATCAACTGCTCACTCTCCTGCGGGGGTTGATCCCACGCGGCCACCGCGTGCATCTCATTTGTCATCCCAAAACACTCCTGGAAGAGCGGGCACGGGAAGCAGGCGTCACAGTCCACCCGATCTCAATCCGCAGTGAGTTAAGCCTGATAGCCTTCATGCGCATGTTGGTGATCCTGGCCAGCGTGCGCCCCCAAATCCTGGCATTCAACACACCACGACCCATCCTCCTGGGAAATCTCGCCTCCAGGCTTGTCAGGGTGAGGGCCCGGATCATTTTTCGCCGGGTCAATTTCCCCCTGAGAAAGAACCTGATCACGCGTCTTAAATACAACTGGGGGATCGACTGCATCGTGACCGTCTCCGAGAGCATCCGGGAACAACTGCAGACCGACGGGGTGTCCGGCGCCAAGATCCGAACGATCTACGAGGGAATGGACCTTTCTCCATTTCCCCGGCGCGAGTCTCCCCAGCCGCATGGCCGAGGCGAACCCGCGGTTGTTGGAACCGTCGCTCACTTCAGTCCGGAGAAGGGTCTTCGTTACCTTGTAGAGGCCGCGTCATTGATTCCTGATGTGCACAGCCGGATGAGGTTCATGCTCGTCGGAGACGGGGAGTGCCGCGTGGATCTCGAGAACCAGGTCCGTCAATACGGCCTGGAGGACTGTTTCCATTTTGCCGGTTTCCAAAAGCATCCCGCTCCTTATTTGAGCTCCTTTGATTACTTCGTACTGCCCAGCCTGTCGGAGGGCCTGTCATCCGCAATACTTTCCGCGATGGCAGCCTCCCTGCCTGTCATAGCAACCAATGTGGGGGGCATTCCCGAGTTAATTCGGCATGAGGAAAATGGCCTGCTGGTTCCCCCGGCGGACGCCGTGGCTCTGGCACAGGCGATACAACGCCTGGGTGATTACCCGGCCGAGGCTTTCGACATGGGCAGGAGAGGAAGGCTGCGGGCGGAGCGGCAATTCACCCTCCAGCGCATGATTCTACAGGTCGAGGAGCTCTGCTCTTCTTTCCTCGACCCCCCAGCGCCTGTTTCAGGGGCCGCCCATGCCTAGTTGGCACGAACGCCTTTTCCCTTCTTCCCTGAAGAATTGGCCGCAACGCCTGAGCTTTCTGCTCCTGGCGGGAAGTGTGTCGCTGGCGCTCATCTCGATCGCGGCGTCCCAGATCCTCCTGGCGGCTGCCATTGCCGCGGCGCTGATGCAATGGAGCAACAGCAGGGAGCAAATTCGCTTGCCTGCGGCGCTCCTGGCGGCAGTGGTCGCCCTGTTTCTCTGGACTCTAGCTGCCATGCTTGCATCCTCGGGGAGCCTTCACGATGGTATCGTAAGGAAGTTTTTCCTCTTCTCTCTCTTGTTGATCGTTCCCATTCTGGCCTTGGGCAATGACAGACTGACCTGGATCTACTCCGCCATTTTCGTTTCGGCCGGATATGAAGCCGTCGTGGGTCTGGTCCAATTTGGAATCAACCCGCACCGGGACGCGCTCAACCGCATCAAAGGCCTCATGAGCATGTGGATGACCTACTCCGGGTTGCTCATGCTCGCCCTGGTGGCACTGGTTGCTTATGCAGCGGCGCTCGGCTGGAAGAAGCATCGTTGGGTGGTTCCACTGGGTCTGATGCTGATTGCCGCCCTTCATCTCTCGCAAACCCGGAGCGCCGAATTCGGCGCCTGCGCGGGAATCGCGGTCATCCTGCTCTTGAAACGCCCGCGTTGGCTTCTAGGACTTCTGATATCTGTCCTGGCGCTCTACCTCGCCTCTCCCGCAGGCGTCCAACAGAGATTACGCGGCGCATGGAATCTGCGGGACGACAACACCCGCAATCGCATCGAGATTTACGGCACGGCAGTACGCCTGATCGAGGCTCATCCGTGGATGGGGGTGGGGCAGAAAGTCAGCAGGGTGGCTCTCCAATATCGCGGCACGCAGGAATTCCCCGATTACATGTACCTGCACATGCATAACAATTTCCTCCAGATCGCCGCCGAACGAGGCATTCCCGGCCTTATCATTTGGATGTGGTTCATGTTCCAATTGGTCTGGCAGGGATTCAGGGTTTTCCGATCCTCCGGCGGCGCAGGATCCGCGGCCTTCATCGCACTGGCGGCGATCGGCGGGTGGTTCGCACTGCTGGCCGCGGGAATGTTCGAGTACAATTTCGGCGACTCAGAGGTTCTGACGCTGTTTCTTTTTGTGATGAGCGCCCCCTACGCGGTTCGGGTGACGAGTCAGGAGTGACAAGTGATGAATGAAAACCCTCATCACTTTAGATTCGCGAATACTCACTTGGCCGTTTCGATGGTGATCGAGTGCGGGCCTTAAAGATAGGCATTCTGGGAACGAGGGGCATCCCGGCGAATTATGGAGGATTTGAGACCTTCGCCGAGGAGTGCGGGGCGGGACTTGCCGCGCGAGGCCATTCCGTGACTGTTTACGGCCGCACCCATTACTCCCCTCCCGGATTGCGCCAGCATCGGAATGTCAATCTTGTGGTTCTGCCGACGCTGCGCGGGAAGTATACCGACACCGCCGTGCATACCTTCCTTTCCGTGCTGCATGCCATGTTCCTGCGATTCGACGTGCTCCTGATTTGCAACGCTGCCAACAGCATCTATGCCTTCCTTCCTCGCATACTCGGCACTCCCGTCGTGGTGAATGTAGACGGTATCGAGCGGCTGCGCAGCAAGTGGAATCGTTTGGGTAAGGGATACTACCGGATTTCCGAGCGCTTATCGGTCTGGCTGCCCAATGCCATGGTGACCGACGCTCGGGTCATCCAGCGTTATTACAAAGAGGAGTACAACGCCGATTCGATCTTCATTCCTTACGGCGCCATCACGGAGAGGCCCGAGGGCCGGTCGACTCTGCAGGCGCTTGGACTGAGTTCCGGCGAGTATTTCCTCTATGTCAGCCGCCTGGAACCGGAAAATAACGCGCATCTGGTCGTGCGCGCCTTTGAGAAGGTACGGACTTCGAAGCGCCTGCTCCTGGTCGGAGATGCCCCTTATGCGGCCGATTACATCCGCGAGCTGCAGAGGACGAGTGACCCACGCATCCAATTTCCCGGCGCGATCTATGGAAAAGGCTACCGCGAACTGCTCGCTCACGCATATTGTTACATCCATGCCACGGAAGTGGGCGGCACCCATCCCGCGTTGATCGAGGCCATGGGATTGGGCAACGTCGTCGTTGCCAATGGCACTCCCGAGAACGAAGAGGTGCTTGGGGAGGCCGGCGTTCTGTACGGCAAGAACAGCCAGGATGATCTTGTGCGCCTGTTGCAGGATGTCGCCGATTTCCCTGAAAAGTATGCGGGCTTGAAACAGTCGGCGGTAACCCGGGCGCGCACATATTACTCGTGGGATGATGTGGTCTCCCGATACGAGCAGCTTTTTGAGACCTTGGTCTCCAGGAGTTCGACCACAGGCCGCTGACAAAAAACATTGATCGACGGCCGAGATCCTGGGTCGATAGTGTGAGGTCTGATGTCTGTGGTCCGGTGTCTGGTATAATGCGCGCCTTCAGGGAGGCTTGTCCGTGAGAGCAGGGGCACGGATTCATCCGGTGCTGGCGCCGTGGATCATCCTGAGCAATTTCATCCACAAGATCTGGCTGCAGCATGACTTGATCCGTAACTTTGTCGTGCGCGACTTACGCGCGCGCTACATCGGATCGTTTATGGGATTTTTCTGGAGCGTGATTCACCCGCTGGTACTGCTTTCCAGCTATGCTTTTGTCTTCATGGTGATATTTGGAGCGACCGCGCCGGAGGACAGCGGCACAAACAACTATCCGCTCTTTCTCTTCTGCGGGATTCTGCCCTGGCTTTTCTTCCAGGACACGCTGCAGCGCTCGAGCACGGTCATCGTCGATAACGCAAACCTGATAAACAAGACCGTGTTTCCGACCGAAATTCTGCCATTGACCGTCATGCTCGCCGGGCTTGTGAATCACTTGATCGGTTTCGCAATTCTGCTCGGCTTCATCCTGTTCGTCATTGGCAAAATCAGCGTTTTCATCCTGCTGATTCCGGTCTACCTGGTCATCCTCATGCTGTTCACGCTCGGATTGGCGTGGTTCATCTCCAGCCTGAACGTTTTTATTCGCGACATTTCCCAGGTGCTTACCGTCATCCTTACCTTCTGGTTCTGGTTCACGCCGATCTTCTACAACAAGATACCCGTAAAGTACGCGAAGTATTCGTTTATCCTCCGGTGGAATCCGATGGCCAATACCGTAATGGGTTATCGTGACTGTCTGCTGCGCATGAGGATGCCGGATCTGGAATTACTCGGCCTGCAT
>Ga0187882_1001443_pt1 | contig 24136 bp, 18 predicted proteins | sample June2016WEW_19_1_3_FD_132991 | JGI IMG/M metagenome (GOLD analysis project Ga0187882, IMG submission 132991) | Peatland microbial communities from SPRUCE experiment site at the Marcell Experimental Forest, Minnesota, USA - June2016WEW_19_150 | ecosystem: Environmental > Terrestrial > Soil >... | reverse complement strand
TGGACGGTTCGCTCACCGGTTACGAGAACCTGCTCATCTTCGCCAAACTCTACGACCTGCCACACCGCGAGCAGCAGGCGCGCATCCGGGAGGCATTGGAGTTCATGGGCCTGACCGCCGACGGCGGCCGCCTGGTGGGCCAATACTCCGGAGGCATGGTCCGCCGCCTGGAAATCGCCCTGTCCACGCTGCATCGGCCGCGGGTGCTCTTCCTCGATGAGCCGACCGTCGGGCTGGACCCGATTGCGCGCGACGCGGTTTGGAAACATCTCGTCGACCTGCGGGCCAACTACGGCACGACTCTGTTCTTCACGACCCATTACCTGGAGGAGGCGGAGATCCATTGCGACCGCATCGCGATCATGCACCTGGGCAAGGTGGCTGCGCTTGGCACCTGCAAAGAACTCGAGGCCTCGTTTGGCGGCGGCCACACGCTGAATGAGGTCTTCATCCACTATGCCGGCAGCGCCCTCGATTCCGGCGGTAACTTCCGCGACGTATCCGCGGAACGCGCTACGGCGCAACGGCTTGGCTAGCCCCAACTCTATGACCGCCACTTTCATCCACCCTGTAACCGGCTTCGTCGAGAAGACCTTCGTCATCACCGAGTTTGAGTTGCGCAAGCTGCGCCACGATTTCACGGAACTCGTCACCCGCGCACTCCAGCCCGCGCTTTGGCTGCTGATCTTCGGGCAAGTGTTCTCACGCAGCGGGGCGATGCACACGGGCAACATTCCCTATCTGGACTTCATCGCTCCCGGCATCCTGGCGCAAAGCGTTCTCTTCGTGGCCATATTTTACGGCATCAACGTCATCTGGGAGCGCGACCTCGGCATCGTGCAGAAATTCCTCGCCAGCCCAACTCCGCGCGCGGCGCTGGTGCTCGGCAAGGGCTTCTCTGCTGGTATCCGCACTCTCTCGCAGGCTGTTATCGTCTACAGTCTTTCGCTGCTGCTCGGAGTGAAGCTGAATTGGGGCCCGCTCGCGCTCCTCAACATGCTGGTCGTCGTGGTCCTTGCCGCGACGCTGTTCTCGACGTTTTCGCTCGTGATCGCGTGCATTGTGAAGACGCGGGAACGCTTCATGGGCGTCGGCCAAGTGCTCACCATGCCGCTGTTCTTTGCGAGCAACGCGATCTACCCCACTGCCATCATGCCCGGCTGGCTGAAGGCCATCTCTCACCTGAATCCGTTGACTTACGTCGTCGATGCCCTGCGCACTTTCATGCTGGCCGGCAGCACCAGCGCCTTCGGCCTGACTCGCGACTACGCTGTCATCCTCCTGACCACGACCGTCCTGGTCTTCCTTGGCGCCCGACTGTATCCCCGTCTGGCAACGTAGGACTTCAGGTGAACCGCACTACCGCGGAAGGACCGCGGAGTCTTGACCCAACCGTGGTCCGCCAGATGGCCGCCGCCCGGCCGCGGCAACCCCAGGAGTGGGACCGGGCGGGAGCCCTGTCCTGCTCAGGTTGAGAGCCGCCCCCCGTTCTGTTATCCTCGGTCTTGGGTTTCAGCACCAGAATTCTGCTTCCTACCTGAGGTCCGCATGTCAGGCCATTCAAAATGGGCGACTATCAAGCATAAGAAGGCCGCTACCGACGCCAAGCGGGGCAAGGCCTTTACCCGCGTCATCAAAGAGATCATGATCGCCGCCCGCGGTGGTGGCGGCGACCCCGACTCGAATCCTCGCCTGCGGACCGCCATCCTGGCGGCCAAGGCAGCCAGCATGCCCGCCGACAATATCAAGCGCGCCGTCCAGCGCGGCACCGGCGAACTCGAAGGCGGGCAGATCGAAGAAGTGATGTTCGAAGGCTACGGGCCGGGCGGCGTCGCCGTCCTGGTCCACGTGGCCACCGATAACCGCAACCGCACGGTCAGCGAAATCCGGCATGTATTCACCAAGTACGGCGGTAAGCTCGGCGAGCAGAACAGCGTTTCGCGTCTCTTCGAGCGCAAGAGCCAGATCCTGATCCCGCTCGAAAAGACCACCGAAGAGAAGCTGATGGATCTCGTCCTGGATGCCGGGGTCGAGGATATCCGCAACGACGGCGCCCATTGGGAAGTCCTCTCGCCCCCCGAAGCCCACGAAGCGGTGCTGACCGCCATCCAGAAGGCGGGCATCGAAACCACCTCGGCCGAAGTGGCCATGATCCCCCGCCTGCTGGTGAAGCTGGAAGGCAAGGAAGCCTCCTCGATGTTGAAGCTGAGCGAAGCGCTGGAAGAGCAGGACGACGTGCAGAACGTCTACGCCAACTTCGACATCGACGAGAAGGTGATGGAGGCCCTGGCGCTGTAGCGGGGCCTGGCGGCGATGCGCGTTCTGGGCATCGATTGCGGCACCCAGCTCACCGGCTACGGCATCATCGAGAGCGACGGCCGCGCGCACCGGCTAGTCGCCGCCGGGGCGATTCGGACCAGCGCCAAGGATCCGCTCCAGTCGCGCCTGGCCAGGATCGCCGCCGAACTGAGGGAATTGATCCGCCGGCACGCCCCCGAGGCCGCTGCCGTCGAGCAGGTCTTTTTCGCGGCCAACGTTAACACCGCGTTGAAGCTGGCGCACGTGAGGGGCGTCGCCCTGCTGGTGATCGCCGAAGCGGGGCTCGAGTTCGGGGAATACTCCCCGCTCGAGATCAAGACCAGCGTGGTCGGCTACGGGCGGGCGGAGAAACAGCAGGTGAAGCTGATGGTGCGTTCCCTATTGCAGCTCGACCGCGAACTGGAGTCCGAAGACGCTTCCGACGCCTGCGCCGTCGCCATCTGCCACGCCACCCGCCGCTCGAGGACTCCGTCATGAAGCCTTTGCTGCTTTCCTTGCTGGCCATCGCCGTTTCCGCCGCCGATCTGCCCAAGCTGATCTACTCGAAGTCCTTCCCGGGCAGCATGCCGGCTTACACCGCCATCACCATCGATAAGGAAGGCAGCGGCACATACAAAGAGGCGGTCGACGACGACAGCCCGCTCCTCTTCAAGCTCACTCCCAAGGAAACCGGGGAGCTCTTCGCGCTGGCGGAGAAACTCGGCCGCTTCACCCGCAAGCTCGAGTCCGGCCTGAAGGTCGCCATGCTGGGCATCAAGACGTTCCGCTACGAGAACGGGCCGGAAGTGAGCGAGGTCAAGTTCAACTACTCGGAGGACTTCGACGCCCAGAAGCTGCTGGACTGGTTCGAGCGCATCTCCGAGACCGAGCGGCTCCGGATCGACCTCGAGCGCGCGGTGAAATTCGACAAGCTCGGAGTGAACCAGGCGCTGCTCGAACTGGAGGCCTCGCGGGACCATAAGCGCCTCGTCTCGGCGCAGCAGTTCCTGCCGCTGCTGGACCGCATCGTCAAGAACGAGTCCTTCATGCACATGGCGCGGGCGCGCGCGGCCAGCCTGGCGGACGACTTCCGCGACCCCAAGCTGGAGCCGCAATGAGAGCGGCTGTCCTCTGCGCTCTCTTCGCCCTAACCCTGCCGGCCCAGGACGCGCCGCCCAGCGAGGACGAGAACCTGCGCCAGGCGCTGGCGGAGGCCGGCCCCAGCTCGATCGACTTCATCCGCGCCCTGGAGAGCCACCTCGCGAAATACCCCAAGTCCGCGCGCCTTCCGGAACTCGAGCGCGGCCTGGTGAAGGCCGCCATCGAGACCAAGGACGATCGCCGCATCATCCTCTACGGCGAGCGCGTGCTGGCCCGCGAGCCGGACGATTTGCAGATCCTCGATCGCGTCGCCCACGCCCTGCTCGCGGGCGGCGGCAAGGACCCGTCCGAGCGCGCCCTCAAGTACGCCCGCCGCCTCGAGGAGGAATTCCGCAAGTTCGACCAGATGAAGCCGCCGGGCCAGACCAGCGCGGCGCACTGGCGGGAAGAGATCGATCGCGGCCTGGGAACGGCGCTGGTGCTCCAGGCGCGCGCCGCCGGCAACCTGGGCCGCCCGAAGGAGGCCATCGAGTTCGCGCGCCGGAGCTTCGACGCCTGGCCAGCCGCCGAGGCAGCCCGCGAGATCGCCCGCTGGCTGGAACGCTCGGGCCAGGCCGAGGAGGCCATCCGCCGCTACGCCGACGCCTTCACCATCCCCGACGCGCGCGCCCGCGATGCCGGCCGTGCCGGCGACCGCGCCCACATGGGCGAGCTCTACCGCAACCTCAAGGGCTCCGAGACCGGCCTCGGCGATCTCATCCTGGAAGCCTACGACCGCAACGCCGCCCTCGTCGTCGCCCGCCAGTGGAAGCTGCGCCAGCTCGATCCCAACGCCCAGCTCTCCAATCCCATGGAGTTCACGCTCTCCGGCCTCGATGGCGGCAAGCTCGCGCTGTCCTCTCTCAAGGGCAAGGTGCTGGTCCTGGATTTCTGGGCCACCTGGTGCGGTCCCTGCCGTTTCCAGCACCCGCTCTACGAGCGGGTGAAGAAGCGCTTCAAGGACCGCTCCGACGTCGTATTCCTCTCCATCAACGCCGACGACGACCGGGAGGCCGTGCCCGAGTTCGTCGCCGAGAACCAGTGGGACCGCAAAACCATTTACTTCGACGACGGCCTGGCCAGCGCGCTGGATGTCTCCACGCTTCCCCTGGCCGTGCTGATCAACAAGCGCGGCGAAGTCGAGAGCCGGTTAAGTTTCATCCCGGACCGCTTCGTCGAGATGCTGGCCGGCCGCATCCAGCAGGTGCTCGAAGAAGAATGAGATTCCGCCGCGTCATCCTGATCGTGCTCGACAGCGTGGGCATCGGCGAGATGCCCGACGCCGCCGATTACGGCGACGCCGGCAGCGACACGCTGGGCAACATCGCCCTCCGGCGCCGGCTCAATCTGCCGAACTTCCGCGCCCTCGGCCTGGCCAACATCCGGCCCCTCGCGAACCTGCCGCCCGTCGCCGAGCCGCTCGCCTCGTTCGGCCGCTGCGCCCTGGCCTCGCCCGGCAAAGACACCACCACCGGCCACTGGGAGATGGCCGGCATCCAACTGGCGAAACCGTTTCCGGTCTACCCCAACGGTTTCCCGCCCGAGGTGATGGACCCATTCGAGCGGCGGATCGGCCGCCGCGCGCTGGGCAACTACCCTGCCTCGGGCACCGAGATCATCAAGGAACTCGGCGCCGAGCACCTGCGCACTGGCTGCCCGATCGTCTACACCTCGGCGGACAGCGTCTTCCAGGTGGCCGCGCACGAGGACGTGATCCCGCTCCCCGAGCTCTACCGCATCTGCGAGACGGCGCGAGAGATCCTCCGCGGGCCGCACGAGGTCGGCCGGGTCATCGCGCGGCCCTTCGTGGGGAGCCCAGGCTCTTTCTCGCGCGACAACGCCAACCGCCACGACTACGCCGTGCCGCCGCCCCAGGGCATGCTGCTCGACCAGCTCGCGGCCCGCGGCGTCCCGGTCTTCGCCGTCGGCAAAATCTCCGACATCTACCTGGGCCGCGGCATCAGCCATTCCGAGAAAGCGCGCAGCAACGCCGACGGCATGGCCAAAACGCTGGCGGCCATGGACGCCACTCCCGAGGGCCTCATCTTTACCAACCTGGTGGATTTCGACGCGCTCTACGGCCACCGCAACGACGTCGCGGGCTATGCCGCGGCGCTCGAAGCCGCCGACGCCTGGGTGCCATCCCTCCTGGAACGCCTCCAGGCTGACGATCTGTTGATCTTCACCGCCGACCACGGCAACGACCCGACGACGCCCTCCACCGATCACAGCCGCGAGTACGTGCCGCTGCTGGTCTACGGGCCGAGGGCGCGCCCAGGCCGCGACCTGGGCACCCGCGCCACGCTGGCCGATATCGGCCGCACCGTGGCCCACAATTTTGACGTTGATCTTGAGAAAGGAACTAGTTTTCTAGACCTGATCCTATGAGAAAACCACTGATGGCGGGCAACTGGAAGATGTTCAAGACTGCCCCCGAAACCCGCGCTTTCTTCGAGAAGTTCGCTCCGCTCGTGGAACGCTCCGAGCACTGCGAAGTCGTGATCTGCCCCACCTACCCGAATCTCGCCGCCGCAGTCGAAGCCACCCAGGGCACCCGCGTCGAGATCGGCGCCCAGAACATGTACTGGGCCAAAGAGGGCGCTTTCACCGGCGAGGTCTCCGGGCCGATGTTGGTGGCCGTCGGTGTCAAGTGGGTCCTCGTCGGCCACAGCGAGCGCCGCCAGTTCTTCGGCGAGACCAACGAGACCGTGCTGAAGCGGACCGTGGCCGCGCTCGAGTTCGGCTTGCGGCCGATCGTCTGCGTGGGCGAGAGGCTGGAAGAGCGCGAAAGCGGCAACACCGAGGCCGTGCTCACGGCGCAGTTCCGGGAAGGCATCGCCAGGCTCAGCTCCGAGCAGTTCGCCAGGATCGTGATTGCCTACGAGCCTGTGTGGGCCATCGGCACCGGTCGCACCGCCACGCCGGAGATCGCCGCGGACGCCCACCGCTCGCTCCGCGCCCAGGTCCTGGCCGACTACGGCAAGGAAGCCGCCGCCGCCGTTCGCATCCTGTACGGCGGCAGCGTGAAGCCCGACAACGTGAAGAGCCTGATGGCGCAACCGGAAATCGACGGCGTCCTGGTCGGCGGCGCGAGCCTCGACCCCATCGGCTTCTCCTCCATCGTCAACTTCTGAGGCTTCTGACAGTGGGGCAGGCTTTACAGCTTGCGGACCCGCTTTCCAGCGGGTCCTGCTACCGCGGGGTGATCAGGCCGCCCAGCTTGTCCTGCTCGCTGGCGGCGTGGCGCGGGAAGCGCGTCGAATAGGCCTCCAGGTACTTCAATCCCGCGCCGGTCGAGTAGATCACGAGCTGCTCGTCGGGCTTCAGGAATCCGCTCGCGAGCAGTTTCCGCGCGGCCACGACGCAGGCCGCGCCCTCCGGCGCCGCGAAGATGCCCTCTTCCGACGCCAGCTCGACGCCCGCATCGAGCAACTCCGTGTCGCTCACCGCCACGGCCGTCCCGCCGCTGGCCCGCAGCACCCGCAGGATCAGGAAATCGCCCAGCGGCTTGGGAACGCGCAAACCGCTCGCCACCGTTGCGGCGTTGGGCCAGGCTTCGCACCGTTCGGCGCCGGTTTCGAACGCGCGCACCACCGGCTGGCAACCCTCCGCCTGCACCGCGATCATCTTCGGACGGCGGCTCAGAATCCACCCCAGCGCTTCCATTTCCTCGAAGGCCTTCCACATGCCGATCAGCCCGACTCCGCCGCCGGTCGGATAGAAGATCGCGTCGGGCAGTTGCCAGTTCATCTGCTCGGCCAGCTCGTAGCCCATCGTCTTCTTGCCCTCGACGCGGTACGGCTCCTTGAGCGTGCTCATGTCGAACCAGCCTTCGCGGGAGGCGCCCTCGGACACCCGCCGGGCGCAGTCGCCGATCAGCCCGTCCACCAGTGTCACCCGCGCCCCAAACGCTTTGCACTCGATGTAGTTCGACTGCGGCACGTCCCGCGGCATGAAGATGTGCGCCTCGATGCCCGCCGCCGCCGCGTAAGCCGCCAGCGCGCTGGCCGCGTTCCCGGCCGATGGGATCGCCACCTTCCGGATGTCCAGCTCGACCGCCATCGAGATCGCGCACGCCAGGCCGCGCGCCTTGAACGACCCGGTCGGGTTCAGCCCCTCGTCCTTGATCCACAACTGCCGCGCCCCGATCCGCTCGCCCAGCCGCCGCGCGCGAACCAGCGGCGTCATCCCCTCCCCGAGCGTAACGATCGAGGCGGGCTTCGCCACCGGCAGCACCGGCGCGTACCGCCACATCGTCGGCGGGCCATGCTGGACCCATTCGCGGCTCCAGCTTCGCCGCACCAGGTCCAGGTCGTAGCGCGCCATGAGCGGCCCGCCGCACGAGCACAGGTTGTGCGGCTGGCGGGCGTCGTACCGGCTTCCGCAGACACTACATTCCAGCTCCGTAAGGCTTGTCATCGCGTTTGTTGCTTAATGATAGCCCATCCCTGTGGGATCATTATGGAATGCGCCTCGCAGCCTCCTTATTCGTGGTGGCCGCCACCCTGTCGTCCGCCGCGCCGCCCCAGAAGCTCGACGAGGCTTACACCGCCAAGATCCGCGAGTACACCACGGAGAAGTTCTTCCTTACTGAGCTTGTCGATCACCTGCCGGCTTCCGACCGGGTTCCCACGCCGGCGATGCTCCTGGGATACCCCGTTGGCACCCCCGACAAGCTCACGTACTCGAAGGACATCTACACCTATCTGCGCGCGCTGGACGCGACCAGCCCGCGCGTCCGGGTGTTCTCGATGGGCCGCACCGAGGAGGGCCGGGAAATGCTGCTGGTGGCGATTTCCGACGAGGCCAACCTGGCCCACCTCGACCGCTACCGCGAAATCACGGCCCGCCTCGCCGATCCTAGGAGGCTCTCCGAGGCCGACGCCAGACAGCTCATCGCCGAGGGACTGCCCATGTATTGGGCCACCGGCAGCATCCATTCCCCGGAGACCGGCTCGCCCGAGATGCTCATGGAGCTGGCCTACCGGCTGGCGGTCGAGCAGACGCCCTTCATCGAGGCCATCCGCAAGAACCTCATCGTGCTCATTACGCCGATCCTCGAGGTGGACGGCCACGACCGCCAGGTGGACGTCTACAACTACCGCAAAGCCAACCCCAAGAAGGCCGCGCCCAATCTCATTTACTGGGGCAAGTACGTGGGCCACGACAACAACCGCGACGGCATGGCGCTGGCGCTGGCCCTCAGCCGCAACATGATGAAGTCGTTCCTGGAGTGGCACCCCACGGTGCTCCACGACCTGCACGAGTCGGTGCCCTTCCTGTACATCTCCACCGGCATGGGCCCGTATAACGCCTGGCTCGATCCCATTGTCATCAACGAGTGGCAGGAGCTGGCCTACAACGAGGTCAACGAGATGACCAAGCGCGGCGTCCCCGGCGTCTGGACGCACGGCTTCTACGACGGCTGGGCCGCCAACTACATGTTCTACGTGGCCAACGGCCACAACTCCATCGGCCGTTTCTACGAGACCTTCGGCGGCCGCGGCGCCGATACCTGGGAGCGCACCGTCCCCGCCGGACAAACCACCCGCGCCTGGTACCGCCCCAATCCGCCGCTCCCCAAAGTGAAGTGGTCCATCCGCAACAACATCAATCTCCAGCAGAGCGCCATTCTGTTGGGCATGAACATGGTGGCCGACCAACGGCAACAGTTCCTCGAGAACTTCTACCTGAAGAGCAAGCGCTCCGTCGCCAAGGCAACCGCCGAGGGTCCCGCCGCCTGGGTCATCCCGAGCGACGACCCGCGCCCGGCCGAGTGCGCCGCCCTGGTGAACCTGCTGCGGCTACAGGGCGTCGAGGTGCACAAGACCGACGGCGCGGTCGAGCTCGACAAGAAGGTGACGTTCCCCGCGGGCAGCTACGTCATCCGCATGGATCAGCCCTACAGCCGGATGGCCGACATGCTGCTCGACACGCAGTACTACAACCCGAGCGACCCGCAGCCGTACGACGATACCGGCTGGTCGCTGGGCGCGCTACGCAACGTCAAGACCGCGCGCGTCACCGACGCCGCGATCCTCAAGGCGCCCATGACTTTGCTCGCCGCGCCGGCCAAGGCGCCCGGCGGCATTCGCGGCTCCGCGTCTCCCGCCGCGTACCTCATCAACCACAACGCCGACAGCACGCTCGCCACTCTTCGCTTCCGCCTGAAAGACCTCAGCATCCGCGCCGCCGAGGAGCCGTTCAAAGCCGCCGATCGCGATTTCGCCGCCGGCTCGTTCCTCATCCGGACGGAAGGCAACCGGCCCGGCTTGCGCCAGAAGCTCGAGCCGGTGGCAGCGGAGCTTGGCGTGACGATGTATGGCGTCGACGAGCTGCCCAAGTTGAAGGCGCATGAACTCACGGTTCCACGCATCGCGCTGGTCCACACCTGGACCAGCACCCAAAACGAGGGCTGGTTCCGGCTGGCGCTCGACGGCTTGGGCATCCCCTACGCCTACATCTCCGACCAGGCGCTCCGCGCCACGCCCGATCTGCGCGCCAGGTACGACGTGATCCTGTTCGGCCCGGTCGGCGGCTCCGCGCAGCGCATTGTCAACGGCCTCCCCATGCGCGGCGACCCCATCCCCTGGAAGAAGTCCGCGCTCACGCCCAACATCGGCACGTCCCCGGATCAGACCGACGACATGCGCGGCGGCATGGGACTGGAAGGCGTCCTGAACCTGAAGAAGTTCATCGAGGAGGGCGGGCTGTTTGTCACCATTGGAGGCAACGCATCGATCCCCATCGATTACGGCCTGATCGATAGCGTCTCGATCGTCCAGACGCGCGAATTGCAGGCCCGCGGCGGCGTCTTCAACGCGGTGATCGCGGACGCGAAAAGCCCGATCGCTTACGGCTACGGGGAGCGGCTCGCGGTCTACTTCAGCCAGGATCCGGTCTTTCGGGTGAGCGCTACCGGCGGCCTCGGCGGCGGCCGTGGATTCGGCGACGAGGCTTCGGGCAGCCGTCCCAGCGGCCGCGGCACCGCGACCGACCCCGACATCCCGCAGGGCCGTCCCTATTCCCCGCCGCCGCCCAAGCCCGAGGTCAAGCCGGGCGAGGAGCCGCCCCCGCCCGAGGAATACCTCGAGCTGATCCGCCCGCTGCTGCCGCCGCCCGAGGCCCGCCCGCGCGTGATTCTCCGCTTCGCGGAGGAGAAGGACCTGCTGGTGGCCGGGATGCTGGCCGGAGGCAAGGAGCTGGCCAATCGCCCGGCGGTCATCGACGTGCCGCTCGGCAAAGGCCACGTCCTGCTCTTCGCCAACAATCCGATATGGCGCCAGGAGACCCAGGGCAGCTTCTTCCTGCTCTTCAACGCCATGCTGAACTACGACCACCTCGGCGTGGGGCGCTGAAAGTGGCACAGGCATTCAGCCTGTGCCAGGTATGAGAAAACCGGTTTCCTGCACACACTCTATCTGCCATGATGTATCGCCGCAACCTGCCCCATTGGTACGCTGACGGCGCTGCCATCTTCGTCACCTGGCGGCTCTTTGGCACGCTGCCGAACAGTGTGAAGCAGGTCCTCGACGGCCGTGCGTTCCGCGAGGCCGATCGCGAGTTGGATCGCGCCGCGACCGGACCGTCCTGGCTGTCGCAGGCTTCCATAGCGGAATGCGTCGCGCGCAGCCACGTTCACCTGCTCATCGGGCCGAGGACAGAGCTACACCACATCACCAAGTGGATCAAGGGCACGTCGGGGCGAGGGGCGAATCTGTTCTTGGGGCGCACCGGCAACCCATTTTGGCAGGACGAGTCGTTTGACCATTGGGTGCGGGATCACTGGGAGTTTGAACGGATTTGCCGGTACATCGAGAACAACCCTGTCAGCGCGGGACTGGTGTTTGCGCCGGAACAGTGGCCGAATTCCAGTGCCAGCCGGCACGGGCTGGAGGTCACAAGCTGAAGGCCTGTGCCACTATTGCAGCGGCACTGCCCGGCCGGTCTTCACGGACTGCTTTGCTGCCTCTATGATTTCGACCACGCCCACGTTGATGGGCAGCGCAACCAGGCCGTCGAGGGGCTGGTTCGCTTTCATACGGCTCACCAGGTAGGCGACCGGCTCGGCGTGGTCGGCGTCCAACGGGGCCAGCGGCAGATTCTCCTGTTTGCCCTTCGCGCGCAACTCGACCTTGCCGTCCCGCACGTTGAGGCTGCCGGCCAGCCCAAACACCTCGAGGTCCTGGAAGCCCCGCGGCAGATCCCAACTCGCTTCGAAAATGCCCACGCCGTTCTTGTAGGAGAGGATCAGGTCGGCGTTGTCTTCCACCTTGGGGAACCGCTCGGGCCGGAGGTGGTTCACGGTGGCGTAGACCGTCTCGGGCTTCCCCAGGTACCACAGCGACCACAGCGCGTTGTAGCAGCCGAAATCCATCAGCGCTCCGGCGCCGTTGGAGACCGGGTCGGTCAACCACGCGAAGAAGTACTTGCTGGTGACGCCCTCCGACCCCGGCCCGCCGTGGCCCACGATCCCGTGCAGCCGCCACACCCTGCCGATCGCGCCCTGGTCGGCCTGGGCCCTGGCGGCGTAGTTGGCCGGCCACCACGCCATCTGGTAGTTGGTCATCACGCGGATGCCGTGTTGCGCCGCCAGGCGCTCGATTTCGAGCGCATCTTTGTAGGTCGCCGCCAGCGGCTTCTCGAAGATCACCTGGATCTTCCGCGGAGCGCACGCCTCGACAATCTCCAGGTGCCGGTTGTTCTCGACGAACGCCCAGACGATATCCGGCTTCACCTCCGCCAGCATCTTCCGGTAGTCGGAGTAGTACGGGACGCCGGGCGCTGACTTCTTCGCCTCCGCCACCAGTTCGGCGTTCGGCTCCGCGATTCCCGCCAGCCGGGCGGGCGTCTGGCCCTTCGCCATCCTCCCCAAGTGCCCCCAGACATGGGAATGCACCAGCCCGACGATGGCGATCTTGTACTCCTGCGCCGCCAGAGGAACAGAAAGGGCGATCACGGTCGTCAGAAAGTATTTCATGGAGTGCAGTGTAGCACCGGCGCCCAGGTTCATGAATCGACGCCGTCTGGCCGGCATCCAAGCAATCAACGAGCTTGGCGGCCCGAGCGGGATTCCTGTGGGAATGGGGCAGTCCGCGGATGGGGACAACGGTGACTGTCCCCTGGTTTCCGCGGAGGTGCTACAGTAGCTTAGGTTAGGGAACTGGGGAGAGCCAATGAAGATTCTCGCCGCGATTTCGATTTTGTGGATAGGTTCCACACTGGCCGGTCAGGATCTTTCCAGCCAGGCGCGTCAGCTTGAGGCAAGGGGCGACGCCGCTGGCGCGCGCCAACTGTTGCAGCGCGCGGCGCGCAACTCGTCCAACGATCCCGCGGCGCTGCTGAGCTACGCCGAGTTCCTGGACTGCTACCACGACCCCGAAACGCGCCCGACCCTCGAAAAGGCCCTGGCGCTTCTGGATGGGCCCTCGAACCAAGCCAGGCGCGCACAGGTGGCCCGCCGCCTGGTGCTTCTCGACCTGATCGAGGGCGATCGCGACGCCGCCGCCAAGCATCTGGGAGTCTACCGCGCCAGCGGCGGCACGGACATCGCCGCTAAGCTGCCCGAACCACGCCTGGAGACCGAGGAAGAGCGCCAGATCATTGAAATCCCCGGCCCCCTGCGCCCCTTCTCCCGCATGGCCGCGCTGGCTCCCGACTCAGCGCCGTCCGACCTCCTCGCCGCCCTGGCCCGCAACGTGGTCATGAGTGGTTACCAGGCGGCCGGCGGCGAGGCGCTCGAGCCGACCGAGTACCTGAAGCTCATCACCCGCTATCTCTCCCAGGCCCGCGAGCTTCAGAAACTGGCCGGCGAACAGAAAGCGATCCGCATCGAGGCCTGCGATTCACCGCGGACCGGCGAACTGCTCCGCATCCTGGGCTACCGCATGCGAGGCGGCTGCGGCAGCGAGGTGGTGCTGGAGACGGTCAACGCCAGCCGCGCCTTCCTCACCATCGACTCCGGGTTTCCGCTGGCCGAACTGGAGCAGGGTCTCCGCGCCAATCGCCCCTTCAGCCACCCGTACGCACCCACGCGCATCCCGGTCCCTTACGGCGCCGACTACTGGATGACCGCCAAGGACAAGCAGAGCGGCGATTTCATCGACGTGTTCCTGTCCGATCCCACGCTCTGCCGCTTCTACGTGGCCATGGCCAAGCTGGACCGCAACACCGCCAACGAGCTGCGCAAGGCGTTCCCCATGTCGCGCCTCAAGGTCTTCGCTCACGTGCTGGACTTCTTCGGCGATATGTTCGAGATCCGCGGCGGCAAAGCCGTGGTTCCCGGTGGAGCGCGCACGGCTGCCATGTGGGCCGAGATGGCCGGCGTTTCCCCCGACCAGGGCGCGGCGTTCTTTGAGCGGCTGATCTCGAAGGATGACGGGTGGATGGCCAGTTACTTCGACGCGTTGTCGCGCGTCAGCGGCCCGGTCAAGGACTACCTGACCGAGCCCCAGCGCATGAAGCGCTTCTACATGGCCATCCGCGGCCGCGTCACGAGTCCCGGCCCCGCCCGGCCGGTGTTCCGCTCCAACACCGACATGATGTTGCTCACCACGCGGCTTCGCCTGGAGCCGGACGGACGCCCGCACATCCCCGGCAACGTCGGGGTATGGAAAGACTTCTTCGCCAACCATCCGCGCGGCAAGTTCGACAGCAAGCTCACGCGCGCGGCCTCCGGCTGGAAGGAGCCTGACGACGTCCTGGAGGCCCTGTTCGGCCTCTGCCGCAAGTCCGTCGAGAACGAGCCTCTGAAGATCTTCATGGCGCTAAGCGACCTCGACCGTTTCCGCTCCAAGCCGCTGGAGCCCGCCACGGTTTCGCGTCTGGCCCGCGAGTATCACAGTTACGGCGCCCAGTACTCGATCTTCTCCGAGGCGCCCTCCCTCCAGGACCAGACCATGTTCCAGTTCCTCGACGTGGCCGATGCCCTCAATCACCTGGGCGACACTTCGCTCCGCGCCGACACCGCGGGCACGATGCAGGCGCTGGTTGGGCTCTGGCAGATCTTCTGCCGGCAGGGCTCCATCGCCGCTTCGGAGGCCGACTCCACGCTGGCCGGCATCCTCGCTCCGTTCGCCAGGATTCGCAGCAGCCGCGACCTGTTCGATGGCGGCCGGGCAGGCGTCAAGTTACTATTGAAAGCCACCCAATCCCCCGAAAGCGCCGATGCCCAGGAGCGCCTCATCACGCTGCTGGCCGGCACCGCCGACACCAAGGACACCGAGACCCACAACCTCATGGCGCAGGAGATGATCCGCATCTTCGAAGCGCAGCACCTGATCTCGTTGAACAACCTCCTGGATCTGGCGGATAACCTGGAGCGCATCCCGCGGGGCGAGAAGCTGAGCAGCGCACTGGTCAGCCGCCTCGCTGCGCGCATCTCGGAGATCCAGCCCCCGCGCGCCAGCCTCTCCGCGGTCGAGAAGAACTCCTTCGCCTTCGGCTACTGGAGCGAACGCCACATCGAGACCGAGCGCAAAATGAACCTTCGCGCGCAGGTGGACCGCGCCGGCGGCGACGCCGAAAAACTGCGCGACATCCGCGGCGCCCTGGCGCCGTTCCTGCGGGACACCCTGGTCGGCTTCAATTACCTCCACTACATCCCGCCCGGCGCGGAGCTTCTGCTCACCAACCCCGTGTTCGTGCGCAGCCACGATTTCCTGGGGATGCAGAGCACCCCCCAGACCTGGCGCCAGACCCAGGTCGTCGGGAGCGGCTGGCCGGCTAGCGCCGGCGGCCGCCTGATGGGATCGCTCGCGGGGTTGCCCTACACGCTGGCCGAGGCCGAGCAGAATTTCATGGTCCCTGGCCGCGAGCAGGCGCTGATCTGGGGCGACCTCGTCCCGCAGCTAATCCTCAGCGCCAAGGTGCCGCGCTGGTGGAACGTTACACCTGCCCAAATGCACTGGGTCGGCCTGCACATGCGCTATGCCGAGTCGCTGCTGGCCGAGAGCGCTCTGGACGCCCAGCGCCGCCAGCAGGCCGCCGATCTCCTGGAAGGCCAAGCCCCGCCCGCCCGCGTGCGGAGGGTCCGCGAGCTGCTCGAGCAGGGCGAGGTGCGCGCCGCAATCGAGAGAGTGACTCCGACGGAACTGTTCGTCCTGGCGAAGAACACCCTGGCCGGGGAGCGCAACACGGGGGATTCCCTGGTCCGCGACCTGATCCGCTTGCAGCGGGAATCGCCCGACCGCGTGACTTACCAGGCCATCTCGCGAGCTTTTGGCACCCCCAAGCCGACGCTGACCAATTCCTACCGGCCGGAACTCCTGTATCTGCGGACTTTCCCCGCCCTGATGGGTTTCTCCAGCCGCATCATGGCGGAGAGCTGGGAATCTACGGCGCTATACTGGGCCGCGGTGGCCGACGAGGTCCACCTGCCCCCCGCACAGCTCAACGTGCTCATCCCCGATTGGACGCGGCAGACCATCGAGGGGATTTTCGCAACGCACCTGGAGGATTGGCCCGCCTTGCTCCGCTCGCTCCGCAAGGTGGGCGAAGATGTGCGCTCGAAGCTGCACAATCAAATGGAGACGGATCAGAGAGCGGCGCTTCCCTAGCGCTGGGTGGAGGATCATGTGAATCGGTATTCGACGCTACTCCTCGGCATCGCGGGTTGTCTCGGGCTCAACGCCCAGGAGAGGCCGGGCACGGTCTTCCGAGTCAAAGTCGACATGGTGGTGCTGAGCTTTACCGTGACCGACAGCAAGGGGCGGTACATCACGGCGCTCAAGCCCGGCGACTTCCGCATCCTCGAGGACAACATCCCGCAGAAGATCGGCACCTTCGCCGAGGGCTCCAAGCCCGCCATGCTGGTTCTCGAGGACGGCTCGACGCGCCCGCTGGTCGCCGCCGTCAAGCCCGGCGAGGAGACCGCCCGGGCCGGCTTGGACCGTCCCGACGCCTTTGTCGGCACCAACGTGTTCATCTTGTTCGACACCAGCAATTACATGTACCGAGGGTTCGTCTACGCCTCCGACGCGATCGCCGATTTCGTTCGCGGGCTGGACCGCGCCGACTCGGTGGCGGTTTATACCTTCAGCCGCAATCTCTCGCGCGCGGCGCTGCTGACGCGGGATCGCGGCGAGGCTATTTTCGGCTTGCGAAAAGCCGTCGCGGGCGACGATGCGGCCTTATATAACACGCTGCTGCTCACTCTGCACGACGCCGGCAAGGTGCCCGGGCGGAAGGTCATCATCGTCTTCTCGAACGGCCCCGACAATGCCAGCATGGTGGCGCCCGACGACGTGCGGGCGGTGGCCGAGGACGAAGGTATCCCCATCTACGTCATCTCCACCAGCGAGGTCAACAAGGACCCGATCTCCGCGGGAGTCTTCAAGCGCATCACGCAGCGCACCGGCGGCCAGGCATTCTTCGCCAAGACCTGGCAGAAGCAGGTGGAGGCCTTCGAATCCATCCGCGAGGCGCTCGGCAACTCGTACACCATCACCTACTACCCGGCGCCCAACCCCAACGAAGGCTTCCGCAGAATCAGCGTCGAGATTCCTTCCGACGTGGGCAAGAAACTCCGCATCCGCGCCCGGCCCGGGTACCGGCCGCGAGGGGGATTCTAGGGAAGTACGAAATACGAATTACGAAGGACGAAGTAGGCATCTCACCGGGCTTCGTCGGGGACTTTTCGCTCGCGCCGGCAGCGGATCTCGCGCACCGCGTAGATCCGGCGCCCCTGGCTCTCGAAGTAGGTGCGGATCAGCACTTCGCCCAGCAGCCCCGTGCCAAACATACCCAGCCCGGCCAGCAGCAGCAAGGCCCCCGCCACCATCAGCGGCCCATGTTCCATGATGATGTCACGCCCCGTGACGAGTTTTTCCACCGCCAGGTAAGCCAGCGTGCCACCGCCCAAAACCGTGCCGAGCAATCCGAACTTCCCGAAGAAGTGCATCGGGCGGGTGAAGTAGCTCAGCAGGAACTTGACGGTCAGGATGTCGAACAGCACGTTCAGCGTCCGCCCCAGCCCGTAGTGCGACTCGCCTCGCGGCCGCACGATGTTCTGGATCGGCACTTCCGCGATACGCGCCCCGTAGAAGCTCGCCAGCGCGGGGATGAACCGGTGCAGTTCCCCGTACAGGTTGACCTCCTTCAGAATCTCGGCGCGGTAAGCCTTGAAGGTGGTCCCGAAATCGTGGAGATTCACTCCCGAGACCTTGGCCATGAGCCAGTTGGCGATGCGCGACGGCAGGCGGCGCGTCAGCGGGTTGTCGACGCGGACCTTGCGCCAGCCGCTGGCGATGTCGTAGCCCTCATCGAGCTTGGCCAGCAGAGCCGGGATGTCCTCGGGCGCGTGCTGGAGGTCGCCGTCCAGCGAGACGATCACTTCGCCCTGCGCCTCGTGGAAGCCGGCCGAAAGCGCCGCGGTCTGCCCGAAGTTCCGCCGGAGGCGCACCACTGCCAGGCGCGGATCGGTCTCCACCAGGTTGGCCAGCAACTCGAAGCTCCGGTCGGTCGAGGCATCGTCCACGAAAATCACTTCGTAAGGCCGGCCGAGTGCGGTGAGAACCGTGGTGAGCCGGTCGTAGAGGGGCAGCAGGGACGGCTCCTCATTATGCACCGGGATCACGACGGAAATCATGCACCTTCAGTGTAGTGGAGCGGGCTTTCGGCCCGCAATAGGCGTGCTATGCTGGGCCGTCGGAGAAATCATGAGCACTACTCGCAGGAGATTGTTTCAGATCACCGCTGTCGCCGCAGGCGCCGCCCCCCTCGCCTCAGGGGCAAGCAGTAAGACTTCGGATCCGGCCGCCCTTCTGGCCGCGTTCGCGAAACGGCAGACCGTGCGGCGCTACAAACCGGATCCGGTTCCGGACGAGCATGTGCGCCAGATTCTGGACGCCGCCCGCCGCGCTCCCACCTGCATGAATCAGCAGCCTTGGAAGTTCCTGGTGGTGCGCGACCGGGCGAAGATCGAACAGATGAAGAAACAGACTCTCGATCGGTTGACCAAGTACCTCGACTATTCCGCCGGCAAGGACAAGGAGACGGGCAGCGCCGACCTCGAGAAGCGGAAGAAGGATGCCGTTCACTTCACCGAGGGCTACTTCACTGCGCCGGTCTATGTGGTGGTGCTCGTGGATACGGAGTCGGCCTGCTCGGGCTATGCGACCAACCACGACGGCCCGATGGCGGCCGGGTACCTGATGATCGCGGCCCGCGCGTTCGGCTACGGGACGGCCTATCTCACCGACGGAATTCCCGAGCCGGTCACGCGCGAGGTGCTGGCCATCCCCACCCGCTATCGCCGGATCTGCATCACACCCATCGGGATTCCGGACGGCTGGCCGACGGCGCAACCGAAGCGCAAGCTCGAGGAGATGGTGGCCTACGAAACGCTGGAAGGACACCCGCCACTCACGCGGCTGCCCTACAATCCGTGACGCCCAGCTCGCAAGCGACTCGCCGGGGAGTCTGGATCCAGCAGCCGGCGACTTGAGGAATCTAAACTGCTGGTTCAGAATTCTCACAGGGGCTTCATCCCTCGAACCATCCAGTACAGTGCGGCATGCAGATTGACGATTGTTCGCCACCACGTGGCGTGGGCTTCAGCCTGCCGTGTCGGCGCTCGTGCCGACACCTTGGCGTCGAGATGAGTCTCGACGCGGCACGCAGGAGTGCGTGCGCCACAAAACGCTGCTTGGGTAAGATGCTCCATAGAAGCGGGTCGCAGCTTCCCCGCGGTGGTCGTGACCGCGCCGCGCCGGGCCGGGAAGCGCGGTCGCTGCCGGAAGAGGTGCAGCGGGGTGTAAACTCGGAACAGAGCGGGCGTGAGGAGGGGCGGGATGGCGAAAAACGTTGTGATCTGCTGCGACGGCACGGGGAACGAGTTTGACACCACGAACTCGAATGTCGTCAGGTTGTACAGCGTTTTGGAGTCGAACCCTCAAACCCAGGTGGTCTACTATCACCCGGGACTGGGCACGATTGGCGATCCAGCCGCGCTATCGAAGTTCCAGAAATGGTGGACCCGTGTGCGCGGACTGGCGTTCGGCTACGGGCTGAGCCGGAACATCGCGGACGCTTACAAGTTCCTGATGGACAATTTCGAGGCGGGCGACCTGGTGTTCCTGTTCGGGTTCAGCCGCGGCGCGTATACCGTGCGCGCGCTGGCGGCGTTGTTGCACATCTTCGGGCTGATCCGGAAGGGCAACGACGTCCTGATTCCGTACGCGCTGCGGATGCTGCGATACCGGCCGAAGAAAGCCCCCGCCGGCGGCAATGAATTCCAGGCGTGGCGGGAGCTTGGCAGGCAGTTCCGGGAGACGTTCTCGCGGGAGTGCAAGCCCCACTTCGTGGGCCTCTGGGACACGGTCGGCTCGGTGGGCTGGATCTTCAACCCGGTCACCTTGCCGTTCACGGCCGCCAACCCGGACATCCACATCGGCCGGCACGCGATTTCGATCGACGAGCGGCGCTGCTTCTACCGGCAGAACTTGTGGAGCGCGCCGCTGGCGTGGCAGGATATCCGGCAGGTGTGGTTTGCCGGAGTGCACTCCGACGTGGGAGGCGGCTACCCGGAGCGGGAAAGCGGACTCGCCAAGATCACCATGGACTGGATGCTGGATGAGGCGGTCGGGGCGCAGTTGCGCGTGGATGCAACGCGGAGGGCACGGGTTCTGGGCGCCATGGGGCCGGACGCAGTGCTGCACAAGTCGCTGGAAGGGGCCTGGTGGCTGCTGGAATACTTCCCGAAACGGTATACCGACATGCAGCGCCAGCCGCCCGCCAAGCGCTGGATGATCCCGCGGGGGCGCCCGCGGTACATCCCGGACAACGCCGAGATCCACCCCAGCGTTTTCGAACGCCTGCGGAATGCACGGGCGGCCTACCGGCCGACCAACGTTCGAACAGGCTGAAGCCTGTTCCACGGCGGCAAAAAACTCCCTTTTTCTTCAACGCATTTCTGGTAAAATGGAAATCTAGAATGCAACTTTGCGAGAGGCGAAGAAAAGGGGAATGAAAGCCCCCGCCTCCGGGAGTCGTCTTGGCTGATTCCGATCGTCCCGAAACCCCCCAGGTTCCACCCGCGCCTCCGGCGCCGCCGGCGGGCGGCACGCAGCTCCCGCTGGGACCGGGCGGCGGGGGGAAGAACCTGATTCCCGTCAACATCGAAGACGAGATGCGCCGGTCGTATCTGGATTACGCCATGAGCGTGATCATCGGCCGCGCCCTGCCCGATGTGCGCGACGGGTTGAAACCGGTGCATCGCCGCATCCTGTTCGGTTTGCACGAGATGGGCCTGACCTTCAACCGGCCCACCCGGAAGTGCGCCAAGATCGTTGGCGAGGTCCTGGGAAAGTACCACCCGCACGGCGACACGGCGGTTTACGACGCACTGGTGCGGATGGCCCAGCCGTTCTCGATGCGTTACCCGCTCATCGACGGCCAGGGGAACTTCGGGTCGGTGGACGGCGACCCGCCGGCGGCCATGCGGTACACGGAAGCCCGGCTGTCCCGCATCGCCTCTACGCTGCTGGCCGATATCGACCGGGAAACCGTCGACTTCCGGCCCAATTACGACGACAGCGAGCAGGAACCGGAAGTGCTGCCCACGCGGGTGCCCAACCTGCTCATCAACGGGAGCTCGGGCATCGCCGTTGGGATGGCGACCAACATCCCGCCGCACAATCTCACCGAGATCATCAACGCCACCGTCGCCCTGATCCAGAACCCCAAGACGCCGCTGGAGAAGATCCTCGAAATGGTTCCCGGGCCGGACTTCCCGACCGGCGGATTCATCCTCGGGCGCCAGGGCATCCTGGAGGCCTACACGCGCGGCCGCGGCATGTTGAAGCTGCGCGCCAAGGCGGCCATCGAGCACACCGGCAAGGACCGCGACCAGATCGTAGTCACCGAAATCCCATACCAGGTCAACAAGTCCCGCCTCATCGAGCAAGTGGCCGAGTTGATTAACGAGAAGAAGCTGGAGGGCTTGCTGGAGCCGGTGGACGAAAGCGATCGGGACGGCATGCGCATCGTTTTCCCGTTGAAGCGCGGCGAGCAGGCCGAGGTGGTGCTCAACAATCTGTACAAGCACACCCAGATGCAGACCGGCTTCGGCATCATCATGCTGTCGATCGTCAACGGCCAGCCGCGCGAACTGGGTCTCCTCGATTGCATTAAGCGCTTCATCGACCACCGCGTCGACGTGGTCCGCCGGCGGACCGAATTCGAGCTACGGAAAGCCCGCGACCGCGAGCACGTTCTGCTGGGATTCAAGAAGGCCCTGGATAATCTGGATCTGGTGATCGAGACCATCCGGGCCTCCGGTACGCCCAAGGAAGCGCGCGAGCGCCTCATGGGCGTCCTGCCCATCCCCGAGCGCGTGCGGGAAGAGGTGTTGATCCCCGAGGACCTCCGCCTGGATTTCTCCGAGCGCCAGGCCCAGGCCATCATCGAGCTCCAGTTGCAGCGGCTCACCGGCATGGAGCGCCAGAAGATCATCGACGAACTGGCCGACATCCAGCGCCGCATTGCCGAGTACCTGGAGATCCTGGGCTCGGAGAAACTGCTCCGCGGCGTGATCGTCAAGGAGCTCAAGGAAGTCCAAAAAGAGTACGGGGACGAGCGCCGGACCCAGTTCCTGGAAGACACCGGCGAGATCCAATTGGAAGACCTGGTGGCGGTGGAGGACGTCGCGGTCACGGTCACTCGCGGCGGCTATCTGAAGCGCACTCCGGTGGACAGCTACCGCCGGCAGAGCCGGGGCGGCAAGGGCCGCATCGGCATGGGCACCCGCACCGAGGATTTTCTCGAACACCTCATCATCGCCTCCACCCACGCCTACCTGCTCATCTTCACCAACATGGGGCGGGTCTACTGGCTCAAAATCTACGCGATCCCCGACGCCGGCATCACCGGAAAGGGGAAACACATCTCGAACCTCATCAACCTTCAGCCGGAGGAGGAGATCAAGGCCTTTCTGCCGGTCCGGGAGTTCGTGCCCGACCGGTTCATCGTGATGGTGACCAAGCGCGGGGTGATCAAGAAGTCGGAGCTGACCGAGTTCGACAACCCCATGGCCCGCGGCATCATCGCCATCGGCCTGGATGAGGGCGACGAGCTGATCCGCGCCGGGCTCACCACGGGGGAGAATTACATCTTCCTGGGATCGCACGAAGGCAAGGCCATCCGTTTCCAGGAGAAGCTGGTCCGCCCGATGGGGCGGCCCGCCCGGGGCGTTCGGGCCATGGACCTGGCCGACGACGACTACTTGGTGGGCATGGAAATCGTCGAAGAGCAGGGACTCATTCTCTCCATCTCCGAGCTGGGCTTTGGAAAGCGCACGCCGCTCCACAAGTACCGCCTCACGGCTCGCGGCGCCAAGGGCGTCATCAACATGAAGACCACCGGACGCACCGGCAAGGTGGTCGCGGTCATGGCCGTCAAGGAGGACTCCGACCTGATGATCATCACCAAGGAGGGCAAGATCATCCGCATCGAGGCCAGTGAGATCCGCCAGGTCGGCCGCTCCACCCAGGGAGTCCGGCTGGTCCGGACGGAGGAGGGAGGCCAGGTGGCCGCGGCCTGTATCATCCCGGAGGAATCGGCTCCGCCCAACGGCAACGGGACCAACGGCCAGGAGCCACTGCCGCTGTAATGGCCACTTTGATTCCGCTCGAACCGCTCGACCCCGCCCGCCTCCGCTCGAAGCAGGCTCGCCTGTTCTCGCTGCTTCGCGACTTGGGGAGCGTAATTATAGCCTATTCCGGCGGGACCGACTCGGCCTACCTGGCCTGGGCCGCCCACCAGGTCCTCGGGGAAAACGCCCTGGCGATCACCGCGGATTCCGCATCCATCCCGGAGTCCCATAAGCGCAAGGCCGAGGAGTTGGCCCGCCGGGTTGGGTTCCGCCACGAGTACGTCGAGACGCGCGAGTTCGACAACCCGGACTACGTTCGCAACGCCCCGGATCGCTGCTTCCACTGCAAGGATGAGCTGTTCGCCACCCTGGAGGTTGTCGGCCGCGAGCGCGGCATCCCGAACATCGTGTACGGCGTGAACGTGGACGACCTGGGCGACTACCGCCCCGGCCAGAACGCCGCCGAGCAGCACCGGGCCAAAGCGCCGCTGGTCGAAGCCGGGCTGCGCAAAGCCGAGATCCGCGAACTCTCGCGCCTGGCCGGCCTGCCCACCTGGGACCGCCCCGCCTCGGCCTGCCTCAGTTCCCGCATCCCCTACGGCACGCCCGTCACCAAGGAGACCGTGAAGACCATCGAGGCGGGCGAGGAGGCCCTCCGCGCACTGGGCTTCCGCCAGTTCCGCGTGCGCGTCCACGGCGAGCTGGTGCGCGTCGAAATCGCCCGCGAGGAAATGGAAAAGGCGCTCACCCTGGAAATGGCCGCGCGCTTTGCGGAGATCTTCAAGCCCCTCGGCTTCCACTACGTGACCCTGGACCTGGAAGGGTACCGCCAGGGCTCGATGAACGAGACGCTGAAGCTGGGTTAACGCTTGCGTCGCGCGAACAGCAGGCCCGACCAGGTCTGGTCCACGGCGCAGACCTTGTAGTCCACGAAGCCGGCGGCCAGGCCGAAGCCGCGAACCTCTTTCTCGCCCAAATCCGAGACCACACCCGAGGCCTTCTTCGGCCAGACGATCCAGATCCCGCCTCCGTCGGCGAGTAAGCGTGCGGCGGCGGGGAAGCGGCGCTCCAGGTCGGCGCGCGATTGCGTGAACAGCAGAATCAGTT
>Ga0187882_1001435_pt1 | contig 24247 bp, 14 predicted proteins | sample June2016WEW_19_1_3_FD_132991 | JGI IMG/M metagenome (GOLD analysis project Ga0187882, IMG submission 132991) | Peatland microbial communities from SPRUCE experiment site at the Marcell Experimental Forest, Minnesota, USA - June2016WEW_19_150 | ecosystem: Environmental > Terrestrial > Soil >... | reverse complement strand
GGGGAAAACTTAACTTGGTTAACTTGAATTGGCTCACACGCGGCAAGAGCCGTCCCTGACACTGTTGTGACGGCGACATCTAAGTGGCCTCCGTCAACCCAAGCGCTCGGAGCTTTTGTGACGACGACATCTAAGTGGCCTCCATCAACCCAAACGCTCGGAGCCTTTCCATTGTCGACGGCGAATAGACTGGTAGGGCCCACCACGATGTCTCTGACGCAAATCCACACAAGGCAAATCGCGATAACTGTCAGAATGAACCTGAGATACTTGTCATTTTTCATAATTGTCTCCCTTCATCAAGATGGCCTAATTCTACCCCTCGGCCTCCAGGCGTCGCAATAGGCGGGTCTCCAGGACGGAGGAAGAGGCCGGGGCTGGGCAAGGCCTGTTTGAAGAGGGATCTGCGGCCTCTGGCCGTGGAAAGGAACGAGTGCTGGAGCATGGATTTCATGTCGGATGAGCTCTTCGATGGGCGGCGGATCCGGCTTTTAACGATAGTGGACAATCGAGCGGGTGAAAGCCTGGCGATTCATGTCGGCCAGAGGATCCGCGGCTGCGAGGTGGTCGAGGTCTTGGAGCGGATCGTGAAGGATCATGGAAGACCTCGGACAATCCGGGTTGATAACGCACTATGGCTCGGAGTTCATCTCGAAGGATGTCGATCTCTGGGCTTATTGGAATCACGTCACTTTGGACTTTTCCCGTCCGGGGAAGCCGACGGATAACGCTTATATCGAGTCCTTTAATGACCGATTCCGGCAGGAGTGCCTGAATGAACACTGGTTTTTGAACTTGGATGATGCCCGGGAAAAAGTAGAGGCTTGGCGACGGGATTACAATGGAGAACGGCCGCACAGCGCCCTTGGCAATGCGACTCCAGAGGAGTTCGCGGCTCAAGGCGAGACCCAAAAGGCAACTCTTGACGGAGATCCCGAGGCGATCAAAAATGGACTTGCTTATTCAAAAAGTTGCTGACAGAATGGACGAGAAACGGGGGGCGGGTCAAAAGGTTGATAATCTGATTTCAGAGATGGTACATTAAGCGGGGTCAGGTCACTGCGAAGAGGCGCCGTCCCACATCCAACAGAAGATCATTGCCGAGGCTGTGAAGGAAGGCCGGTCAAGGCTCGAGGATGAGGACTAGAGCCCGCCTTTTTCCTGTTCCGGGCCCGCGCGAGGTGGCCCTCAGGTGACGTCTAAGGAGAGGCTATACGCGGTCATCGCCGGCCGGCCATGCGACAGGCCGGCGGTCACCCCGATTTTCATGTCCTGGGCCGCCCATTACATCAACCGCGCCTACCGGGATTATTATCTGGACGGCGACGTCCTTGTCAGCGCCCAGTTGGCCGTAACGAAGGCCTTCGGGATCGACCAGGCGAGCGCCATCAGCGACCCCTGGCGGGAAGCTTCCGGGTTCGGGATGGAATTCGATTACCCGGAAGAGGGCGTCGGCCAACCGCGCGGATACCTCATCAACTCTGACGCCGACATCCGCAAGCTGCTGCCCATCGCCGCCGCCGCCAGCGGTCGGATGCGCCAGCGCGTGGAGTCCGTCGGCAAGCTGGCGGAGGCCGTCGGCCGGACCCACAGCGTCCTCGGGTGGGTCGAAGGCCCGCTCGCTGAATATGCCGACCTGCGCGGCGTCGAGAAGGCGATGCTCGACCTCATTGACAAGCCCGGGCTTTACCTCGCCGCGGAGGAGATCGTGGTCGAAAACGCGATCGCCTTCGCCCGGGCCCAGATCGCGGCCGGGGCTGACATGATCGGCATCGGCGACGCCGCCGCGAGCCTGGTCGGCCCTGTCCTTTACCGGGACCTTGTCCTGCCGTTCGAGACCCGGCTCGTCGCCGCGATTCATGACGCCGGCGCGGCCGTGAAACTCCACATCTGCGGAAACACCGCTCCGATCGTCGGGCTCATGGCCCGGACCGGTGCTGACGTCATCGACCTGGACTGGATGGTCCCGTTAGACAAAGCGAGGGAAACCGTCGGGCCCGGCGTGACGCTGTGCGGCAATTTCGATCCCGTCGGAGTCCTGCTCCAAGGCACGCCGGAGACAGTCGCCGCGGCGGCTCACGAGTGCCTGCGCAAGGGAGGTTCGCGGTTCATCCTGATGCCGGGCTGCGAGGTGCCTCCAGAAACTCCCGAAGCTAATATCCGGGCTTTCTGCCCAAGTGACGGAGGGCTGGTCAGCGGGGTCAAGACGCCTTGAGAAAGGAGCCTCTATCATGGATGCGATCGTAAAGAAAACGGCCAATCGCCGCGATTTTCTGAAGACAGCCGCCGCGGCCGCCGGATTTACCCTTCTGCCCCGGCATGTCTTGGGAGGGCGAGGCCGGACCGCGCCTAGTGACCGGCTCCGCATCGCGGGCATCGGTGTTGGGGGCATGGGGGCGGTGAACTTGGCCAACATGGAGACGGAAGACATCGTCGCCCTGTGCGACGTGGACGAGGCCTACGCGGCCCCGACTTTCAAGAAGTACCCGGCGGCCAAGGTGTACAAGGACTTCCGGGTAATGCTCGATAAACAAAAGGACATCGACGCCGTCGTGATCGCCACTCCCGACCACACCCATGCCGTGATCGCCGTGGCCGCCATGAGGGCGGGGAAACATGTCTATTGCCAGAAACCGCTAACCCACACGGTCCAGGAGGCTCGCGATGTCGCCAGGGTCGCCCGCGAGACCAAGATGATCACCCAAATGGGCAACCAGGGACGGTCCGGCGCCGGCGCCCGGCTGATCGAGGCCTGGATGCGGGAGGGCGCGATCGGGACGGTCCGAGAGGTCCACGCCTGGTGCAGTCTGACCTATTACCCTTGGGGACACGAGTCGTGGAGCTCGATCCTTGACCGCAAACCCAAGACCTCTCCGCCCGTCCCCTCGGCTCTGGATTGGGACCTGTGGCTCGGCCCCGAGGCCTGGCGCGATTACCATCCCTGCTATCACCCCGCGAGCTGGCGCGCCTGGTGGGACTTCGGCTGCGGCATGATCGGCGACAGGGGCGTTCACACCCTGGGACCAGTGTGCTGGGCCTTGAAGCTTGCCCACCCGAAGAGCGTCAGCGCGAGCGTGACGGACCTGAACGAAGACACTCACCCTATCGCCGCCGTCGTCACCTACGGCTTCGGGGCCCGGGAGGGGATGCCGCCGCTCAAGCTCGTCTGGTATGAAGGCCTCGAGCCCCCGCGGCCGGATGACCTTGAGGATGGCCGAAGACTTCCCGCCGAGGGCGGGCTCCTTCTCCTCGGCAAGAGGGGGACGATCATGGCTGGCGTTTACGGCGACAGCCCGCAGATTCTCCCGTATTCACGGATGAAGGACGTTAAAAAGCCTGATCAGGCCTTCTTGCGGGTTCCGGAGAGCCACGAGCAGGATTGGCTCCGGGCGATAAAGGAAGGACGGAAGGCCGGCTCCGATTTTTCCGAATCCGGCCCGCTGACGGAATTCGTGCTCCTGGGAAATATTGCGAAGAGGACGCAGGCCAAGCTCACTTGGGATGCGGAGAGCATGAAAATCACGAACGACCAAGAGGCGAGCCGGTTGCTCTCCCGCCCCCGCCGGCCCGGGTGGGAGCTCTCCTGAGGTCAAGCGGAACCTCTCTTTTCTCCTTGACGAACAGAAGGAGGACGGCCGGCGCGGCGGATGCTGTCCGGCAGGCTGTCGAATCCCAAGGATGTCTCCTTACTTATTCGGCCCGGGGGCGTTCCCAGGGTCGACCGGCTCGAGCTTTGTGACGGGCCGTAGAAGGCCGCACATGCCGAGGGACGTTTGCGCAACCGGGATATGGAGAACGGGGGCCGGCTCTTCGCGGCCAAGAGGCAGGTGCTCGAGTCGCCGGCGGAAACGTTCGCCCCAGGCGACGGGGCCCGATCCAACAGCCCGCGAAAATTCCTCACGGAGTCCGGCGGCTGTCTGGAAATGGACGCCGATGAAGCGCTTCAGATCGGCATAGTAGGCGGCCTTGTCTTTCGTCCAGAGCTCGACGAGGGCCTGGTAGGCCCGGACGGCCGCGTCGCGGCGGTCGAGCGCCCCTTCGAGGCCCTTGGCCTGGGCCAACCCGAAAAGCCGGGCATATTCCGCCGGATTTTCATCCACTCGCCGTCCGAAATAGATCCGGGCGTCGCCGTGTTCGGCCAGGCCGGCGTTCCCCATCACGACGAGGATGACCAGATGGTTCGTGCTGACCAGCCGATGGAGGGCGCCGGGCGGGAATTGGAGATAACGGCCGGGCGTGAGCTCGACCGTGCGGAAGCCGCGCTCGAGGTCGTGAAGCTCGACCCGTCCGGAGCCGCTCATGACGTAGTAGCCTTCGTCCGTCACGGCATGGACGTGGGGCGATCCGGAGTCCGCGCCGTCGGGAGCGGGACGTTGATCGTAAACCGTCAGCTCCGTCAGGCCGATCCCGCTGATCAGGCCTTTCTCCCGGACCTCGGCCGAGGCGATTCGGCGCCGGATCATGATGTCCCTCCTCGCTCAATGTACCACCCGTGAAGTGAGATTTTCAAGCGCTGCCCTTTTCGAGGCTCCGGTAGACCAATTCCAGCCATTGGGGGGCTTTGAGAAAGCCTTTGGCCCAGGATCCGAGTTTTTCCGGCACACCTGCGGCCTTGATCTCGTCCAACGTCTTCCCTGCCTTCATTTGTCTTCTGACGAGGTCGGCAGAGTCGGAGAGCATGTCGCGGAACGCCTTGAGATCGGCGACGCCGGCCAGCGGGCCATGGCCGGGGATGATCTTGGTATTCGGTGGCAGAGCGCCCAGGATGATATCCAGCTGCCGCACCCAGCTCGCGATGTCGCCGCCGTTGGTGACGTCTATGAACGGGAACATGCCGTTGAAGAACATGTCGCCCATGTGCACGACCTTCCAGCGGTCCAGGAAGACCACGATGTCCCCGTCGGTATGGGCATGAGGGAAATGGACCAACCGGATGGCCTCTCCGGCGGCATAGACCGTCATCTTATCTGGGAACGTGACGCTAGGCAGGGCATTCGCCGGGAGGGCTTTTGTTTGTCCGCCCATCAAGGTTTGGTCCTTGGCCAGGAGGGCCCGGACGTTCTCATGGGCGATGATGACCGCACCCGGGCCGAGGGCCTTGTTCCCGTCGGTATGATCGGAGTGCCAGTGCGTGTTTATCAGCAGACGAACCCGGTCGCCACCGGGCAGGGATTTGATAGCCTCGCGGATCTCGCCGGCCATGCGCTCAAACATGGCATCGATCATGAGCATTCCCACGGCGTCGGCCACGATGCCGATGTTCCCGCCGCCTCCCTGCAGCATGTACACCGGCCCGGCCACCGGGACGAGCGTGATCTTGGGCGGATTCTGCTGGGCCTGGAGATAGGACCCGAGACAGAAGATCAAGACGATAATCCCAGAATATTTTCGTTTCACGGCAGACCTCCCTTCGACGGTAACCTACGCCAAGTCAGTGTACCACCTCTGAAATGAAATCCTCAAGCCTGAGCCTCATCGCTTAAGAATGTGAGTTTTCTGGCAAACCTAGCCTCTGGGAGGGCGTTTTGCCCGGGGGGTCTGAAGTCTTGCCGGCAGGACTTTGGCTGGCGCGCCCCACAGGCTTATCCGGACCTCCTTGACCCTTGATGCTTACAGAGCCAGAAAACTCTGCTTTTTAGCTAGGTCAGTTCTTGGGTGATGCTCCCCGGCTTGAAAATCTCACTTCAGGGGTGGTAGATTGAGCGGATGTAGGCCAGTTCAGCCCGAGCGCTTGACGCCAGCGAAATTCGAACAGGGATTGATTTTTCCTAGGCTACGGAACCCACGCGAGACCGATGCCAACTTTCACCGACAGGCTGAACCCGACCCCCGATCGTTCTACACTCGAATCGACGCTCGCTCAGTCACCCCTGAGCCACCCGCCTTTCGCTTTCTTCTGGTTCGCGCGCATCGCCACCTCAATCGCCTTCCAGATGCAGGCCGTGGCCGTCGGTTGGCAGGGATATCATCTGACCGGAAGCGCCTTCTATCTGGGCCTCGTGGGGCTGGCGCAATTCCTGCCCATGTTCCTCCTGACTCTCGTTGTGGGGCAGGTGGCCGATCGATTTGACCGCCGCCGGGTGGCGCGCGTGTGCCAGATCGTCGAAGGCCTGGCGGCTGCGACGCTAGCGATTGGCAGCGGTTTCGGGTGGCTCGGGCCCGGGAGTCTGCTGGCCATCGTCTTCGTCGTTGGTGCGGCACGAGCCTTCGAGGGCCCGACGCTGCAGGCCCTGGTGCCCGCCCTGGTTCCCGCCCCGCTCATCCCGCGCGCCATCGCCTGGTCCGTCTCGGCAAACCAGACCGCGACCATTCTCGGGCCCGCGCTTGGCGGCCTGCTCTATGCAGCCGGCCCCACCGCGGTCTATGCGACGGCCGGCGGCCTGTTTCTCGGGGCCAACCTGCTCGTCGCCCTGATCCGTATCGAGCGGACGCCCCGTCTCCGCGAGCCGATCACCCTCCGGTCCGTGTTTGCCGGCATCGCCTTTATCCGCAGCCGGCCGGCAATCCTGGGCGCTATCTCGCTCGACCTCTTTGCCGTCCTGCTGGGGGGAGCCACGGCCCTGCTCCCGATCTACGCCCGGGACATCCTCCGAACCGGCCCGTGGGGATTGGGTCTGCTGCGCTCGGCGCCGGCCGTCGGCGCACTGGCCATGTCGGTTTTTATGGCGCGTCACCCGCTTCGGCGCCGGGTCGGGCACACCATGTTCGGCGCCGTTATGCTGTTCGGAGTCGCCACAATCCTTTTTGCGGTGTCCACGTCGCTGGCTCTGTCCCTTGGGACGCTCGTCGTCATGGGGACCGCGGACGTCGTCAGCGTGGTCATCCGCAACTCGCTCGTGCAAATCAGAACCCCCGATGCGATGCGGGGCCGCGTGACTGCTGTGAATTCGATGTTCATCGGGACATCGAACCAGTTAGGGGAGTTCGAGTCCGGCGTGACCGCAGCCCTCTTCGGCACCGTTCCCGCCGTCTTGCTCGGCGGGATCGGCACGATTGTCATTGTCATGATCTGGACGCGGCTTTTTCCGGATCTCATGAACGTCGATTCGCTCGGCTCCTGATGTGGACAGTCCGCCGCGGGCGGAAGACGGCGTCGTTTGAAAACCATGCAAGAATGTTCGTCAGTAACTCGCAGATAACTATCGGAATACGAAAAGCTGTATCTCTGCTGGGACCGTATGCTGTGTTCCGTTAGCTCAACCGTTTCAATTGCAGACCCGTAGCTTCAGCGTTTTTCAATCGATTTTGGCACAGGGAAGCCTAGCAATAGGGGCCAGGGTCAAAGCTTGAAAACCTCACTTCAGGGATGATACGCTGAAGAAAAATGGCCCATACCGAATCTCCTTTCTGGGATGATCCCGGAAAGAATCCAGCCATAGGCGACGTGATATTCCCCAGGCCGAGCGGCGGAAAGCGTAGCCCCGCTCCCCTAGACTTAGACGCCGGACTTAAAAAAAGGCCGACTCATGTCAACCAAATTGCTTCTCTATACGTATATTAATATCCGGAAGAACTATGAATAAACTCATCTTTGTGGAGGAACCAATGAGATTTTTTGCTGCTCGCGCTCTGAAACCTCTTCTGACGCTTCTCTTCCTCATCTTCTCTCTTGGGAGCGCTTTCCCCCTCCAGGCCCAGGGCAGGCCCTTGTGGCTGCGCTATCCGGCGATCTCTCCGGACGGGCAAAGCATCCTTTTCTGCTACAAAGGTGATATTTATAAGGTTGCCTCCTCTGGCGGCCAGGCCATTCCCCTGACTATCAGCGAGTCCTACGAGTTTGCCCCGGTCTGGAGTCACGACGGAAAGTCCATCGCCTTCGCTTCGGACCGCTACGGCAATTTCGATGTCTTTATCATGCCGGCTTCCGGAGGGGAAGCCAAACGCCTCACATATCATTCCGCCGACGACATCCCCAGCAGTTTCACGGCCGACGACCAGCGAATCCTCTTCAGTTCGACGCACCAGGACCTGGTGACGAACGTTCAGTTCCCGATGGGCGAGTTCCCGGAGCTGTACAGCGTTCCCGTGAAGGGCGGCGAGACCGCGCTCGTCCTGACTCAGCCGGCCATCTCGGCCACGGTCAACCCGGCCGGGGACAAGATCATCTATCACGACCAGAAAGGGTACGAGAGCGACTGGCGGAAGCACCACACCTCCTCGGTGGCCCGGGACATCTGGGTCTATGATCTGAAAACGAAAAAGAACACGCAGCTCACGACCTTCAAGGGCGAGGACCGCAATCCCGTCTTCGACCCGAACGGCGACGATTATTACTACCTGAGCGAGCAGAGCGGCTCGTTCAACGTCTATAAGAGCTCCTTGAGCAAGCCGGCTGTCTCGACCCCTTTGACCAGCTTCACCAAGAACCCCGTCCGGTTCCTGACCCGCTCGAACACCGGCGTCTTCTGCTTCGGCTACGACGGTGAGGTGTACACGATGGCCGGCGGCGCGGCCCCGCGCAGGGTCGATGTCCGCATCGCCCAGGACGGCCGCCAGGTCCTTCAGCAGACCGTGCCGGTCCAGGGCGGCATCACCGAGATGCGGCTGGCGCCCAACGGCAAGGAGATCGCCTACGTGTTCCGCGGCGAGGTCTTCGTCAGCAGCGTCGAGGGAGGCGTCACCAAGCGCATCACCAATACTCCCTGGCAGGAACGGAGCGTGAGCTTCAGCCCCGACGGCCGGACGCTGCTCTACGCCGCGGAAAAGGACAACAACTGGAACATCTATACGACCTCGATCGCGAGGAAAGAGGAGCCTTATTTTTACGCCTCGACGGTCCTGAAAGAGGACACCGTGGTGGCTACGCCGGCCGAGGAATTCCAGCCGCAATTCTCGCCGGACGGGAAAGAGGTGGCCTACCTGGAAAACCGGGTGGTGCTGAAGGTCATCAACCTGGCCTCGAAGCAGACCCGGACGATCCTGCCCGGGGAATGCAACTATTCCTATGCCGACGGCGACCAGAACTACCGCTGGAGCCCGGATGGCAAGTGGTTCCTGGTCCAGTTCGGCTACGTCCGCCTGTTCACGCCGCAGGTCGGCCTGGTCTCGAGCGACGGGAAGGGCCGGGTCATCAACCTGACCAAGAGCGGTTTCGCAAACGTCGACCCCCGCTGGGGCATGGACGGCACGATGACGTACTTTGGGTCCACTAGGGAAGGCGCGGCCGACATGGCCGGAGGGACCCTGACCTTGGATATTTACGGCATGTTCTTCACCCGGGACGCCTATGACCGGTTCAAGCTGTCCAAGGCCGATTACGACCTGCTGAAGGAGCAGGAGGACAAGGCCAAGGAAGAAAAGGACAAAGCGGACAAGGACAAGGCCAAGGACACCAAAGGCAAAGACGCGACGGTCAAGAAAGAGGAGCCTAAAAAAGACATCGTTATCGAGTTCGAAGGCCTGAACGAGCGCAAGGCCCGGTTCACCATCAATTCCGCGGATATCGCCGACGTGGCCCTGACCAAGACCGGGGACAAGCTCTTCACCCTGGCCAGGTTCGAAAAAGGCTATGACCTGTGGGTGACCGAGCTCCGGACCAAGGACACCAAGCTGTTCGCCAAGCTGGGGGCTCCGAACGCGTCGATGGAGCTCTCGCCCGACGGCAAAGCCCTCTTCGTCTTAGCTGAGGGGAAAGTGACCAAGATCGACCCCGAAAGCGCCAAGATGGAGCCGGTGGCCATCGGGGGAGAGATGGCCCTCGACCAGACCGCCGAGAAAGCCTACATGTTCGATCACATGTGGCGGCAGATCAAGCAGAAGTTCCTGGTGGCCGACCTGTACGGGGCGGACTGGGATTTCTATTACTCCACGTACCGCAAGTTCCTGCCCTTCATCAACAACAACTTTGACTACGCGGAGATGGTCAGTGAAATGCTGGGAGAGCTGAACGCCTCTCATACCGGGTGTTACTATTCCGGGCAGCGCAACCAATCCGGCGACGCCACGGCCTCTCTGGGCCTGTTCATGGACTATGATTATGCCGGTCCCGGATTGAAGGTCGCTGAGATCCTGAGCGGCGGTCCGCTTGACAAAGCGGCCCTCAAGATCAGGGCGGGGCACATCATCGAAAAGATCGACGGCCGGGCCCTCGACGGCACGGTCGACCACTCCCAGCTCTTGAACAGGAAGGCCGGGCAGCTCACCCTGCTTTCGGTCTACGACCCGGCGACGCAGAAGCGTTGGGATGAGGCCGTCAAGCCCATCACTCTGGGCCAGGAGAACGGCCTTCTCTACCGGCGCTGGGTCAAGGCCCGCCGCGCGGAAGTGGACCGTCTCTCCAGCGGCCGGGTCGGCTACGTTCACGTCCGAAGCATGGACGATTCCAGTTTCCGGACCGTCATCGAGGAGGTCCTGGGCCTGAGCATCGACAAGGAGGCCCTGATCGTCGACACCCGGTTCAACGGCGGTGGCAGCCTGCATGATAAGCTCGCGGACTTCCTGGCCGGCAAGAAGGTCTTCGACATCCTGCCCCGCGGACAGCTCGTCGGCTACGAACCCTACGATAAATGGATCAAGCCGTCCATCGTCCTGATGGGCGAGTGCAACTATTCGGACGCTCATCTTTTCCCAGTGGAGTACAAGATCCGAGGCATCGGAAAAACGCTCGGCATGCCCGTGCCGGGCACGGGGACCTTCGTCTGGTGGGAAGCCCAGATCGACCCGACCCTGGTTTTCGGGATCCCCCAGGGGGGTTGGCGCATGCCGGATGGCAAGCTCTGCGAGGGTAACCAGCTCGAGCCCGACATCCTCATCAAGAACGACCCGGATGTCATGGGCACTGGACGGGATCAGCAGATCGAGGCGGCGGTCAAGGAGCTGCTGAAGAAGTAGACGTTGGTCGTGCTGGGTTAGCGCTGCTTTCAAATCCAAAGGTCAGTGGATCGCCTTTCTGGATGATCAGCGCGGGGATTTTCGGCTATTTCTGGAGGTTCATTCTGCGCAAGAGATCTTGGAATCCAGGGCCATCCCGCAGATTGTCGAAGATCGGGTCCACGCTGATATAAGGCATATTCGGGTCGTGCGTAAGATAGGCTTTCTCCAGCCATTCGAGGGCTTCCTTCTTCATCCCGGCGCGCGTGTATAACGTCGCGATCTGCCAGGACGGAACATAGGCCGTGCGAGAACGCGCGATCAGCGCCTCCGCGACGCGCTGCAAGGCCTTCGGGTAGCCGCCTTCTTTGAATCCTCGCGCTAAGGCATCTTCAGCTTCATGATCCCCCCTCGCGGCATAAGACGCTTTCCATACCTCCAGCGCTTCCGGGTACATGTGTTTCATGTGGTAGGCGGACCGGAGGGTTGATAACGCTATCAGGTCGTTTGGGGAGGTTCTGAGCGTGTCATGGATCGCGGCGATGGCATCGTCGTACCGGCGGGCGTACATCAGGTCCATAGCATAGAAACCCCGGAATAAGGCGTTGAGAGGATCTAGTTCCATGGCCCGCGTGACCTGCGCCATCGCCTCCTCTGGACGTTTCAGGATGTACAATAGATGCGAAAAATTTGCTCGTGCACCCGGATAGTTGGGATTGAGTTCTATCGCCCGGCGGTACTCCGCTTCCCCGCCCTTCCAATCCCAATCTGTCCACGTTCTGATGCCCGCCAACGTGCCATGAACTTCCGCGAGCGTACTATCGAGCTCCAGAGCTTTCGCAACGGCCGCCTTCGCTTTCGGCGCCGCCTCACTGGTGGAAACGAATCCCTGTTGCTCGCGTCCGACCCAAACGCTGGCGATTCCCGCATAGGCCTGGGCGTAGTTGGGGTCTTTTTCCAGGGCTAATTCGAAGTACTGAAGCGCGCTCTCGAGGTCCGGTCGAGTGAGCTTGTACCAGTGGAACTGGCCCTTGAGATAGGCCTCGTAGGCCTCAGAATTGACCTGACGGGCGCCCGCCAGACGCGTCTCTTCCTGCGGGGCCAACTTGACCTGCATCTTGCCGGCTATGGCTCGTGCCATTTCGTTATACATGACAAGCACATCCGTCATGTCCCGGTCGTAGGTCTGCGTCCAAAGGTTTCGCTCTTCGGGGAGCGCATCGATCAGCTCGACCCGGATCCGCACGCTGTCGCCGACCCGGAGCACTGTCCCCTCAACGACAGCCTTCACTTTGAGCTCGCGGGCAATCTCCGGCACGGGTTTCTTCATCCCTTTGTATTTCATGACCGACGTGCGGGAAATCACTCGCAAGGCTCCAATCTGAGACAGATGCCCGATCAGCTCATCGGTCACGCCGTCGACGAAATATTCCTGCCTCGTGTCACCCGTAAGGTTTTCAATCGGCAGGACGGCCACGGAATCCATGGCCTTGACATGTCCGGTAAAAAGACGTGACGCGACCACGCTCATGATGATAAGCAAAGCCGTCGTTCCGGCATAAGCGATCGCCCTCCGCCATTTCCGAAGTCTTGCCCTCCGGCGCCGCATCCTGATCCCCTCCGGTTCGATGCCCTCGGAGAGGGACTTCAGGTCATAGAGAAGCTCATCCATAGACTGGTATCTCTTGTCCAATTCCTTTTCGAGGGCCTTGCCGACGACCTGTTCCAGGGGCTCGGGGACCCCCGGCCGCACATCTGACATCGGCTTGGGCGGCTCCTTCAAAATGGAATGGATGACGGCCTGATCGTGCTCCCCCTGGAAAGGCAACCGGCCGCTGAACATTTCGTAGAGAACGACCCCGAAGGACCAGATGTCCGTGCGTTCGTCGACCTCCTCGCCGCGCGCCTGCTCGGGCGACATGTAGGCCACCGTTCCTATGGTGGCCCCTTCTCTCGTCAGGAGGGCGCCTCCTTTGATCCTGGCCAGGCCAAAGTCCATGATTTTCGCCTGGCCTTTCTCGGTCACCATGATATTGGCGTTCTTGATGTCGCGGTGGACGACGCCCTTGGCGTGGGCTTCCTTGAGCCCCTCGGCCACCTGCAGGCCGAGGCCCAGGGCTTCCTCGACCGTGAAAGGTCCCCGGCAGATCCTCTTTCTCAGGTCCTCGCCCTCGACAAAGGCCATGGAGATGAACATTCTCCCCTCGGCCTCGTCGATCTCGTGGACGGTGCAGATGTTGGGGTGGTCCAAGGAGGCGGCGGCCTGGGCTTCCCGGATGAACCGCTCCTTGGCCTGGGGGTCGGCGGTCCATTCGAACGGGAGGAATTTGAGGGCCACGGTACGCCGGAGCTTTTGGTCCTGCGCCTTATAAACGACGCCCATCCCTCCTTTGCCCAACTCTTCCAGGATCTCGTAGCGGCCGCCGAAAACGGAGCCCGGAACGAGCTCGTGAGGCAGGGCCATAATGGTCTTGGTGACGAGGGAAGGTTGATGAGGAGCCGGGGTCAAAGGGCTCCCGCACTCCCTGCAGAACTTGGAGTCGGAGGCGTTGTCAACAGCACACTTGGGGCACTTGGCGGCCATCAGGAACCCCTTTGTCGGATTCGGCAAAAAGATAACACCAACGGGAGGGGGAGTCAAACGGAGAGCCCGATTTGACAGCCGACAATATGACGGATAAAATAAGATGGCGTATCAATCGAAAGGCGGCACAAACGATGTTTGAGAACGTCCTCCAGCCCACGCACCTTCTGCTTATTCTTTTCATTGTCCTCATTGTTTTTGGGCCAAAGAAGCTTCCCGAGGTCGGCAAGTCTCTGGGCCAGGCTATTCGAGGTCTTAAGGAAGGAATGAACCAGGCCAAGGAAGCCATGGATCAGCCTGAAGATAAAACACCGAGCGATAAGTCCGCGATCCAAAAAGAAAAGATAGGATAATCGGTCAGAACGCCAACCAGCCATCGTCAAAGCTGGGGCCTATCGAGTTTCCGGCTTTTTTTCTTGCAGGAATACGTAGACGCCCTTTTTATTCGACGTGACGATGTCCGGCAGCCCGTCGCCGTTAATATCGACGATCTGGAAGTGGAGCCCGACGCCGCTGTCCCAATCGATATCATGCCGGATCCAAGACGGCTTGCCGTTCTCGCGTTTCATCTCGAACCAGCATAGCACGGCCGGGTCGTCAATCCCCTCATCGCCTTCCCTGTGGGCCCAGAACCGCTTGCCGGTCACGAGGTCGGGCAGGCCGTCGCCGTTGATGTCGGCCAGATGCAGAGCGTGGAGTTGAGAGATGCTGCGGTCGATCTCGTGAGGCAGCCAGCCATCCGGGGTCTGCTCGTACCACCATAATCCATAGCGGTGGGCGGCGCTGCTCACGACGTCGGCGCGGCCGTCACCATTCACGTCGAACGCCAGCATCTGCGCCGGCGCCTCGAACCCGAGCTTGGCCGGATGGAAGACCCACGGCACCCGTGCAGGGTCGGCCGGCGCTTCCCACCAACCTTCCGGGCAGATGATGTCATTGCGGCCGTCGCCGTTGATGTCGCCAACGCCCAAGCCATGGCCGGGCCGCGGGTCTTGAGGACCGGCGATAACGCGGATCGGCCACGGCTTCGTCGGGTCCGCGCCGGGCCGGGCCAAAGCCATTCCCTTCTCGGAGACAAAAACGAGTTCCTTGCGCCCGTCCTTGTCTACATCGACCCATTGCGGGCTCTCGTTTCCGGTCTTCTCGATAGCCAGAAATTCCTTCCACGGGCCGCCGCGCCGGCCGGGGTTCCGCAGCCAGCGGGTTTTCGTCCCCGGGAAGCCCACGACAATCAGGTCTGTCCAGCCGTCGTGGTCGATATCCTCGGCGAAGCACAGGAATTCATCACTGTAGCCTTCAGGCTTATACTCTTCCGGCGCCGCGAGCATCGGTTGCGGCCTCCAGCCCGTCCCGAGATAGAGCATATTTCCCGTAGCGATGTCGAGATGGCCGTCCCGGTTGAAGTCCGCGACAGCCACCCCCTCGCTCCGGAACACTCCGTCCACTTTGATGCGGCGGAATGTCACGGGCGAGCCGGATCCGAAGGCCGGGTCGATCTGCTTGAGGGCCGAGAGGGCCGACTCACGCTGGTCAGGCTCGGAAGCCACGGCGAGGACCTTCTCAAGGGCCATGCGGGCGTGTTCGTGATGCACCGGCGCGAGACCTGAAGCGATTTGACTTGCCGCCTGCACGGCTTCGGCGCGCGTGGCCGGGTCGTCGAGCATCGGGAGCGCAAGGGCGAGGGCTCCGGGATCGGGCCATTTTGCCAGGCCGGCCAGGATCGTCCATTTTTCCTCCGCCCTGGCCAGGGGGAGGATCTCCTTGAGCGCGTTCACGCGTTCAACGGCGCTCCATGGAACGTTGTCCGTGTCTGTCACCAAACGCACATATCCGCGAACGGCCGGGACCCGTTGGGCCGGGTCGGCGGACTCTTTCGCGAGATTCAACAGGTCCGGCAGGAGCCTCGGGTCTCGCGTCTCGCAAAGGGCGCGCGCGGCGGATTCGCGCACGTCCTTGTCCGGGTCGGATAACGAGCTGCGCAGGACTGCGCAGAGGCGCTCGTCTGCCAACATGCTTCCGGCCAAAAGCAGCGCGGCCCGGGCCTGAGGGCCGGCGCCGGCGATGCCGTCCACGATCGGCTTGGGATCCACGCGGAAGCCCTCGCTCTGAAGCCGCAGGCACGCCGCGCTCAAGGCGTCTCGCGCCTGATCACGGAGGGCATCATCTTTGGCCTCGGCCACCAGCCCGACGAGGGCGGGAATATCCCGCGCCTCCGCCAATTGTCCCAACGCCGTGAACACGGCGCCGCGCACGTGATCCTGGTTGACGCGGGTCGCCGCGATGAGGCTTGCCGAGGCGCCCTTATCGTTGCGGCCGGCGAGGGCCCGCGCCGCCTCCGTCCGAGCCGCGGGCTTGCCGCCCGTCAGCTGAGAAATCAAAACGCGCGTAACGTCGCCGCGGTTCAAAACGAGAAGAGCCTGGCGGCCCGACCACGCTTCGTCCTCGGAACTCGCGCCGGCCGCCTCGAGGAGGAGCGGGACCGCAGCATCGTCCCCGAGCTCGCCAAGCCCGGCGAGGGCGGCAACGCGAACCATCTGGTCGGGGCTTTTGGCCATGGCGGCAAGCGAAGGGGCCGCAGCCGGGTCCCCGCGCTGACGAAGGGCCTCGATCAACGCAACCTTCAGCGGAGGCGCCGCATTGACGGCCGACCCGCAAAGGACCTGCGTCGCCTCAGGGGCCTTCAATCCCCGGGCCATTTCGAGCGCCGCCATTCGCAACGCCTCGTCATGACCCGCGATAGCCGTCCGCACGAGCTCAACAGCACGGCTTGGGCTGGCCGCGGCAATCATCCCGCGATAAGCGGCCGCCCTGACGTGATCCGGATCCGGAGTGCTCAGGAGCTGAGCGAAGATGGCCGACGCGGCGTCCTGGCGGCCTTCCCCAAGCTCTTGGTTTGCCGCCGTGAGCAGCGCGTCGATGATCGCGGCGCGCGGAGCGAACGGGCCTGTATTCGACAGGGCGTCCAGCAGCAGCCGGGTCGCCGCCGCGCCCCCGATGCGGCCCAGCGCGGTCGCCGCAGAGCCGGCAACTGTTTTGTCAGGATCCGTGAGGAGCCGGCTGAGCGCGGCAACCGCCCGTGTTTCGCGGCGGCGGCCGATCGAATGGATGATCCCCGCCTGGATGAGCCCCTTCGTCAGGTCCAGCGCTTCGATCAGGGCGAGCCCGGCCTCCGGAGCCGGCAGGGATTCCAACGCGTATCGGGCGGAATGGGAGAGGTCCTCGTCGGTCAGGAGCCCGGCCAGCGCCGGCACCGCCCGGGCCGTGCCGACACGCTTGAGCTCGGCGCACGCCGCATCCTTCTCCTGCAGGCTGGCGCCGGATTTCAGGACCTCGAGAAGTTGCTGCTCGCTCCGGGATTGAGCCGCCGCGATCGTCGGAGAGAGGCCCACGGTGACGAACGCCGCGGCGGTGATGGAGAGGGCCGCCGCGAGGCTTATGATCTTCATGACGGCCGTCTTCCCAATGGTCGCTCTTGGACTGTCTGCTTTGCTGATGATCATCGTTAGACCCGCGCTCTTGTTTATCGTTTCCATCTTGGTTTCCCCTCAAACTCCCCACGGCGCACGCGAGGCGATCGAAAGCATCCGGTTGGCTTCATCGTCGCCGGAGAATTCTTCCCTTGCGAGGTCCCAATGGAGGGTCCGTCCGAGCTGCTTCACGACGCCGCCCAGGAGCAGGGCGCTCGCCGCCCGGTGCGCGACGTCGGCATCGCAGATCGGGCGCTTCCGGGTCCGGACGCATTCAAGGAAATTGCCCGAGTGGCTGGTGCTCCGGTAGACGTGCACCTCGTCCGGGCGGAGCGGTTCGCGCGCGATCCGCGCCGGGTCCGAAACAAGCGCGTCCCGGTCGACGGCGATCCGGCCTTCGGTCCCGATGAAGACAGCCCCTCCATCCCCGCCGATGGGCTCGCCAGGATAAGCCTTGCCGTAGACGACGACGCCGTTCGCGTACCTGTAATTCGTGACGCCGTCCGCCATGAAAAGTTCGACCGGGCCTGTCTCGTCGGAATTGGTCGCCCACTGCACGAAGTCATAATGATGCTGGCCCCAGTTGAGCTCTCCGATATCGAAGCGATGGGGTCCGGTGTTGCCGTCATAGGGAAGATAGGGCGCCGGCCCCAGGTAGAGATCCCAGTCCAGGTCATCGGGGACCGGCTGGGCCGGCCCAAAGCGCTTGGGCCAGAAGATCGCGCCTCCGTCCCGATAGGCGTAGATCTCCTTGAGCCGGCCGATGCGGCCGCTGCGGACATATTCACAGGCCCTGCGGAAAAAGGAGCTGTATTCGCTGCGTTGCTGCGTGCCGGCTTGATACACGCGCCCGTAGCGCCGGACCGCGGCCAGGACGGCCTGGCTCTCGCGCACGGAGACTGCCGTCGGCTTCTCACAATAGATATCCTTGCCGGCCCGGGCCGCCATGACCGCCATCGTCGCATGCCAGTGGGCGGGCGTCGCGATGAGCACGGCATCGATGTCGCCGCGGTCAAGGATATTCCGGAAATCCACGTAGGCCTCGCAGGACCGGTAGGTCCCCTTGCCGTAGACCCCGGCGTAGTGCTGGTTGACGCGGAGCTGGGCGCGCTCGCGGCGGTCGCGCCACACGTCGCAAACCGCCAGGACCTGGACGTCCTTGCGGGCCGCGTAGCCGCCGGTGAGATAGGTCCAGGCCCCGCCGAGCAGATGGCCTCCGCCCTGGGTTCCGACGCCGATGAAGCCCATCGTGATCCGGTCGCTGGGCGCCATGACGCCGTTGCGGCCCAGGGCCGAGGCCGGGATGATGACGGGCGCCGCGATCGCGGCTCCGAGGACGCCGGCGCTCCGGCCCAGGAACTGCCGTCTGGTCAACGTTGTTTTAGGTCTCATGATCTCACCCTCGCTGGGCTCATTATAAGATGAAATCCTTGCTCATTGCCATCTCAAAGCGCGCTTTGCCACCCATCGAACGGGTATCGTCTCAACCCCGGTCGCCACGAACCCAGGGATCTTTTCAGAGCGGCGAACCGAGCATCGGCAAAAGCCCGGCCATATTTTTGACATGGATCGGCGGGTGGAGATATGATTCCGTCGCCGGGGAGACCTCACTTCGGTCCAGAGGAGGGCACGACGATGGCAAAAATAGCGATGATCGGCGCGGGGAGCCTGGTTTTCTGCAAGACGCTGATGTCGGACCTGCTCTCGACGCCGGCGCTCTCGGGGAGCGAATACCGGCTGATGGCGCTGACGCGGACGCGGCTCGACAAGATGCACGCCTTCGTCCAGCGCATGATCAAGGATAACGGATTGGACGCCACAACCATCGCCACGACCGACCGGCGGGAGGCGCTCAAAGGAGCGGATTACGTCGTCGTGATGATCCAGGCGGGCGGGGTCGCCGAGTTCCGGCAGGATTATGAGATCCCACTCAAGTACGGCGTCGACCAGTGCATCGGCGACACGATGGGCCCGGGAGGCGCTTTCCGGGCGCTGCGGCACATTCCGGCCCTCCTCGAGATCGCGCGCGACATGCAGGAGCTCTGCCCCAAGGCGATCCTGCTCAACTATGCCAACCCGATGGCCATGTGCTGCTGGGCGCTCGGCCGCGTCCCTGGACTGCAGTTCGTCGGGCTCTGTCACGGCGTCCAAACGACGATGGACCTGATCTCCAGTTACGTGGACGTCCCGAAGGATGACATCGATTTCCTGGCCGCCGGCATCAATCACATGGCCTGGTTCCTGAAGCTCGAGCACCAGGGTCGGGACCTTTACCCCAAGCTCAAAGCGAACTTCGAGAAACCCGGCTACTACGTCAATGAAAAGGTCCGGGGAGAGGTCATGCGGCATTTCGGCTATTTCATGACCGAAAGCACCGGTCACCTCTCCGAATATCTTCCTTACTTCCGCAAGAACCGGAAGGCGCTCGAGCTGTATTGTGACGAGCCGGCCTTCGGCGGCGAGAGCGGGGCTTACTACAAGTACTGCGCCATGCTCGCGGACAAGTTCGCCAAAACCGACCCGCTGTCGATCGAGTCCACCAAGCTCGGGCCGCGCAGCGCCGAATACTGCTCACACATCATCGAAGCCAAGGAGACAGGCAACGTGTTCCGGCTGAACGGCAACGTGCGCAACGACGGCTATATCACAAACCTTCCGGCCGGCTGTTGCGTCGAAGTCCCGATCTATGTGGACCGGACCGGCCTGCACCCCACGGTCGTCGGCAGCCTGCCGCCGCCGTGCGCCGCGCTCAACATGACGAACGTGCTCGTCCAGGGTCTCACGGTCGAGGCCAGTTTCGCCGGCGACCCGGAGCTGGTCATGCAGGCCGCGGCTCTCGACCCGCTGACGGCGTCGGTTCTCACGCTGAAGGAAGTCCGCGACATGACCGCCGAAATGCTCAAAGCCGAAGCCCGGTGGCTGCCGCAGTTCGCGGGGAAAGAGCTGCGTTCCGTCCCGACGATCAGCGTTCCGAAGAACGTCAAGCGGCGCGAGGTCCCCCTCGACCCGGCCCTGGCCATCGCCAACCGGTTCACCAAGCTGGCCAAAGCCTAGCGAGGAAGGGGAAATCACTCCGCAATTCAATGAGCTACGCCTGGACGCGGGCCGAACGGCAGGCGGGACTCTGATAAAAGGAGGCGGACATGGCACGATATGTCGCGATCTTATCCACCGGGCTCGTGCTCGGCGCGGTCTGCGGGTTAGTTCTGCAGGCGGTCCAGCCGGGTCCCAAGACCGATGACACGGGGTTCGTGTCGATCTTTGACGGCAAGACGTTGCAGGGCTGGCATGTCAGCCATCAAACGGGCCACGGCACGGGCGGGCGCTGGGCCGTAGAAAACGGTGTCATCGTCGGCAGCCAGGACCGTCCCGGAAACGGCGGGATCCTGATCACCGACGTTCCGTACGGCAACTTCGAGGTCGTCCTCGAAATGAACAACGATTTCGGGCCCGACAGCGGCCTTTTCCTCCGGAGCACGGAGCAGGGAAAGGCCTACCAGGCGTACATCGATTACCACACCGACGGCAGCCTGATGGGCGTTTATGGAGAAGGCTTTGCCGAGCCCTTTTCGGAATCCAACTTCCGTTTTCTCGGTGGCCCGGACAAGATCAAACGCGTAGACTCGATTTTCCCGCTGCCCGTGTCGCCCGGACTGTGGCCCGATTTCTGGAAGCACGGGGAGTGGCATGTCCTCCGCGCCCGGATCGTCGGCAACCCGCCGACGATCGACACCTGGATCAACGGCGTTCAATTCATGCACTGGGCCGACAAGGAAAAAAGCCTGGGGGACAAAGGGGGCATCGCCCTTCAAGTGCACGGCGGCAATTTCCCGGCCGGCCTGGACCTGACCAAGCTCTTTGTCCGATACCGCAATATCCGCGTCAAGGTGCTCGACGATTCGGCGAAATAGAGGGGGTTCAAATCCCTCCGGGCGTGCTCACTCTAGTTCGGCGTAAATATCAAGAAGAAGATCTTTACAGGGCACGATTGACTTCGCCGCTGTTGATTGCTATCCTTGGGCAAGATAAGAAAGGGAATTTCTCGTGGCCAACAAGTGCCCTGCCTGTCGTTCCGACAACTCGGACACGGCGCGGTTCTGCGCGGCGTGCGGCACCCAGCTCCCTCCAGCCCAAGACGATCCTCCGGTCATGACGGAAACGCTTCAAACGCCTATCCGTGAGCTCACCACGGGCTCCACCTTCGCCGGCCGCTACCAGATCATCGAGGAGCTGGGCAAGGGGGGGATGGGACGGGTCTATAAGGTCTTCGACGAGAAGATCAAGGAGAAGGTGGCCCTCAAGCTCCTCAAGCCTGAGATCTCGGCGGACGAACAGGCCATCGAGCGCTTCTCGAACGAACTGAGGCTCGCCCGCAAGATCTCCCACCGCCATGTCTGCCGGATGTTCGACCTGGGGGAGGACCGCGGCACCCATTACATCACCATGGAATACGTGTCGGGCGAGGACCTGAAAAGCGTCCTCAGGATGATGGGCCAGATGAGCGCCGGGAAAGCGGTCCTTGTCGCCCGGGAGGTCTGCGAGGGCTTGGCCGAGGCGCACCGGCTCGGCGTCGTCCACCGCGACCTCAAGCCGCAGAACATCATGATCGACCGGGAAGGCAATGTCCGGATCATGGATTTCGGGATCGCCCGCTCGCTCAAGGTCAAGGGAATGACCGGAGCTGGAGTCGTCATCGGCACGCCGGAGTACATGTCGCCGGAGCAGATCGAAGGCCAGGATGTGGATAACCGCTCGGATATCTATTCGCTCGGGATCATCCTTTACGAAATGATGACGGGCCGGGTGCCCTTCGAGGGCGACACGTTCCTGAGCGTCGCCGTCAAGCAAAAGACGGAACAGCCTCGGAATCCTCGAGACTTCAACCCCCTGATCCCCGACGATATTGTCCGGCTCATCTTGCACTGTTTGGAGAAAGACAAGACTCGGAGATATCAAAAGGTCGAGGACATCCTTTCCGAACTCGGCAAGATCGAGAAGGGGATTCCCACGACGGAAAAGATCCTGCCCGCCATCAAGCCTTCGACCTCCCGCGAAATCACGGTCAAGTTCAACCCCCGGAAGCTTGTTATCCCGGCTGTGGCGCTTGTCGTACTTGTCATCGCGGGCATCATAGCTCTTCGCCTCTTGACCCATAGGAGCCTGCTAGCCCCTTCGACCGGCAAGCCCTCATTGGCGGTGATGTATTTCGAGAACAACACGGGAGACGCAAGCCTGGACAACTGGCGAAAGGCCCTCCCGGAGCTCTTGATCACCGACCTCGCCCAGTCCAAATATGTCCGTGTCCTCAGTGATGACCAACTTTATGACATTCTCAGTCAGCTAAATCAACTCGAGGCCAAGAGCTATTCCTCGAGCGCCCTCAAGGAAGTCGCCGCCCGCGGCGGGGTTAACCATATCCTGCTCGGTCAGCTGACCAAGGCCGGAGATTCATTCCGGCTCAGCTACATGCTCAAGGACTCCGGGACGGGAGAGACAGTTGGCTCAGGCTGGACGGCCGGCCAGGGAATCGGAAGTTTCTACTCGATGGCCGACGCCCTGACCCGGAAGGTCAAGGAGGACCTCAGGCTGACCGAGGCCGAAATCACGAGCGATGTCGACGTGGAGCTCGGCAAGATCACGACGGCCTCGCCGGAGGCCTTTGTCCTTTATACCGAGGGGCGGGAATATCATAACAAACAGGACTTTCCGAAAAGCATCGAGATGATGCAGAAGGCCCTGGCCATCGACCCCGGCTTCGCCATGGCCTACAGGTCGATGGCGATGTCCTATAACAATTCCTTTTTCATGGCCAAGGCCGAGGATTGCTTGAAGAAGGCTATGGAATTGAGCGACCGGCTCTCGCCTAGGGAACGGTACCTCCTGGAGGCCGAATATTACGGCCTCTCCGAGGCGATGACGCCCAAAGCCATCGAGGCTTATAAAAAATTCCTGGAGATCTACCCGGATGACTCGTTTGCCAATATCAAATTGGCCTATATCTATATCGGCTATGAGATGTGGGAGGAATGCATCGAGCGCTGCCGGGTGCCCATCCGGGATAAGGACCGCACATATTATGCCTACAGTTATGTAGCCCAGAGCTACCTGGCCTTAGGACGACCCGATAAAGCCGAAGACGTGATCATGGGCTATTTCAGTACCATCGGCGATAACGGGCCCCTCCGCCTTAGTCTGGCGGATGTCTATATGTATCAGCGAAAACTTAAAGAAGCCCTCGCGGAAGTCGATAAAGGCATGGCCGTCAGCCCAGGAATCTCCCAGTATTGTGTGTCCAAAGGCAACCTCCTCGTTTATCTTGGAGATCTTTCGCGGGCGGCCGAGGAATACCGGAATCTTCTGAAGTTCAAATCTCCCCAGGCCCAAGGGATTTATCTTTATGAGATGATTCTGCTGGCGATCCTTCAAGGAAAATTCAACGAAGCCGAAGCCCTAGCCCAGCAAGCGATCGCAGCCATGGAGAAGGTGAACGAGAAGTTCCTCGTTAATGTCTTCCGTGATCTGTCGGCGTACGGCCTTTGGCGGTCGGGACATCTCAAAGAGGCCATTCAGGAATGTGACAAAATCTGGGATACCGCTGTGGAGATAAATGATGTTGACTGGCAGAGGAAGGCCCTCCAAGGAAGAGGGCTGGTGTATTGCACCCTGAAATCCCTGGATAAGGCCCGGCTGACAGCCGAAGAGCTGTCCCGGCTTGTTCAAAACGCGCTGAATCCGAAGGAAGCGAGGATGGTTGAACACCTGTTGGGCCAGGTCGAGCTCCAGACGGGACATGCGGATCAGGCCATCGATCACTTGAAAAGGGCCTTCAGCCTGTTGCCTCATGAAAATTCTTTTCCGGGAGATAATCAGGCTCTCTATCTCGAGCCGCTGGCTTTGGCCTACTATAGATCCGGGGATTTGGCTCATGCCAGGGAGGAATATGAAAAAATTGGGGCCCTCACAACAGGGCGGATCAGCTACGGCGATATCTACGCCAAGGCGTTCTACATGCTGGGCGAGATCGCCGAGCAGCAAGGGGATAAGCCGCGGGCCCGCGAGAACTACCGCAAATTCCTCGACCTCTGGAAGGACGCCGACCCCGGCCTGCCCGAGGTTGCGGAGGCCAAGCGGAGGCTGGCTAGTCTATAAGGCTAAAAACCCGTCTCCCTCCTCTTTAATTACGAGAGCCGAAAACGTTTACAAGAAAGCTCAGGTCGAGCGTCCGGGCTCAGTACAGGACGTTCTGCTCTCCATTTCTCTTGACGAGCTTGTCGATCTCAGTCAGGATGAGGTCGCGGCGGACCAACACGCTCTTGATTTCGTCATCCGTCAGGTAATTGCCGACAACAGCCTTGATGCTTTCGAACGTCAGGGCTTTGGCTTTCTC
>Ga0187882_1001434_pt1 | contig 24248 bp, 17 predicted proteins | sample June2016WEW_19_1_3_FD_132991 | JGI IMG/M metagenome (GOLD analysis project Ga0187882, IMG submission 132991) | Peatland microbial communities from SPRUCE experiment site at the Marcell Experimental Forest, Minnesota, USA - June2016WEW_19_150 | ecosystem: Environmental > Terrestrial > Soil >... | reverse complement strand
GCGGCGAGGCTTCGACGAGGCTGATGCGGCTCCACTCCGGTAAATCTTTCGGCGTGACGTTCGACCAGGTCTTGCCGTCGTCCGTCGTGAGGTTGACCAATCCGTCATCCGATCCGGCCCAGAGCAACCCCCGCTTCATGGGTGATTCGGCGAGGGCGAAAACCGTGTCGTAGTACTCGACACTGGTGATGTCCTTGGTCAGTGGTCCCCCGGAGGGCTTCTGTTTGCTCTTGTCGTTGCGGGTCAGATCGCCGCTGATGGCTCTCCAGCTGGACCCATGGTCTGTGGATTCGAAAACCACATTCGCAGCGGTATAAAGCACGTCCGCGTCATGCGGTGACAGAAACATGGGAGAAGTCCACTGAAACCGATATTTCAGATCTTCCGCGCCATGACCCGAGACGTCCAGCGGCCAGACGCTGATATCGCGCGCCTGTTCGCTACGCTTGTCAAAGCGCGTCAGATTGTATTCGGCGCCGGCATATACGATATTGCTGTCGCGCGGATCCACCGCAATAAAGCCACACTCTCCGCCTCCGACCGGGTACCAATCTGGGCGCCCGATCACCCCCTCGTCATCCATGCTTGCGATGGCAATGGTGGTGTTATCCTGCTGCGCCCCATAGATGTAATATGGGAAGCGGTTGTCCGTGGTGACGTGATAGAACTGAGCAGTCGGCTGGTTCTCCTGCGTGGTCCAGGTTCTGCCGCCGTCGATCGAAATCGTGGCGCCGCCGTCGTTGCCGTTGATCATGCGTCTGGGGTTGGTCGGATCAATCCACAGCGCGTGATGATCGCCATGAGGCGCCGGTAACAGACCAAAGTTCCTTCCTCCGTCGTTGGAGCGCAGCAGGCCCGTGTTGAGAACATAGACGGTGTCGACGGATATGGGATCCGCGAAGATGTGAGTGAAATACCAGGCCCGCTGGCGAATCCTCCCCTCGTCGCTCACCCGCGTCCAGTTATCACCGGCGTCATCGGAGCGATAGAGGCCCCCTTCTTTCGCTTCGATCAATGCGTAGACCCGGTTAGAGTCTGCCCCCGATACTGCAATTCCAATCCGCCCGAGAATGCCACCCGGCAAGCCGTGCTCTTCCAGCCTTCTCCAAGTAACGCCTCCATCGGTGGATTTGTATAAGCCGCTTCCGGGACCGCCGCTCGAGAGACTATAAGGCGTGCGGGAAACCTCCCACAGCGACGCATATACGATACTGCTGTTCTTAGGATCGAAGACGATGTCGGAGGCGCCAGTCTTCTCGTCCTTATATAAGACCTTGCTCCAGGTGTTGCCTCCGTCGATGGAACGAAAAACGCCTCGTTCTGCATTGGGCCCGTAGGCATGCCCTAGGGCGGCGACAAGAACCAAGTTAGAATTCATGGGATCAACGAGAACGGCGCCGATGTGCCGGGTATCCCTGAGCCCCACGTTTTTCCAGGTTCTGCCTGCATCGGTCGATTTGTAAACACCATCACCGTAGGAAATGTCCCCGCGAATGCAGGCTTCGCCACTGCCGACATAGATAATGTTGGAATCGGAGGGTGCTATCGCGATGCTTCCGATGGAGGAGACAGACTGATGCTCGAAAAGAGGGTTCCAGGTACCACCGCCGTCAGTGGTCTTCCAGACTCCGCCGGCCACCGCGCCCATGTAGTAGACATCCGGCTCGCCGGCCACTCCAGTGACCGCGAGAACGCGCCCGCCACGAAAGGGTCCCACCAGGCGCCACCGCATTCCCTGAATGAGTCGCTGATCGATCTGCGCCACGGCTGCGCCCGTGCTTTGCACTCCCTGGTCGCGCGCCGACATGGTGCCCACCGCTATACACAGGAATAACCACCAGAATCTTCTCATGGCACTTCCCTCCCGAATCACGTCATCTTGTCGCTCTATGAAATGCAAACCCGAACGGGCCGTACAGCATGGTACACCCCAATGGCATTGATCATATCAGCGCCCGCGAGACTCGGCAATGCAGCGAAGGTGTCAAAACGTCCGTGCATGAGCGCTGCGTGAGCTTTCTGTCATCAGGGAGGATTTGCTGCCGCCTCGCGTGGGATCTTCCCATGGTGCAGACGCTCGGGTATGCTTGCGAGTCGGACCGCGGTTATATGTTGCCATCAGATGCCAAGATTGGAGGACCCATGACCCGTTTTCCACGTAGTTCACAGATCATTCTTGCAGTCTGCTTGAGCCTCTTTGCGTCAGTATTTCCCTCGTCAGCAGCGGCGCAAACCAAACTGCTTCGATTTCCCGCAATCTACCACGACAAGGTCGCATTCACTTACGCAGGCGATATCTGGATCGCGCCTACCGCCGGCGGGACCGCCACGCGGCTTACGGCTCATCCGGGCGTGGAGGTATTCGCCAGGTTCTCTCCGGACGGCAACTGGATCGGCTTCACAGGCCAGTATGACGGCGACGAGCAGGTCTACGTCATGCCGTCAACCGGAGGCATTCCCAGGCAGCTGACTTACTATCCCGCACGCGGTCCTTTGACGCCACGATGGGGCTGGGACAACCAGGTGTACGGCTGGAGCCATGATGGCAAATCTATCCTCTTCCGGTCTGCACGAGATTCGTGGACGCTCGGGTCCTCTCACCTGTACACCGTGCCCATGACTGGCGGCCCGGCGGAGGTGCTGCCGATGCCCGAATCGGGCGCGGGTGACTATTCGCCGGACGGAACCAAGATCGTCTACTCCCCGAGATTCCGCGATTTCCGTCCAGAGAAGCGGTACAGCGGCGGCGAAGCCAATGACCTGTGGATTTTCGATCTCAGGGCCAACGACGCCAAGCGTGTTATCTATAGCCCGCGTGCGGATCGCGACCCGATTTGGATTGGGAACACAATCTATTTCACCTCCGATCGAGATGGCACCTTCAATATCTATGCCTATGATATGCCCAGCGGCAAGACCACACAGATCACGGCCAGCAAGACGTGGGACGTCCGCTGGCCGAGTTCCGACCATGGAACGCGGATCGTTTACGAGCTCAACGGCGAGTTGCAGATCCTGGACATCAAGACCGGCAAGAGCACACCGATCTCGATCACCGTGCCGGACGACGGACTCTGGGAGCGTCCGTCGCGGGTGTCCGCGGTAAACCAGATGGAAGACTATGAGCTCAGCCCCAAAGGAGAGCGAGCGCTCTTCAGCGCGCGCGGTGATATCTTTACCGTACCGATCGAGAAGGGACCTACACGCAACCTGACGAACTCCTCCGGCGCGCACGACAAGTGGGCGCGCTGGTCTCCCGATGAATCCAGGATCGCGTTTATTTCGGACATGAGCGGCGAGGAAGAACTCTATGTCATTTCCGAGGACGGCTCCGGAAAACCCGAGCAACTCACGACCGGCGCCCACGCCATGCGCTACCAGCCGGAGTGGTCGCCCGACAGCAGGCGTATTGCGTTCAGCGACAAGGACGGAAAAGTGTTCGTCTATTCCTTCGATGACAAAAAGCTCAGTCAGATCGTCGATGCGCCGCGCGGGCAGGTGGGAGATTATGCGTGGTCCCCCCGCGGCCACTATCTCTCGTTCAGCATGGACGGACCGAACAACTTCGGAACCATTTACATCTGGAGCGAAAAAGACGGCCAGCTTCACAAAATCACTGACCCCATGTTCAATTGCTCTAATCCCGCTTGGGACCCCGAAGGCAATTACCTTTTTTACCTGAGCGACCGGGAGTTCGCGCCGCAGCTCTCGACCGTCGAGTTCAATTACGCCACCAACCGCACCACGGAAATCTATGCGCTGGCGTTGCGCAAGGACGTTAAACACCCATTCCCACCTGAAAGCGATGAGGTAAGCACGGGCGAAAAACTGGACGCCGCAAAAGCCGCGCCTGCCAAACCCGATGATGCAAAGCCAGCCGACATGTCCATTGACTTCGACAAGCTCGCCCTGAGGGTTGTGCGCGTGCCGATTTCGGCTGACAACTATCAAGGATTGACGGCGAAAAAAGGATTTCTGATTTATGCCACTGTTCCGGCCGGCTATTACGGCCGGGAATCGGACCGCAAGGCTTCCCTGCGGATTTTCTCTCTCAAGGACCGCAAGGAAACTACGCTGTTCGATGACTTCGCCGGCTATGCACTTTCCGCGGATGGGTCGAAGATGCTGGTGCGCACAGGGGCGTCATTTGTCGTCTGCGACGCAACTCCTGGCGGCGCGAGCGCCAAAAAGACCGTGTCTACAGCAGGCCTGATGGTTGATCGCGTCCCCGTCGAGGAGTGGCGTCAGATATTCAACGAAGTGTGGCGCCGTTATCGCGATTGGTTCTACGTCGATAATATGCATGGGTACGATTGGGAGGCACTGCGAAAACAGTACGAGCCCTGGCTCCAGTACGTGGCCCATCGCTCCGACCTTAACTATGTGATCAGCGAGATGGTCTCGGAGCTGACGATCCAACATGCCTATGTCGAGGGAGGGGACTTCGCGATTCCGCCGCGGCCGCGCGTCGCGCTTCCCGGCGCCCGGTTCGAACTGGACAAGCAGACAAACCGTTATCGCATCAAGACCATATTCAACGGCCAAAATGAAGAGGAGATCTACCGGGCCCCACTCACGGAAATCGGCGTCAATGTTTCGGTGGGCGACTATCTGCTTGCCGTCGACGGCGTGGAACTGAGTCCGGCCGAAGACCCGTATCGCCTGCTGCGCAACAAGGCCGACAGGCCGGTCCAGCTCACCGTGAATTCCCGGCCGACCCAGGAGGGAGCCTGGACGGTCTCGTTCAACCCGATTACGACCGAAGAGCATCTGATCTACTTCGACTGGGTGGATGCAAACCGCAAACGGGTCAACGAACTATCCGGCGGCCGGATCGGCTACCTGCATGTGCCCGACATGGGTGCCAGCGGCATCTACGAGTTCATCAAGTGGTATTACGCGCAGCTGGACAAGGAAGCGTTGGTTGTCGATGAGCGCGCCAACGGCGGCGGCAACGTGTCGCGCATGCTGTTGGAACGCCTGGGTAGGAAATGGTTGGGCCTCAACTATTCCCGCACTGATGATCAGGCCCGCACTTATCCGGATGGCGTGTTCATCGGCCCCAAGGTCGCGATTCTCGACGCAAACGCGGGGTCCGACGGCGATATCTTCCCGGCCATGTTCCGAGAGGCGGGTCTCGGCCCGCTCATTGGTCAACGTTCCTGGGGAGGTGTCGTGGGTATTTCCGGACACGGGCCGCTCATCGATGGCGGCATAATCTACGTGCCGGAATCGGGTTTCGCCAACACCCAGGGTGAGTGGATCATAGAGGGACACGGAGTCGATCCGGACATTGAAGTGGTGAACGACCCGAAATCGGTGATCGAAGGGAAAGATCCTCAACTGGAGCGCGCCGTGGGCGAGATGATGAAGAAAATCCAAGCGAGCCCGATAAAACTTCCCCCCAAACCGGCGGGACCAATCAAAACGGGAAAAAAGTAAGGAGCCTGACCGCGGATGAATGCCGATAGAGGCTGCTTCACCTGAGCTTTTATCGGCGTTCGTCCGTGACGCCTTCTCACTTTAAGATAGCGTTTCCGCTTGCTACGCAGGTGCATCCTGCGATAAAAGCTCCCATAGTCATCCGGGCGCGTTTGATATTGGCTACGTGGTCCGGCCCATTCGTTTACGCATTTGTGCCTGGAGAATAGCATGATGAGCATGCGAGTTTCGGTTGGTGTATTGGCGATCTGTCTGCTGGCATGCGGCTGCGCGTACGCCCAGAAGTCAGGCTGGGCCGTCGTGGCCCAGGTGGGCACTGAAGGAATCGGCGCGAATCTGCACAGGGCCCTGGTTGCAAATCGTCTTGACCTCAGGGTTGGAGGCAGCTTCTTCCGATATTCTGCTAGTTTTACAAATAAGGACATCGACTACTCTGGCAAGTTGAAGTTAGGGTCTGTGCCGATCGTCATGGACGTATATCCGTTTAAGAATTTCTTTCGTATTGGCGCCGGCGTTTTCGTCAATCTCAATCAAGTGGATGGCACGGCCCAACCCCAGCAGGGGCAGATCACCATCAACGGCCACTCCTACACTCCGGGGCAGGTCGGTCAGTTGAACGGGTCCGTCAAATTCAAACGCGAGGCTCCCTATTTCGGGCTAGGCATCGGCAACCCCATTAAGCAGGGCAAGCATTGGGGCTTCTATCTGGATGTGGGTGCCTTGTATCACGGACGGCCGGAAGTAGCTCTGTCGGCAACAAACGCAACTTTGCCCCAATTGATAAGTGACGTAAATAGCCAGCAACAGAAGGTTATAGACCAGACGAAGAAATACACTTTCTTCCCGATCTTGCAATTGGGCATCAGCTATCATTTCGGCCGCAAATAAGTAAAGATGTGGCTTGCTGACCATTCAGTCGTGTGAACGCAGACCTTCATGGTTTGCAGCTTACCTTGTATGGAATTCATGACGTCATAGATTCATAGGCCGGGTCGGGGTGTGCACGGCAGGCTCGCCCCGAACGCAATCACGGAGGTTTCGATGAGAGGAAAAGTCAGATTGATTCAGGCGGTCGCCGTTTCCCTGGCACTGCTTCTTGCTGGTCCGAGGTTTCTCACACGTACCGCCGGGGCGCAAAGCCAAGTGACGACACCAGACAAGTTCTTTGGATTCCGGCTTGGCACGGATCAAAAAATGGCTCGCTGGGACAAGATGGTCGAGTACTACAGGCTCTTGGAAAAAGAGGGCGGCGGCAAGCTCAAGGTGCTGGAGATGGGACCGACCACAAAGGGTAATCCATTCCTTCTGGTCATCATCACCGCGCCCAACAACATGGCAAAGCTGGATCGGCTGAAAGAAATCAATGCGAGAATCAGCGATCCGAGGGGACTCTCTGATCAGGATGCAAAAAACCTGGTCAGCGAAGGCAGAGCGGTCATATGCCAGTCCATGAGCCTTCACGCCACGGAGATCGGAGGCTCTCAGATGGCGCCGGAGCTCGCTTTTGACTTGCTCAATCGAAAAGACGAGGAGGCGCAACGGATCCTCGACAACGATGTGTTCCTCATGGTTCCGTCCTTCAATCCCGACGGCGAGATCATGGTCACAGACTGGTACAACAAGACGTTGGGCACGGAGTACGAAGGGTCCAATCCCCCGTGGCTGTATCACTGGTACGCAGGCCACGACAACAACCGCGATGCCTTCCAAACCAATCTGGTCGAATCGCAGTATATGGCCCAGATTATGTTCCATGATTGGAGCGTCCCGCAGGCCTACGTCGACCATCATCAGATGGGCAGCAATGGCGCTCGCATTTATGTCCCCCCTTATGCCGAGCCCATCCGCCCCTATGCCGATCCGCTCCTCTGGCGTGAGCTGAGTTGGTATGGAGCGCATATTTCCTACAAGGAAGAGGAGGCCGGCTTATCAGGCGTCCTTAACGACGCGCAATATTCCGGCTGGGGGCATTTCGGATTCCACTGGATGGTTCCTTTCCACAACATCGCCGGCATGCTCACCGAATCTGCGGGCGCCCGGCTTGCGAGTCCGATTTATATCCATCCTGACCAACTTCAAGGAGGCACGCGGAACCTGCCCACGTACGAGGCCGAGACGATCTTTCCTGATCCGTGGCCGGGCGGCTGGTGGAGGCTCCGGGACATCCTCGACCGCCAGAAGGTTGCTGCCTGGGCGACCCTGGATCTGGCAGCCCGGAACAAGGAAACCGTGCTTTGGAATGCATACCAAAAGGCCAAGCGGCAGACCGAAAGGGGCGCCGCCGGCACGCCCAAGGCGTACGTAATCACATCCGTCCAGCATGACGCGCTCACCGCGGTGAAGATGGTGAACAAGCTGCTGGTCCAGGGCGTCGAGATCAAGCAGAGCCCGAAGGGGTTCACCACGCCAGAAGGCGAGAGTTATCCGGCAGGCTCCTATGTGATCTCGCTTGCACAGCCCAAGATGGGATTGATCCACTACCTGCTCGGCAGGACGAATTATCCCGACAATGAGTGGACCCGGAACCGCGACGGGTCGCCGATGCGGCCCTATGACATGGCAACCGACACCATGTTCGAGTTCATGGGTGTGCGGGTCGATCCTATCGATGAAGCAATCCCCGGAGACCTGCAGAAACTCAACGGCGCCGTGCAGCCCGTGGGGAAGGTGGGCCAAGGCGGGGCGGGCTATAAGTTCGATGGCAGATTAAATGACAGCTTCAGGGCACTGAACATGCTGTTCGACAAAGGCGTGGCCGTGCGGCGCGTCGACAAGGCCGCCGAGGGCTTGCGGCCGGGCGATTTCATTGCTGCTGCGGGATCAGAGGCGGCTCTCGCAGACGTTGCCAAACAGACAGGCGTGGACTTCGTGCCCATAAAAACCGATCTGAAGCAGGGAATCCACGAAGCGAAACGGCTGCGCGTCGCCATGTATCAGCGATACGGCGGCGGCAACATAGACGAGGGCTGGACGCGTCTTGTCCTGGAGCAGTTTTCTTTCCCGTACAAATCCATCATGGACGCGGAAATAAAGAAGGGCGTTCTCAACGACCAGTACGATGTCATCATTTTGCCCGATGATTCGACGGCCACCATCACAGGCGAGCGCGGAGCAGCCCCAGCGGCAGCAGCCGGAGCTCCGCAGGCCGCGGCCGCCCGTGGGCAGGGCGGAGGTGGCGGACTCGGTGGCGGATCCGTTCCACCGGAATACCGAAGCGGCATCGGAACCGATGGCGTCAATGCCCTCAGGGATTTCGTGCAGAAGGGCGGAACCCTGGTGACTCTTGCAGGCGCGAGCAACTTCGCGATTGAGAGATTCGGCCTGCCTGTCCGCAACGTTCTGGCGAACAAAACCTCGACGGAATTCTGGTGCCCGGGTTCTACCCTGAACGCGACATTCGACAACACAAACCCTCTGGCTTATGGAATGCCCGGACAAGGCTTGGTTCTGTATATGAGCGGCGCCCCTGCCTTCGAGATCGGTTCGACTAGCAGCGGCTACCAATATGAGACCATCGTCCGGTATGCTGATCACAATCTGCTTCAGAGCGGCTGGCTGCTGGGTGAGGAGAATGCGGCCAGGAAAGCCGCAATGGTTTCCGCCAAGTTGGGCGACGGACGCGTCATTCTCATTGGCTTCCGCGTTCAGCATCGGGCCCAAACCCACGGCACGTACAAACTGCTCTTTAATTGCCTTGTGAGGTAAGGGCCCGTCAATGAATGACGTTTACACTGACAGGCCCTAACCGCAGGAGTACCGATGGAATATTGTTTTGACGAGATTGTGGACCGGCGAGGCACCGACGCCATCAAATGGAGCACATATCCTGATGATGTAATTCCGATGTGGGTTGCAGACATGGATTTCCGCTCCGCGGAGCCCATCATTCGTGCGTTGCGCGAGCGGATCGACCATGGAATCTTCGGATACACACGACCCACACAGGATCTGCGGCGCGCTCTGCAGGACAGGGCGAAAACGGTTTACCAGTGGGAGATCCATGAGGAAGAGATTCTCTTTCTCACCGGGATCGTATCTGGCCTCAACATCGCCTTCCAGGCTTTCGCCGGGCCCGGAGAGGCGGTGTTGGCGCAACCGCCCGTTTATTTCCACTTTCTGAGAGATCCCGTGCAGCACGGTCGCGTGCTTATAGATCCGCCTCTCGTGCGCAAGGGAGACACATACGAGATCGACTTCGAGAGATTTGAGAAGGCGACTACCGAGCGGACGCGGCTCTTTGTCCTTTGCAATCCGCACAATCCCGTCGGCAGGGTCTACACGAGGAGAGAACTGGAGAAAATTGCCGAGATCTGCCTGCGCCACCGACTGGTCATTTGCTCGGATGAGATCCATTGTGATCTCGTGTATAGTGGATTCCGGCACATTTCCATTGCGACGCTGAGCTCCGAGGTGGCGGCCCAGACTATTACGCTGATGGCGCCAAGCAAGACCTACAACGTGGCCGGTTTGGACTGCGGCTTCGCCATCATCAGAAACGAACGGCTGCGCCGGATCTGGCAAAATACGTCCTACGGCATCATCTCCGGAGTCAATATCATGGGTTACGTCGCCGCGCTCGCCGCCTTGCGCGACGGCCAGGAATGGCTCAATCAGGTCATGGGTTATCTGGAGTCAAACCGGGATCATCTGGCGGCGTACATCAGAGAGAAGATGCCTTCCATGCGGATGTGCAAGATGGAGGCTACATACCTGGCATGGCTCGATTGCAGTCAGACCGCAATTCCCGGAAATCCGGCTCAGTTTTTCCTCAAGGAAGCTCGCGTCGGCCTCAACAACGGCCCCGATTTCGGCAAAGGAGGTGAAGGATTCGTGCGCCTGAATTTTGCGTGCCCGCGCACAATCCTTAGCGAGGCCCTGGAGCGCATGTCCACGGCCTTGGGCAAATTATAGGAAATTGGGGAAATTGGGACACACCTTGTTTCGCCGGGACAATCTCGTCAGTTTCGAGAAGTCATGGCGAAACAGGATGCGTCCCCAATTTCCCTCATCGAAGATCCGTCACGAAACCGCCGTGGGCCTTGAAGTAAGGAACCAATCCGCCCGCACTCAGGATGTCGAGCATGATGCCAGGCAACGGCGATCCCGAAATCTCCGTGCCTGTGCTCACGTTCAGCACGCGAACACCGGAGTCGTCAAGCAGCACGCGCAAGCGCTGGCCCTCGCAAATTGCGCTCGTATCGCACTCGACGGGTATCAGGCCATTATTGACCGCGTTACGATAATAGGTACGCGCGAAACTCGCGGCCACGACGGCCTGGATTCCCGCAGCCAGAACAACAGAGACCGCTACCTCCATCGCCGACCCGCACCCGAAGTTCTTGCCGGCAACCAGCAGATCTCCGGGCTGGATCGAATTTGCGAAGGATGGGTCCACGGATTCCAAAAGATATTGCCTGAGGACTTTCGGATTCAGGGTCTCCTTCTTGCGGCTGGATTGGACAATGTAATCGGTGTTGACGTTATCCCCGAACACCCGAGCCCGCCCTTGGATGTCTATTCTCATCGCGAGCTTCCCATGAGCAAACGCGGATCGGTGATCCGGCCCGTGATGGCAGCGGCGGCGCATGCTGCCGGAGAAGCGAGGTAAATCGCAGCTTTGGCGTTTCCCATGCGCGCCTTGAAATTCCGATTCGCCGTGGAGAGAACATTAATGCCATCCGCTGGGATGGGGCCGGCCGTGCCGCAGCAGGATCCGCAACCAGGAGGCGTCATGATGGCGCCCAGATCTATCAGCTTGTCGAGTGTGCCGTCTTTTCTCAACTCTGCTTCAACCTCTCTAGAAGCAGGCGTAACCAACAACTGGACGCCCGGCGCGATCCTGGGATGCGCTTTCAAAATCGCCAGGGCCTGGTGAAAGTCGGGGACGCGGCCGCCCGTGCAAGTCCCCAGATAGACCATCTGAATCGGTGTACCCGCAACCTCGCTAATGTTGACGACATTGTCAACCGCATGCGGGCATGCAATCAGAGGCGTCAACTCCGAAAGGTCCAGCGTGATTTGACTGAAATAGCGGGCATCAGGATCGGCATCCACCTCTATGATATCGCCGGCGCCGCGCGGCGCCAAATAGGCGCTCGTTTTCTGATCGGCGCGGAAAATGCCCGCCTTCGCCCCCATTTCGGCGGCCATATTGCTGAGCACGAGCCGATCGTCGATGTTCATGTCTCCTGCCGCCTGACCCTGGAATTCCAGCGTCATGTAAGACGCGCCGTCGCTCCCAATGGCGCGGACAAGCGCAAGAGCGACGTCCTTCGCATGGACACCCTCTTCGCACTGCCCATCCAGGATCACCCTTATGGATTGCGGGACCTTCAGCCAAATTCTTCCACTGATCATGGTGGCTGCCAGATCGGACGAGCCAATTCCGGTCGCAAACGCGTTCAGCGCGCCTCCCGCGACCGAATGGCTGTCCGCGCCAACCAGCAGGCGGCCTGGTCCGGTCCGCCCGGATTCCATCATGATTTGATGAGAGATGCCTTCGCCGGCGTCGTAAACCGTGATGCCGTGCTGCACAGCAAATTCCTTTATCAGTACGTGCAGATCGCCAGCCTCGGGTTGCAAACGGCAGGCGTAGTGGTCGAGCACAAACACGATTCGTTCAGGGTCGAACACGCGCGTGCCACCCATTTGCCTGAAGAAGTCGATTGCCATGGGTACGGAGCCATCGGTACCCATGGCAACATCCACCTCGCAAATTACCAGATCCCCGACGCAGGCGTCCTGGCGCGACTTTCTGGACAAGATTTTTTCGCTGATGGTTTTGCCTGGCATCACCTGTCGTTCGCGACCTCCCGCAACTCCGAAACGACCTCTTCAAGCAGATTCAGAGTGCGCCGCACATCTTCCGGACGGATATCGCCCATGTGTCCGATGCGAAAACTCGATGGTTCGTATCGGCCAAGCCCGCGCGCGGTCAGGATGCCGCGCGATTTCATGCGCTCGCGAATCGCCTGCGGCGCGATGCCTGCCGGTCCCGTGATCGCCGTCAGCGTCGGCGAGTATTTTCTCAGACCTGGGCATTGCAGCATCATTCCGAGTTTTTTTATTCTCTCGCGCACCAGGCCGGCCATCTCCTGGTGGCGCTTGTAGACGTTCTCGGCGCCTTCCTCTTCGATCATGGCGAGCGCGGTGTTGACCTGCGCCATAAGGTGCACGGGCGTCGTTCCCGGAGTCTCAGGCTTGCCGCGAGCCAAGGCTCGCCTAATGGCCTCGAGATCGAAATAGGAACGCGGCAAGCGAGCCTTTTCACGCGCTTTCCAGGCTCGGCCGCTCATCGCAATAAAGGAAAGGCCGGGGCTCGACATCAGGCACTTTTGCGAGGCAGTCACGGCCACGTCGACGTCCCAATCGTCGAAGTGAAATGGCGTACCGCCGAGCGAGCTGACCGCGTCGACCATGACCAGGGCGCCCGAATGCCGGGCGGCGCTCGCAATGGCAGCCACGTTGTTCAGGCCGCCTGTCGATGTGTCGCTGTGGGCGAGAAGAACGGCGCGAGCATGCGTGTACGATTCTAAGGCGGCGGCAATCTGCATCGGATCTGCGGAAGCGTCCCAATCGCAGCACAACCGGCGCACAACGACACCAAACTGCTCCGCGATCCCGGCCCACATTTCCCCAAAGAGGCCGTTGCAGCAAGCGATGACCTCATCACCCGCCGACAATAAGTTGGTCACCGCCGCTTCGAGAGAGCCTCTGCCGGTCGCATGCACGGGGAGAACATCTCCCGCAGTTCCAAAGAGCGGCCGCAGCCGCGCAATGGTAGACGAAAGGAGGCAGGAGAATTCTCCGGTGCGATGGTGGATCATCGGAGTCGCACCGGCCGCGAGCACCCGGTCCGGGACGCGTGTCGGCCCCGGGGTCATCAGCAAAAGGCTCATGAAATCACGCCCTTTGCGCGAAGCGTGTCGTTGATCTCGGATTTGAAGACTTTTCCGGAGCGAATCTCCGCGATCCTCTTGGTCTCTCGCTCCTTGAGCCCTTGCACAAGCTTCAGGACCTCTTCGGCTTCTTCCCGGGGAACGATGGCCACGCCGTCCGCGTCGCCGACCACAATGTCGCCAGGCATGACCACGGTGTTTCCGCAGGCGATCGGCACGTTGATCTCTCCGGGGCCATCTTTGTCGCACCCACCGGCACAGACCGAGCGGCTGAATACCGGCAAGCGAAGGCCCGCAAGTGCGGCCACGTCGCGCACGGCTCCATCGACGATAAGGCCTCCGAGCCCTACTGCAACAGCTGAGTTTCCCATGAGCTCGCCGAAGACCGCGCTGGTAACGTTGCCGCAGGTAGTCACGACGATGATATCGCCGGGACGGGCAAGCTCCAGCGCCTTATGAATCATGAGATTGTCCGCGGGACGGGCGATCACGGTCAGAGCGACACCGCACACAGGAAGGCCGGTCCTCATCAGGATTCCCGGATCCATAAAGTGAAACCTGCCCATGACGTCCGCGAGATTCGACGAAGCCAATCCTTGAAACCGTTCAACCACGTTCGCGTCCGGACGGGGCGATCCCGTGAGTATCCTAAATCCCATCTTCCCGGTCTGTTGAATTCCCATATTTCCTCTTTCAACTGGGGACAGTCCCCAATTGAAAATAATTACAGATGGCGCCACCACGAATAGTGCTTATAGTGCAGCTCTTCCATCGTCGGCATGCGATAAAAAACGGTGGCGGTCCCATCTGCGAACCAGAACCCCGGCTGGATGGCCTTGTAACTCATCACATCCAGATTGGGATTGAGGCTGACGGTTTTGGTCTTCTTGCTCGGGTCGGCGTGCAACTCTTTCAGGGCTTCCGGCAGGTTATTGGGGTTCACGTTTGGCAGTGGTCCGGTGTTGAATGCGTGGATTTCATTACGACTCACCACCGCTTCGACGTCGATATCGTATTGTGTGAAAAAAATCTTGGGCGCGCCTTTAGACCAACTCTCCCTGGTAATATGGCTCCCGAACTCGTGCGGATTCAAGTTGGAGACCACCAGCAGCCGCAACGGACATATTTCCTGATATACGTGCAATCGGCCTTGAGCGCCGGTACTCGCGGGCTCCTCTCCGCGCTCGATGCCCAGCGTGGCGCCGTCCGTCGTGACCAGATACAATTTCCGGAAAGCATCGAAATCGACGTGTTCCAGGACTCGGTATGACTTCACGAACTTCGTACGCTTGGGAATCCCGGGTTTACCTGATTCCGTCTCTTCTAAGTATTCGTCGATGCGAAGGTACTCTTGACGGTAGGCGCAATCAACCTCTGCAAAAATCACCTTGCTCTGGAAATGCCGTGGACTGCCAACCGAGTAGTGTCTGCCGAACGCTTCCGGAGACAACTGGGACGCGACCAGAGCTTCGTTGGGATAGAGAATCAAATACAGGTGCTTTTCGAACTCTGACATGGGTCTCTCCTGGTCACTGGTTGCTCGAAGCCGCGAAGAAGGCCACAAGCGGTCCCATGGTAGCACTGCGGAAAGGTCCAATCAACGCCGCTAAAAAAAGCGGCGACGCGCGACTTTTACTTGTGTTACTTTCTTTGCCATCGTTAGGAGCGGCGATATGAAAAGGGCTTCAATTGGCACCTGGACATGGCTGACCCTCGTCACCATCAGCGCGGCGCTCTCCGTCGGGGCGGGTTCCTCACCGGTGGAATTCAGCATCATTCCAAGGCCTCTGAAACTGGTAAAGGCGGCAGGGCGCATGCCGTTAAATCAGCAGACCGTAGTCCGCTTCTCCGAAGGAGCGCGTTCCGAAGCCGACATGTTGGCTCAATGGCTGCGCCCGTCCAGCGCGTTGCCCGTGCACGTGGAGGAACTCCAGGGAACAGCCGCCAACTGTATCGATTTTGTCCTGAAAAGCGGCCGCAAGGATCTCGGTTCAGAAGGCTACTGGCTGCAGATCAAGCGCGATCGTGTGCGCCTGGAAGCGCCGGCCGCGGCGGGATTGTTCTATGGAGGCGAGACCCTGCGGCAGTTGCTTCCCGCGGCGGTTTTCTCTCCGCGTCCCGTGGCAGGAGTCAAGTGGTCGCTTCCGTGCCTGGAAATCACCGATCAGCCGCGGTTCGAGTGGCGCGGGATGCATCTTGATGTTTCACGCCATTTCTATCCGCCCGATTTCATCAAGAAGTACATCGACCTGCTTGCCCTGCACAAGATGAACGTTTTCCACTGGCATCTCGTTGATGATGGCGGCTGGCGGCTGGAGATCAAGAAATATCCGCTGCTCACCCAACGAGGCGCCTGGCGTAGCTCACCTCCCAAGGGAAGCTGGGATTACGGCAAGATCGTCTTTCCGGAAAAGCGCGACGGAACGGAATACGGCGGCTTCTACTCCCAGGATGAAGTCCGCGCCATTGTCGAATACGCCGCCCAGCGTCACATCACTATCGTCCCCGAAATCGAAATGCCCGGGCACACATGGCCATCGATCAGCAGCTATCCGGAATTGGGCTGCGATCTGCCTGCCGACTATCATCCACCGTCCAGCATGCCCGGCGACAACGTCTACTGCGCCGGCAAAGAAGAGGTGTTCACATTTCTGGAAGATGTGCTGAAGGAAACCATGGCTCTCTTCCCTTCCCAATACATACACATTGGCGGGGATGAAGTAGACAAGAGATTCTGGAACCTGTGCCCCAGGTGCAAGGCGCGCATGGAAGCGGAAGGCCTGAAAAGCGCGAGCGAACTGCAAAGTTACTTCATCCGGCGCATTGACCGCTTCCTGACCGCCCAGGGAAGGAAGTTGATCGGCTGGGATGAGATACTCGACGGAGGACTGGCACAAGGCGCTACGGTAATGTCCTGGCGCGGCATTTCAGGCGGCATCGAGGCCGTGCGCCAGGGCAAACACGCCATCATGAGTCCAACTTCGCACTGCTACTTCGACTATGCCTACAGCACCACCCCAACCGAGAAAGTGTATTCCTACGAACCGGTGCCGGCGGAAATCGCCGATCACCCGGAGATGATTCTCGGCGCACAGGGAAATGTCTGGAGCGAGTGGCTTCCGGATTCAACCGATGTGGAGCGGATGGCATTTCCGAGAGCCGCCGCCATGGCTGAGGTCACGTGGTCAACTCAGAACGGCAAAAACCTCCGCGATTTCATGAGCAGATTGGCGTCGCATTACGCCCGGCTTGACTATCTGAATGTCAGCTACCGGATCCCGCCGCCAGATGTCTCATCGAACGCGATCCTGTTTGATAAGTCGGCGAAGGTGTCTCTCGCGCCGCCGCCGATCCGAGGAATGCAGCTCCGTTACACGACCGACGGCTCTCTGCCGACTGCGCAGTCGCCGGTCTATCGCGGACCCATACGCGTATCTACCGACACGGACATCAAAGCAGCCGTGTTCCGGCCGGACGGGGCGGGCAGCGATGTAACGCTGGTAAGTTGCCGGAAGCACAAGGAGGTTCCTCCATCTCGGGTGGTGCCGGGATTGCTCGTCAGCTATTACGAAGGCCGCTGGTCGCGCGTGCCGGACTTCAGTACTCTGTCTCCTCTGCGGCAGCAGCTCGTCTCGTCGATCGATCTTGCTGCGCGGCAGCGCCCTGAATACTACGCGCTCCGGTTTGCAGGCTACATCCGGATTCCCAAAGGCGGAACTTACACCTTCACGATTTCCAGCGATGACGGCAGCTGGCTGCGCATCGGCGGAGCCATGGTGGTAAATCACGATGGGCCCCACGCGGCATCAGAAAAAAGCGGCCAGGTGGTTTTGAGCGCAGGTACCTATGCGTTTGAACTCGGCTATTTCCAGGCGACTGGCGGCCAGGCACTGAACCTGTCAATCGAAAGCCCGAGTATGCCCAGACAGGCCGTCAGCAGCAGTATGCTGTTTCACGACAAAACCCGTGATTAGGAAGAGGGACTGACCGTGCAGAGCCGCCGGGAATCTTCCTCCCGATTTGCCGTTCTTGTTGCCGCCGGGATTCTCCTCAGCCGAATCGCCGGCCTGATCCGCGAGCGTGTTTTCGCCTACTATTTCGGCGGCACGTCGATGGCGGCGGGCGTCTTCCGCGCCGGCCTCCGCATTCCCAATTTTCTGCAAAACCTGTTTGGCGAGGGTGTGCTCTCCGCATCTTTCATTCCGGTCTACGCTAAATTGCTTGCACAGGGAGACGAAGAGCTGGCGGGACGCGTGGCGGGCGCCATCGCCTCGATCCTGGCTCTGTTCGTCAGCGTTTTGGTCGTGCTCGGCGTGAGCGTGACATCCTGGATCGTCGACATTATCGTTCCCGGATTCAGCGGCGAGGCAAGGCAGCTCACCATTCGGATCGTGCGCATCCTGTTCCCCGGCATCGGCATTCTGGTGCTGAGCGCCTGGTGTTTGGGAATTCTAAACAGCCACCGCAAGTTTTTCCTTTCCTATGTCGCACCCGTGCTCTGGAACGCGGCCATGATCGCCACCATGGTTGTCTTCGGCAGCCGCCTGACTCAAATCTCTCTGAGCGTCGCCCTCGCCTGGGGTACCGTCATCGGGTCGTTTCTCCAATTTGCAGTCCAGGCGCCGTTCGTCTTTCGATATGCGCGCGGTCTGCGGTTTTCGCTCGATACTTCGCTGGCGCCTGTCAGGACGATCCTGCGAACTACAGGGCCTGCTGTATTGAGCCGGGGTGTGGTGCAGATCAGTGCTTACGTGGACCAATTGATCGCAAGCTACCTGCGCAACGGCACGGGCGCCGTTTCGGTTCTCGGCTATGCGCAGACGATCTATCTTCTGCCGGTCAGTCTCTTCGGCATGTCGGTCGCAGCAGCGGAGCTGCCGCAAATGGCGAGCGCCGTCGGGTCGCAGGATCAAGTCGCAGCGAGCCTGCGAGAACGCGTCGCCGCCGCGGTCCGCCAGGTCGCCTTCTTCGTTGTGCCGACAATCGTGGGGTTCATTATGATCGGGCGCCTGCTCGTGGCCGCGCTCTATCAAACGGGGCGATTCGGCAAAGCCGACAGCACCTACGTCTGGTATGTCCTCGCCGGTGCGACCGTCGGCATGCTCGCCGTTACGCGCGGGCGTGTATATAACTCCGCGTTCTACGCCCTGCACGACACCACGACGCCGCTTCGTTTCGCCACCATCAGAGTGGCGCTGACTGCCGGGCTTGGCTGGCTCTTCGCATTCCCGCTCCGACCGCTCATCGGGTGGGCGATCACCGGCTTGCTCCATTTGCCGGCTCCGCAGGGCGATGACACGGCGCTCGTCTTTGGCTCCGTGGGACTGACCGTGTCTGCGGGTGCCGCCGGCTGGGTCGAGTACCTGTTGCTGCGCGCCGCGCTGGAAAAGAGAATCGGCAGACTCCCAATCGGCCGGTCGTACTTCATCAGACTCTGGGGATGCGCACTCATCGCAGGCTTGACGACGGTCCTAGCCGCGCGTTTTGCGGTTCCTCACATCTACCCGATCCTAGGTCTGCGCGCAACGCTCATCCCGGTCTTCGAAGGCGCTGCCGCACTGGTGGTTTTCGCCGCGATCTATTTTCCCGGCACGGCGCTGCTCGGCTTCGAGGAGGCAAGAAAGCTCATTCGTCGGATGACTCGGAAATGACCCGAATCCGGATAATGCTGTTCAAAACGCCCGCATTCTGTATGATTGATTCTCGGATTGAACGTCAGGATCAGTTGGAGATTTGAACTCGAGGTTCCTCATGATATTTCGAATTTTGCACTGGCTCAGCCGCATTATCCTCGGCGGGATTTTTATGTACAGCGGCTACATAAAGCTTAACAATCCGCTTCAATTTGCCGCGGCGCTCACGGGATATCAGTTGTTTCCTGACAGCGTAATTATTCCCGTCACGTACTACTTTCCATGGGTCGAGATTGCGCTTGGAGTGCTTCTGCTGGTTGGGTGGAAACTTCGCTATTTTGCAGTCGGCACATTGGGGCTGCTGTCGTTCTTCATCATCATCCTGGCAATCACCTACGCGCGCGGTATCCATGCGGATTGCGGATGCTTTGGTCCCGGCGGTCCCATTTCCCCTCTGACCCTTGCGCGCGACACCATGTTCCTCTTGCCCGCGGTGTTCCTGGTGTTTGAATCCAATCTCAGGCGGCGATGGCAAAGCCAGGTGCATTGAGAAAAGGGAATGCTCCGAACCCAATCGGAAGCGAAGGCAACTTGGATCGCAGCCCGCCGGATCGAGACTATCATCATCGATCTTGCGGAAGCCGGACCGACAGAACGCGCACATTGCCCCGCGGCGCCCGCGCACCATTTGCGCCGGTCTGCCCGGGATCGAGGCTCAGGATGGTGAAGTTGCTCACCTGGGCATCGGCCAGAATATCCAGTGCCGACGGGATTCTCCTCTCGTCGGAATTGAGCCCGGCCATCACCGAACCATAGGCCACTGCCATCGCATCGAAGTGGGAAGTAAATCCCGCATTATTGGAAGCCAGCGGAATGACGGTTCCCGCGTAAGGGAGATCATCCCCGATCCAGAGGAAACCATCCCCGCTCTGAGCGATGAACGCGCTGTTCACGGTGCACATGCCCAAGGCGTGCCCGATTTCATGCAGCGCCACGGACAGAAGATCGGTTCTCCCTGCGGCATCCCCTATCGGACTGCTGTACACGCGCGCGACGTTGACCATGCCACCGCCGAGATCCTGCGACTCATCGGTCCGGCGCCTGTATTCTTCGTCGGAATTCGGCGTTGGGTCCAGATAAAGGGAAACCGCGCCGCTATTGTCGAACAGGATGGTACCGGTGATTTCCCGGTTGGGAATCCCGCCTTGGTCGATGAGGGTGTGTGTCCCCGTGTCGCCCACAGCCCCCCATCCGACGTATAAATGAAGGGTGAACGTATCGGCATAAGCCGACTCCCAAATGTGAGCCGCTGCCTGGACGATTTCCAGCAGGTTCCCTCCGCCTGCCGCGTTGACAGGGGCATCGCCGCCGATGAAAGTGGTAATAATGGTAAGAGCCGACGCGCTGGGAGCATGCAGGAGAACGAGCGCCAGTGCCGTCGCTGCAATTTTATGAAAGGCTTTCATCGTCTTTCTCACTGAACCGGATGTCCGTCTCAATACTCTGGACGCACTCGACGGATCTTCGTTCCCGCTTATAAAAAGCGAAGCAATCGAAATGATCAGCAGGAAGGGGGGATTTGCGGCGATGCCAAAATCGTTTGGGTTACCTGCCGCTTTGGATAAGTGCAATTTACCTGCCAAACATGGGGGCTTGGCAAGCAGAGTGTCGTCCGTTCTTGATATTGTCAATGATTCCAATGTATTAGCGTCTGTCACTAACTCGCAGAAAACGAGACCCACCGCCGGGAGATCACAGACAAACTGTAAAGAGTTCTGACAGAAATCTCTGGCCCAATTCGGCCATCCCAATCAGAAAGGGGTGTAAAATGAAGAAGTTACCTCGAGAATGACTGGTCTCAAAAAGTGTAAAAGAGACCGACACTTTGCTTGCGAAATCGGGCGTAGGCACTTTTTTCGGCGGACCAATATCGGCAGATTCGTGGAGGTATGGCGAAAAGAGTGAATGTGCCCAATTTCGAACTGGATTGAAATTATTGAGATGCGACAAGTGAAGATGACGCTTTGCGCGACAATTCTGATGATTGCATTATTTTCTGTGGCAGCCGCCAGCCAAAAGGCGATCCAGGTGAACGTGACGTTGGTTACGGTTCCCGTGATGGTCATGGATAAGGCCGGCAAATGCATCCGCGACCTGAAGGCCTCCGATTTCAGGGTTTTCGAAAATGGAAAGGAGCAGAAAATCGACCGTCTCGTCCCGGATTCTGAACCCTTCAACGTGGCGCTGTTGATCGACAGCTCTGGGAGCACGCACTTCAGATCCGGCGAAATGCAGCAGGCCGCGCTCGCATTCGTTGATGCCTTGCGTCCTGGCGATCGCCTCATGGTCGCGTCATTTGACGGTAGGATTTCTTACAACTCGGGATTCACGGACGATCACCCAGTGCTGCGGGCCGCGATAGCCCAGGAGCACCAGGGGATCCTGACCTGGCTGTACGACGCGGTAGATAGTGTGATGAAGGAGAGGCTCGACCGGATTTCTGGACGCAAGGCGATGGTGCTTTTCACCGACGGAGTGGATAACGAAAGTCAACGGGTAGATGCGGTCGGTTCGCTGGCGAACATTGAACGATCCGATGTGATCGTCTACGCAATTCAATACGATACCAGGAAAGACGGCCTCTCCGACCGGTTCGCTGTGCCGCCGCCACCGGGATATGCCACGTTCGGCGAGTTGTACGCCCGCGCCGTCCGCTACCTGCGCGACCTGACAAGCCACAGCGGGGGCAGGCTGTTTCGTGCTGAAACCATGGGGAGCCTGCAGGAGGCTTTCTCTCAGGTCGCGCAGGAGCTGAGCCTGCAGTACACGCTCTGTTACTATCCTGCCGACCAGAAGCACGGCGGTTCCTACCGGCGTCTGCGGGTTACGGTCGATCGGCCCAACGTGATCGTCCGCGCCCGCACGGGCTATCGTCCAAACTCACCATCCGATCATCCTGGTTGGCCGCGTTAAAGCAAAGGCGAGACACGTTAGTGCCGCGGGATGGGGGCTGTATCTTTGATCTTCGATTTTTTGGCCAAATACTTTCACCGCACGCATGCCATGAAAACCTGTGCACATTCCGACATTTGCCGAACACCCAAAGTCCTTTTCCGCTATCATGGGCGCGCTGCGATGCTCCCCGGAAAACTCCCCCCGTCTCCGGATCGCAAGAGGATTTAGCCAAACATCAAGACAATGACGACGCTCACCGAATTTGGCGGGCCGGTTCGAGTCGAGATTGTGGATTACCATTAGAGTGGCAACGGGTTGCCATATGGTCCGTGTACCGACACATCGAGAGCCGACTCACCCAGGCGAAATGCTGGTTGAAGAGTTCCTCAAGCCCATGGGCCTGACCCAGCGTGATCTTGCCGACGGGATCCTGGTGCCCTACCAGAGGGTCAATGAGTTGGCGAGAAAGCGGCGCGGAATCACCCCGAGCACCGCCCTGCGTCTCGCCAGATATTTTGGGATGTCGCCTGACTTCTGGATGAACCTGCAGCTTCGGTGGGATCTCTATCATGCCCGGGCGAAAGAAACCGAAGAGTTACGCAAGATCAAGCGGGTCAAGTCGAGAAGCGCAGCTTGACATTGATAGCCCGATCGATCGGATCGACGCAACAAGGACTCCTGTTTCCGGATCTCGCCGAGGGTGAGACACAGGATTTGGAAAGATAATCCCGGGCACCCTGGTCTGCAATTCAAGCTCGTCGGCCTGCGCAACCCCGTGTTTCCCATCCGCGCGGGTGTCGGCTACCGAGCTTTGGGATTGAAGGTCGATGATGGCATCGTCTGGTTCTGGATTGGCTCCCGCGCGGAGTACGCACGGCTGATATCGCAGCTCCAACGACCGGCGCTGCGATCAATAGGCGAAACCAACAGATGCGGGCGTTCCAGGAAATGTCATCGGCTTTCCGGGCTCAATCCTACCTATGCTTTGTGCAATATGAAAAAGAACGAGTGTGAGCGATTGATCGCGGAGTATCTCGGCTGGCTCAAGCAAGGACTGCGGGTCAACAAGCTGGCCGTCTTCTCGACGACCGCAAGTGGGAAGGTCTGCCGGGCACGTTGACGGAAGCCGGCAAACTCACGATGCTTGAGACGGTGCGAGCCCTGCGCATCCTCACTGATGAATGCGTCGATCGGCGGCTGTCCCATGCCCTGACCGGACACTACTCCACCTTCCGGTGAGACTCGTGAGAGCCACCTGCGCCACATTGACGAAGAGCAACGCGGAGATCGCCCCACAACCCACATGCGCCCTTCGGGTTCCGGCGGCGCGCGGGCATCCGCTGCGTTGGCACTCCTTGACGATATGCAACGACATCGCCTGCGTCGCACCGCCTTGCATCTGCCCCCGCGGCGCTCGGAACGCGACCCCTCCTGATTCTCGGACAGGCTCCCAGGGTGTTTTGAACCGACTTCCTCGTTGCGGATCCATTCTAAATCCACATCGAGCCTGCTTCCTCAATTAAGACTGCACGCGCCTCTCATGATCTCGACATTGACGGGGAGTGATGCGCTTGGCGCACGGCATGTAAAGCAGGTCTTGAGCAGAAGTGTGTGCAAAACTCGATTTCCATTTATTTTCCGTTCGGACTTCCGGCGTCGGCGCCAAGATGTCTGGACTGTAAGGTTAGAGTGCAGTAGCACCTTGGGTTTTGTTCAACTTTCCCCCTCAAATGCCGATACACAGATCGTACTCAGTCTGTAGCCAGGACGGAAACATCCTATTCTTCATGGCGCATCGCGGCGCCGGAGTGAATCGACAGGGGGATTCGTGGCGGCAAAAGTTCTGATCGTGGAAGATAACGCGATGAACCGCGATATGCTCTCACGCCGCCTGCAGCGTTGCGGTTATGAAGTAGAGCTAGCGGCGGATGGGCTTAAGGGGCTTGAAATAACGCATGCCTGGCACCCCGACTTGATTCTGATGGATTTGAGCCTGCCTGAAATCGACGGCTGGGAGGCCACGCGGCGTCTTAAAGCCAAATCCGCTACTCGTCATATCCCGATTATTGCGCTCACGGCGCACGCCATGGTCAGCGACCGCGAAAGAGCATTCGAAGCCGGATGCGATGAGTACGATACCAAGCCGATTGAGTTCCAGCGCTTGCTTTCCAAGATTGAAAGCCTGCTTACAATGACAGTACGAACATGAGGAATCGTGTCGGTTCGCTCTTGATCGTCGATGACAACGAGATCAACCGGGATCTGCTGTCAAGAAGGCTCGAGTGCAGAGGCTACCGCGTCCAGACGGCCGAGAGCGGAG
>Ga0187882_1001429_pt1 | contig 24283 bp, 21 predicted proteins | sample June2016WEW_19_1_3_FD_132991 | JGI IMG/M metagenome (GOLD analysis project Ga0187882, IMG submission 132991) | Peatland microbial communities from SPRUCE experiment site at the Marcell Experimental Forest, Minnesota, USA - June2016WEW_19_150 | ecosystem: Environmental > Terrestrial > Soil >... | reverse complement strand
GCTGGTATTCACGATGCCGGAATTTCTCGAACGACGTTTCTCCACGAGTTCGCGGTACGTCCTTTCTATTGTTTCTCTTATCACATTTGTTGTCTCGAAGATTGCCGTGGGCATTTTCGCCGGAGGCGTAGTTTTTGCTACACTGCTACCGGAGGTGCATCTTTATCTTGGAACAGCCCAGATTAACGAATCCTGGCTACGAACGGTTCTGGAAGTCCTGAAGATTTATCAGCCAGCTACCGGCGTGTTAGATATCAACAGTTTCTGGATAGGTTCCGTGGCAGTGATTGTTATGACGGGTCTTTACACGGCACTTGGCGGTATGCGAGCCGTGGCTTACAACGACGCTGTACAGGTAATAGTCCTTATAATTGGTTCGGCAACATTGACGATTTACGGCCTGGCGAAACTGGGCGGGTGGAGCGAACTTCGCCATTTTTGCGGCTCAGATATGTTCAACTTATGGAAGCCGCTCATCCCGCCGGGTGTTGAGGGCACATGGGCGCCGGTTTTGGAAAAAAACGCCACCGGCCAGATCGTCAAACAGGCGTGGTATTTTAACGGTTACTACCCCTGGCTGGGCATGTTGTTCTGTGCGCCCATTATCGGCCTGTGGTATTGGTGCACAGACCAATATATAGTTCAGCGGGCATTGGGAGCACCAAATGAGCAAACGGCTCGCCGGGGCAGCATATTCGCGGGCTTTTTGAAGCTGTTTCCTCCATACCTGTTCATAATTCCTGGTATGATATGCTTTGCGCTGGCCAAAAGCGGGAAAATTCCGGAATTTGCTGCAATGGTAACTCCTGATGGCAGATCGGTTCCCCACGCGGCGCAGGCGGCATTCCCGATGATGGTAAAATATCTGCTGCCGGCCGGTTTGCGCGGATTAGTCGTCGCGAGTTTGCTCTCTGCGCTAATGGGTTCGCTGGCGGGAGTATTTAACGCCTGCTCAACACTGTTTACCGTGGATCTTTACGAGAAATGGAAACCAGGCGCCTCGCAGCATCAGTTAGTGCGGACGGGCCGTATTGCCACCGCCGTTATGGTGCTTATCGCGCTAATGTGGATTCCGGTAATCCAGGGCGCGCACGGCCTGTACAATTACCTGCAAGCGGTGCAGGGTTATCTGGCGCCGCCTATTTTCGTGGTGTTCTTCTTTGGAGTGTTCTGGAAACGACTAAACGCCAAAGGATGCTTATGGGCAATGATAGTAGGATTTGCGCTTGGCGTGTTCCGAATGCTGGTCGATACACCTGTAACGATGGGGTTATTCGGCTGGCTCGATCCGGAAAAAACAGTCGCGCAGGGATATACGACAGGGTCATTTTTCTGGATAATCAACAACATCTATTTCCAGTATTTCAGCGTGCTCATTACAATCGTATCGATTATCGTGATGATCACAGTGAGTTATATGACGCAAAAGCCGGATTACAATAGGATAAAGAGTTTGACTTTCGGCACCGCGACGGCGGAAGACAAGGCCAAAACGCGAGGAAGCTGGAATTGGCATGATGTGCTGGCCTCCGGCGTGATCTTGCTGTGCATTCTCGGCGCTTATCTGTATTTCAGGGGTTGATATGAAATACACGTTAGGTTTGGATTACGGGACAAATTCAGTCCGGTGCGTGATTGTCGATATCGCGAATGGGAAAGAAATCGGCACGGCGGTATATAATTACCCGACGGGACAGGCGGGTATCATCTTAGACAAGAACGACCATAACCTGGCCAGGCAAAATCCGGCTGATTATGTCAAAGGTATCGAAGTAACAATCAAAAAGGCAATTCAACAAGCGAAGAAAACGGTTAAGAAATTTGACGCAGACCAAATTATAGGTATCGGCGTCGATACGACAGGGTCAACCCCCTTGCCTATGGATAAGAACGGCACGCCTTTGGGAACGCTGCCTGAGTTTAAGAAGAATAAAAACGCACAGGCGTGGCTTTGGAAGGACCATACGGGTTTCGCAGAGGCGGCGGAAATAACGGAACTCGCCAAAAAAGAGCATCCGGAATACTTAGCCAAATGCGGGCAGGTGTATTCATCGGAATGGTTTTTCAGCAAGATACTGCATTGCCTGCGGACTGACCCGAAGGTTTTTGACGCTGCGTATAGCTGGGTTGAGTGCTGCGATTATATACCTGCTGTATTGACAGGGACTGAAAAACCGGAGGTGATGAAACGCAGCAGATGCGCGGCGGGACATAAGGCGATGTTCAACGCGAACTGGGGCGGACTGCCTGCGAAGGATTTCTTAGCAAAATTAGACCCCAAACTGGGCGAACTGCGATACCGGCTGTATGACGAGACATATACCGTTGAAACCGAGGCGGGAAAACTCACGCAACAATGGGCGAAGAAGTTAGGATTAAAGGCAGGGATACCAGTCGCGGTGGGCGCATTTGACGCGCATCTGGGTGCGGTTGGCTCAGGTATCGCGCCAGGAAAGTTAGTCAAGATAATAGGGACAAGCACATGCGACATGCTCGTATCGGAACAGGGCAAGCAGCTGGCGGATGTGCCGGGGATATGCGGGATAGTTGATGGGTCGATACTGCCGGGGTATATCGGGCTGGAGGCGGGACAGTCGGCGGTTGGGGACATATTCAACTGGTTTGTGAATTATATCCAGCCGGGAGGCAAAACAGCGGGTTCACACGACACGCTAACCAAAAAAGCAGCGAAACTAAAGCCCGGACAATCAGGATTGCTGGCCCTGGACTGGAACAACGGTAATCGCACCATCTTAGTTGACCAGCGGCTGACGGGTTTGCTTCTGGGGCAGACGCTGCATACCAGGCCCGAAGAGATATACCGTGCGCTGATTGAGGCGACGGCATTCGGGGCGTTAACAATCATAAACAGGTTCGAAGAATACGGCGTGAAGGTATCGGAAATAATAAACTGCGGCGGGATAGCGGAAAAAAGCCCGCTGGTTATGCAGATTTACGCGGATGTCACGGGAAGGGAAATGAAAGTGTCACGCTCGGCACAAAGCTGCGCGCTTGGCGCGGCAATCGCGGCGGCGGTTACGGCGGGCGGTTACAAAAATTTCGCCGAGGCGCAGACGGCAATGTGCGGGATAAAAAAGGTTACTTACAAACCAATTGCGGGAAACCACGCCATTTACAAAAGGGTTTACGCCCTTTATAAACAGATTCACGACGCTTTTGGTTCGGGCACGATGGCGAACGTTATGAAGGAACTTTTGAGTATTAAAGACCTATGCACGAAGAGCTGAAAAAATCCGTTTGCGACGCGAATATATTATTGCACAAGGAAAACCTTGTCATTTACAGTTGGGGCAACGTCAGCGGCATTGACCGTGCAGCGGGGATAGTCGCGATAAAACCCAGCGGTGTATCTTACGAGGAGCTGACGGCCGACAAGATAGTGCTGGTGGATTTGGCGGGCAAAGTTGTCGAAGGCAATCTCAAACCATCATCCGATACGCCTACACATCTTGAGATTTATCGAAACTTCAAATCGATAGGCGGTATATGTCACGCGCATTCATTAAGCGCGACGGTCTGGGCGCAGGCGTGCAGGGAAATACCGTGCTTAGGCACAACGCACGCGGATTATTTTTACGGTGCGGTGCCCGTCACCAGGCCGCTGACAAAAAAAGAAATACAAAACGACTACGAGCTGAACACGGGCAAGGCAATCGTCAAGCGGTTTTCCAAGATTGACCCGATGCAAATGCAGGCGGCACTGGTCGCCAACCACGGGCCGTTTACCTGGGGAAAAACCGCGGGCCAATCGGTCGAGGCAATGGTCGTTCTCGAAGAAATAGCGACAATGGCGATGAGGACGCTGGTTTTAAGCCCGAAACAGCGTCAAATCAGTAAAGAACTCTTAGACAAACACTACCTTCGCAAACACGGCGAAGACGCCTACTACGGCCAAGAACGCAAAAAATAGGACCGGAAAGAACTTCGTGGTAATAAAGAAATAGTCCCGAGGTCGATTGTTCGACACTCGGGACTATTTCGCTTTTATCCGCTTGACGCGGATATAATTAACTGCTGTTACTTGTCGTTCTTGCCGGCCTTGGCGTCTTTCTCAGCCCTTGTCTGTTCAACCGCGGGGCCAGGAAATTCCGTTACCTCGTATTGCTTCTTTTCTATATCGGAGAGCGACACCTCTGTGACAATCCTTGGGGTGATGAAGACAAGCATTTCACTGTTGATGGTGTCTTCGCCCTCAAACCTGAACAGGTAGCAAATCAAAGGTATGTCACCCAGAAGCGGTATTTTATTGACCGTCTTGTTGACGTCTTTTTTGCGCAGGCCGCCGAGCACCACCGTCTGGCCGCTGTCAACCAGCAGGGTGGTCTTGGCTGTTCGCGTAGCGACAATGGGCTGCGGGTACGTAAGGTCGCCTGAAGCGAACGTCACGTTGCCTGTCTGGACGCTGAATTCCGGCTCAACTATCATCCGTATTTTATCAGCGCGTGTCAGATGAGGCGTAACCTTAAGTTTTACGCCCACGTCCTTGAAACTCGTTGTGCCGATGTTGCCGCCACCAGACGTCTGGGAAAGCTCCTGATACGGGATTTGAGAAGTAATCGCGATGTTGGCGGTTTCATTGTCCAGCACCAGTATCCTCGGATTAGCGAGCAGTTTGGCATTAACCAGGTTCTGCTGCGCTTTGATGACCATATCTATATCCAGGTTGTCTTTCAGCCAGCCTAATTTAAGCAGGCCCTGAGTGCCGGTGGTCTTGCCGGTAGCGCCGGTGAATATGCCCGTTGTGAAGGGGTCGATGTTTCCGCTGGGGTTGGCGCCTAAGGTTCCCGGAGGAATAACAGCCGTGCCTGTGGCATCATGATAAGTGGTATTGCGACCCGCCATCCATTCGACTCCGAGGTCAATCTCGTTTTTGCTTGTGATATCGTAGATTCTGGCCTCAACGAGTATCTGAGGGGTAATACGGTCTATGTCCTCGATAAAGGTGTCGATTGCCTTGATGTTGCTCTCGGTGTCTTTAACGATAATGTTGCTGGTCCCTTGATTGGTCGATATCGCACCGCGTTGAGAAACAAACTTGCCCAGCGATTTTTCGACTTCCTTGATATCAGCATAGTTGACGCGATAAATCTTGGTGACCAGCTTCTCGGCTTCCTGAGTGATTTCGCCAGTAGGCGCGACTCTGATTATATTCTTGCTCATCACGTAATCATATCCTTGTGAGGCAAGAATGTTTCGCAGTGCCTCTTCGAGAGGAACGTTGGTCAACTTTGCGGTCACGGTTCCGGTGACCTTCGGACTCTTGACTATATCAACGTCGGCCTGCTCGGCCATAATCCTTATCACATCGTCAATCGCCGTATCCATGAAATCCACGCTGATTTTCTTCTGCATTCGCTGCTCGAGGGTGGTCAGGACTTCCGCATTGCCGGCATTCGGATCGCCTTCATTGGCAACCGCCGCGGCGAGCACGACGACACAGGGCGACGACAAAATCGCTGCTATCGCCAACAAACACATTGTTCTTGAGTTGGTCGACATTCTCATACCTTGTTCCTTTCTAAACACGCAACACAAATTTTCTTTGATTTATGCCGCGTTCAACGCTCAACTTTTTTGGTCCAGTTTTTATCCCCCATAGTGAATTCAACGCTATCGGGGTTGATTTTCACAATCGTCGCGCCTCCGACGGTATCACCCGCCGAGACAATCCGGTCGCCAACAACAGCACGAGGATTATCCTCGCTGTAAACTATGCCTTTTACCACAGGTCCGCCTGCAGTTCCTTTGCCATGCCCGTTGGCGCCGAAGGCCATCGGGTCCCTTAGATTGTCAGGAATGACCGCCGGCAGTTCCCAGTTGATTTTGCCGTTAAAAGCCACGGTGGCGGATGCCTTATTCGAGGGCGTTGCTATGGTGCTGGGCGACTTTTTAATGGCCTGAGTAACCACCAGCAGAAAAACCACCATCAAAACCGGCGCGACCAGAATCATCACTTTCTGCCTTGCCGGGCTGGCGCCTTGTTTGGGGTTAAGCAGCTTGGCTTTTACCTGTTCCCATATTTTCAAAAATGGCGTCTCTTTGTGTTGTCTCAGTACCGGCTCGGGTCTGGACTGCTTTTCGGAAGCGGGAACAGGTGATACAGGCGCCGCAGCAACAGGCCCTGGAGCAATATATTTCGCGGGTGCCGACGCAACTGGTGCAGCAGAACGAACGCCCGTATCGGAGGCATCCTTCCCCGGTATCTGGATACCGGTGGAGATTTTGGAAACCTCATTTTGCAATCCCGGTTTGTCTTTAGACATTGTTCAAATACTCCGTTGGCTTTAACTCAGCCGTCCAGTTTCTTTTTTGCAAAGTACGAAAGGGTCATATCCACCTTGTCCGTCGTGCCGCTCTGGTTTCCTCGCAACACCTTGAATCTGTCAACGAAAATGACGGGCCGATGCCTCTCAAGGGTATTAAGAAAACTCGCAAACTGTAAGAAATCCGACGCGAACGCGATTTCAACACGGTTTTCCTGCAGATTATTGGCTGTGAGGGCATCCTGAACCCAGGCCTGTTCGGATGTCTTAACGGTAAAATCACTTACCTGCTTGTCAGCGGCGATGCGACTAATGGAGAAAGTCAGGTTGGCGGCTTCTTCGTACTCACAAACATAATCGATTAACCTGGTCTTCAACTCTTCCACTTCGCCGGCCAGTTTTTTCTTGTTATCTTCATTAGCCGCGCTAAGGGCCAACTCAAACAGTTGTTTCTTTTCGGTCGATTCCTTCAAAACCTGGTTTTTAACCTTCAGTTGCGGATCAATAACTACGTAATAAACCAGCACAAAGACGACAAGTGACGCCGCCCATACTATACTCATCGCCAAAATGTATTTTCTATAAGCACCCATAAACTCTCGCTACAATCCAGGTTTGAATATACAATCGATGTCGTATGCAACAACTTCACGGCCATCCAGGGTATCGTGTCCCTGCGAGGCAATAACAACATCTTCGAGCTTCGGCCCGAGTGCCTTTGAAGCACGCAGACGGTCACGAAACGCCTTGATTTCGCGGTCGCAATCGTAGCTCGGGTTTCCGCTGACCCGCAGCTTCAACGTTCTGACCGCCACGCTTGTGTCGGCCTGCTTGTCCTTGTTATCTTTTTCCAGGCCGGCTTTCACGACGGACTTTCGTTTTACCGAGCTTTGCCTGACCTCCAAACTGTTCATGACTACCGACTCCGGCAGGTTTTGCACAATCGCTACAAGAACAGGCGACCATTGGGTATGCCTGCCGATGGAATCTGCTACATCCGCCAGACAACCGCTGATGGCAGATTTGTCTTTTTCCCACGCTGCCTTGAGTTTTAACGCATCGCCGAGGCGCTCGGTCTTTGTAACGTAACCGGCTAAGTTCTGCTTATAAACCGATATAACGACTTTATTGCGGTAATAGTAGCCGGCCATCAGAATTGCGACGAGCATAGGCACGGCAAAAGTGGCGATAAAAATGGCGACCCCCTGCGGCTTTGTTCTGGCCGGACGACCCTGTCCTTTAAGTAAATCAATGGCAAACATATCAGACCGACCTCATAGCAAGCCCCGCGGCGACAACCATTGCCGGGCCTTTTGACTGAATAACGTCGAGACACTGCCTGTCCACACTGCATTTCATCGTATCGAATGGATTCCACAGAACTGCTTTGATGGGCAGTTGTTTGTTGAGTATATCCACGAATCCTTTGACCATTCCAAAAGTACCGCACACCAGGAGTTGCTCAACAGGCGACGATTTTTCCTGTGTGCTGTGGTATCTCAGCGTTTCGGCAACGTCGTTGACTAATTTTACGCACGCCTTTTCCATACTGGCCTGCAGATTCTGCGCAGGTATTGTCGGCGAGGCACAACCATAGATTTCATTCCTGGCGACTTCCGGACGGACGTTGTTTTCTTTGGCTATCTGGGCGACGATATCGTTTCCAGCATAAGGAACTGTGCGAACAAACGGCAAACCGGTTTCGCCCATTACCGCCAGCGTTGTGCAGGATGTTCCGATATCCAGAACTGCCGAGGTGCTGATGTTTGTGCCGCTGTTTTTACTTTCTATAAGACAATTGAGAAGGGCAAGCCCATCGACATCCATCAGGACGCACTCCAAAGCCGCTTTTCCCGTGATTCGAACTTTTCGACGTATTACATCATTGGGTGCTGCGACAAGAACGCCCGTAGCGGCATTATCTGCTTCGCTTGATGGGACAACCTGATAATCGACGACGCCGTCATCCACGTTAAACGGGCAGACCTGGGATGCCTCCAACCGGACAGCACCATCGAGTTCTTCGGATTGCAACGGCGGGAATTTAAAGGGCCGCACCGCAACCTCGGGGCCTGAAACGCTGCATACCGCCCAGCGTCCATGTTTTCTGGCGGAAGCAACGCATCTCTGAACCGCCTGGACGACGTATTCTTCTTTGACGGCAATGTCGCCGTCATCCTGCTTGATATCGCTTACGCACGCCGCGACAACAACGTAGCCGTCGTCGTTCTTCATAAGCTGAACCATCCTGACCGAGGACGAGCCGATGTCCAGTCCGAGGACATCATCCTGGCTAAAACCGAGCATCCGTTTCCACTTAAAACTCATATTGCTCTGTGCCCTTTCTTCGGCCAAACTACACAAAGGCAAGCCATTTACACAACCACTTATGCGACTCATTATCAAACGTCATTCGTTCATCGGCCTAATAGAGCGAGGTTTTTAGGTAGAAATTGCGATAAGTGAATAATGTGGCGCCGTTGACACTGAGCCGTAATCGTGAGTCCTATAATGTATGGCGATTGCCGTCGCTAATCAGAACCTCCAGCAATAGCTAACTACTACCATTGGTCTGTTTGGTCTGCCTGTTTCATAGGCAGATACAGTCCACGCTGCAATAAGCAGCACCGTTAAGAGAGTTGCTTTCGCTAATCGTTTCATTGTATTCCCTCCTGATTAAATATAATTACAAGGCATTCGTGCCCCCTGCATTGGAAACAACACTTGTAAAGCATACAAAACAAAGACGGGTAATGCAAAAATGCGGATAGTGCGAATTGATAATCGGTGATAGATTTTAATTTCGGGTTTCAAAAAAGGTGTGCATAGCACACCCTGCAAATCAAAAGACTAAAGAAATGCCTATCAGGGAATTTCGGTAAATACCCCATCCTGGTTCAGTGTTACCGAGCTGGGTATTTGCGGCGCTTCGCCGGTCTTGCTCGAAGTCACGGTGATGAGATAATTGGGTGGTGTACCAACCCCAACATCCGTGAATACAATCTTGTAATCCCCATCCTGGAAATACTTGCCGCTAAGGTCGCCAGTGACAAAGCCCAGTTGTGCCAGTGACATACCCGCGAAGGTGAAACCATTGCCTTTCTCGGCGATATACGCACGAGCGGCGGTTCGGATACTGCCGGCTGTCGCCTTGCCTTCCGACCACTTGGCAGAGTCAGACCGGCCTCTCATCAATGGAATCGCTACGGCGGCCAAAACGCCGATGATGAAAAGGACTACCATTAGCTCAATGAGCGTGAAGCCCTTCTCCGATCCGCCTCTCTTCGACAGCATAGCAGCTTATCCCCATGTGAACATTTACAAGGTGGGGGCCTTGCAGGCCCCCACCTTGTAACCGCATAATCAAAACTGTGGCAGTTAAGCCACGCGAGCCGATGTTCGGCTTACCAACTAAACGCTCCCTGGTCATTGAGCGTTAGCGTGAGAGGTGTCGTCGGCGATAAACCAGTCCCGGGTGAAGTCACCGTGATGATGTAAGTGGGCGGGTCGGCACTTGTCGCACCATTTGTGAAAGCGATTGAGTAAGCCGACTGAGGAAAATACGTGCCGGCAAGGTCTGTGCTGGAAAAGCCAAGACCGTTGTATGTAGCCGCAACATTAAGGGCGCCATTAAGCCCTGCGAAGCTGTAGCTATTACCTTTCTCGGCGATTAACGCGCGAGCGGCAGTGCGGATACTGCCGGCACCGGCCCTGCCCTCAGACCACTTGGCTGCATCGATTCGGCCACGCATAATCGGTATAGCGACCGCCGCCAGGATACCGACGATGAAGATGACCACCATCAGCTCTATAAGTGTAAAACCTTTTCTGCTTGTCATTTTGCTTTCTCCTTAAAAACTCAAAAATAGGTTAATTACCAATTTCGACCTGCCACAGGGCAAATCGGCCAATTTACAGCGTGACTTTATTACCTCCTCACGTTTATATCCCGTGATTAACCTTTACTGGTCCCGCCCATCGAGAAAATAGGCAGATACAGGGCCAGGATAACAATCAATACAATCCCTCCGACCGTTACAATCATTATTGGCTCAAGCAAGCTTAGCACGGTGTTTACGGTAGCATCGACTTTGCGCTCGTAGTAATCGCTGGTCCTGTCGAGTACCTGGGGCAGCGAGCCGCTTTCCTCGCCGACCTGAATCATCTTGACGACCATATTCGGGAAAAAGCCCGCGGTAGCCAAACTCAGCGAAACATTGGAACCCTGGACGATGTGCTCTCTGCTGCGAACAATCGCATCTTTTATTATGTCGTTTTTTGTCATCGTCGAGAGGATGTCGAATACCTCAAGCACGGAAACGCCCGCTGCCAGCAGTGTCCCCATCGTCTTGCAGAAACCGGCTACAAATGCCTGGCTGATTATTTTCCCTATCAGCGGTATCCGCAGGGTGGCCTTAGAATAGAAGTAGTGACCTTTCGGGGTCTTGTTAACAAGAACCGCGACAACGCCGAGCAGGAAAACCGAGCCGGCTATGTAAATGATATTAAGCCGGATGAAGTCGTAGAAACCCATAAACGCTCGTGTAAACGCGGGCAGTTCGCCGCCGAACTGGTCGAATATGGCGCGGAACCTGGGGATGATGAACGTCATTATACCCGCAACAATCAGGATTATGAAAATCAGAACAAAGATGGGGTAAGCCATCGCGCTTTTGACTTTTTTGGCAAGGCGATCCCTGCTGTCAAAATGCTCCGCAACCCGCTTCAGCGCTCCCGGGAGATTACCGCTGGTTTCGCCGGCAAGGACAATGGCCTTGGAGAGCTGGTCGAAGACCTTTGGGAACTCGGCGATACCGCTGGAGAAGTTTTCGCCTTTTCGCATTTTATCGAGAATGCGATGCAGCACTTCCTGAAGCTGGAGGTTTTCTATGTCTGAAGATATGGTCTCAATGGCGGTGGTGATGGGAATGCCGCCCTCCACCATCGTGGTCAACTGCCAGCAAAGCGCCGCCACATCCGAGGACTTTATTTTTTTCCGGTGTCGCTTTTTCGGCGCCTGCTTGACGGCCTCTATAATCTCCTGGACGGAGACAGGTGTGAACCCTCGCTCGCGAAGCCAGCCGATGACGTCATTGGCGGAATTGGCCTGTGTCAGCCCTTCCTTCCGCGAACCCGACGTATCACACGCACTATATTTGAAGGTCTTCATTCAAAAAGTCCCTGAAAAATCGCTCCTCATTTGTTTCCGATTAAGCCCGTAAATCCAGCCAAACAAACGTCGTCTTTGAAAAAGCCGGCCTTTAGCAAAAACCGTTTACAGGCCTTTTAAGCCAAACGGAACGCTTTTTACGTCCGTTATTTGCCGGTTCCCTCAACTGCCGCAACCCCTTTTCCCTCCTGCTCAATCCCTATATCCCCTATATCATCGCTAAACGTTACACCCAGCACTTCTTCGGCGGTTGTAAGCCCCTGGAGCATTTTAATTACGCCGCTTTCGAGAAGACCACCATATCCTTTTTTCCTCGCCGCTGCCCTAAGCTGTGCCTCGGCCGCGGTGGCTGTAACAAGATCACGCATTTCGTGGTCCATAACGAGAAACTCAAATATCGGCAATCGCCCGTGGTATCCGGTGTTGCCGCACGCATTACAACCCTTGCCGCGACAAAGATGGGCGTCTTTAATTTTGGCGGGGTCGATCTTGAGCCGTTTCAATACCTGTTCACTCAGCGTAGTCGGCTCCTTGCATTTCTCGCAAATCTTTCTGACCAACCGCTGCGCTATAATCAGATTAAGCGAAGAAGACAGCAAATACGGCTCGATACCCATATTGATCAAACGCGTTATCGCGCTGGGGGCGTCGTTGGTGTGAAAGGTGCTGAGCACAAGGTGGCCGGTCAGCGACGCCTTTATGGCAATCTCAACTGTCTCCTTATCTCGTATTTCTCCTATGAGGACTATATCGGGGTCCTGCCTCAGGATTGACCGCAGACAAGCAGCGAAGGTGAGGTTAATATCCGATTTGACCTGGACCTGGTTAATGCCCGCAAGGCGGTACTCAACAGGGTCCTCTACCGTTGTGATATTCATTGTGGGGTCTCTGAGGTGGTTCAGACAGGCATAGAGTGTAGTGCTTTTACCGCTCCCCGTAGGCCCCGTTACAATCATAATACCGTGCGGCTGGTTCAGTGCGTTCTTCAGCACGGCCAGCAGTTCCGGCTCGATGCCAAGCTTATTGATATCGTGCGATGCGCCTGCGGTATCAAGAATACGCATTACTATCTTTTCGCCGTATATCGTCGGAAGCGTCGAGACGCGAACGTCAATGTCCCTGTCGGATGCCCTGATTTTAAGGCGCCCGTCCTGCGGCAGCCGACGTTCGGCAATATCGAGATTCGAAAGTATCTTGATTCTTGTAAGAACGGCTTTCTGCATATTTCTGGCCGGCGGCACCATATCACGCAGTATTCCATCGATACGCATACGAATCATCATCGTTTTTTCCTGCGGCTCGATATGAACATCGCTCGCCCTGCTTTTCACCGCCTGGCTCAGCAGCAGGTCCACAAAACGAATAACCGGCGCCTTCGTCGCTTCCGCTTCGTTGTCAGTTCCGGCATCCGATGTTTCCTCGAGAATAGATTCGACTTTCTCGTCTTCACTCTGGTCAAACCTGCTAACCTCGCATTGAACCAGTTCCCTTAGTCGCTGCTCCTCGACATCGGAACCATGGTAAATTATTTCAATGGCCCTGCGAATTTCCTGGGCAGAGCCAATAACGACCTTGATGGGCCGTTTTATTTTTAGCGTTATCGTATCTATTGCAACCACATTAAGCGGGTCGGCCATAGCCACGATAATCCTGCCGTCAACCTCGCCAATACCTACCAGGCAGAATCGCTTTGAAACGCTCTCATCAAACATCCTTGCGATGTTGAGGTTGATTTTGGATATGTCATCGAAATGCACGTATTCCATCGACAGGTGATCAGCCAGCATCTGGGTAACCTGCTCTTCGGTCATCAAATTGAGGCGAATCAGCGCCTCGCCGAGCCGACCCCCAAACCTGCGCTGCTCGTCGAGCGCCTTACTCAACTGCAAACGAGTAAGAACACCCTTCGAGACCAAATACTCGCCGAAAAGATGGGTGGTCTTCGGTTTTTGTATTTCAGCGGTTTCCAGTGCAGCTTTCATTCCAACACCTAATTCCAACACATTATTTCACGAGCAAATCTCTCGCTGGCTGCCTTCAAATCCGCCATCCCGAAACTTGCATAGCCGTAATAGTTTAATAACACGACGGGAATCCTCCTCATTCCCAATACAACCAGCAGGAGCGTAATGCTCATCATATAAAGTATACCGAATATAAGGCGTTATCACCAAAACGTCCCTCAAACAAAGCACTTATAACTCACCCCTGGTAAGAGGAAATTTCTCAGATTCCCCTTCGTCCTTTGCCTAAAAAAGTTTATAGGACCAATTCAAATGCCATTCGAGAACTCCCGCGACGTAGTCGCCGAGACGGTTTAATCAAATTTTTTGTTTACTCTCGCCTGCCGATTGAAGGGTCGCCAGCGCCGCGAACTTGTCGTCTGCAAACTCGAAAACCTCATCGAGCCCAACCACACTAAAAACGCTTCTGGTTGCAGGCGGGACGTTGCAGAACATCAGCCGATGTCCGCAGTCCGTGAGCAGTTTTCGCAGCCGCAGCAGCCCCGAGATGCTCGTTGAGGTCATTATGTCCACGCTTGAAAAATCCACCACAACGTCGCAGTCGCCGCGGTCGCGGACGATTTCGATAAGGGTCTTAAGCTCACTCCTCATCCGCGGCTCGCGTGTCAGGTCGACGAGAATAATATCATCAGACCAGTTCTGAAAGCCCATCGCATTTCTCCTAAAACAGCAAAACTCCGGCTCTATTGCGTTCCAATCCCATATCGGCACAGAAGACGACAGGATTAATCAAAAAGCCGAAGCAGACGGCCAACAACCCCCGATTGAAGGGCCTATAATAACTCGATTGAGCCCCCCGTTAAGCAAGGGCGGAACGATAGAGGGGATTGACCAAAACACCGTGGTTTTTCGGCGTCGGCCGGCAAGAAAAGCCGACCGACACAATGGCTACTAAATCACTTCCAGACCGAGCGTGGTAATATCGTCAACCTCAGCGGGGTCGATGTTCTGATTCTGCGCCATCATATTAAACCTGTCCATCGTCTCGGAAACGGGCAGTTCCTTTAGTTCGGTAAATTCTTTCGTGAAATGAAACCCGGTCAAATCATCAAAGCTGCCGATGAACGGCTCAGCGCCGTCGGAATAAAGCAGAACTTTATCGCCCGGCTGAAGCTGAATTTTGTCCTCCGAATATTCGGCATCCTTGAAAACGCCCAGCAGCGAACCGCGAACTTCCAGTTGCTTTGGTTCCTGGCCTCGCCTCATCAAAACCGGATATGGATGCCCGGCACGGGCAAATGTCATCTCAAGCGTTTCAGTATTCAACAGGCAATAACAACAGGTCGCGAACTGATACCCGGACAGTTTCTGGGTCGCCATTCGCTTGTTAAGATTCTTCATCACCTCGGCAGGGGAGAAAATGTGATAGGTATTGTCAACGGTAGTCCTCATAACCAGCGCCTGCTTGAGGAAAATAGTCAACAGCGCCGCCGGCATACCGTGACCAACTACGTCGGCCACATAGAAACCGAGATGTTTTTCATCAATCCTGACGGCATTGTAAATATCGCCCGAAACCCATTCTGCGGGTAAAAACACCGCCGCCCATTTTATTTTGTCGGTATTGGGCAACTGCGTGGGCAGAAAATCCTGCTGCACAAGCCCTGCCAGCCGGAGCTGCTCGGTCAGATTGTCAACCATCGCGCCGGTCATACTGAGCTGTTCAGCGAGTTTGTTTTTGTAAATGGTCTGTATCTGCTTTGGCGGAACGGCCGGCTTTACCGCCATCCCTTCGCTTTTCTTGCGATAAGCAAGATTCACGCTCACCCTAGTCCAAAGCTCATCGATAGAAACGGCCTCGGTTGTGCCGCTCATAGTAAAGCTGCTTTTGACCGGCGCCAGCGAAAAACTCTTGACCGGGACTCTAACGCGGTCGGTGATAAGAATGACCCCGATATTTTCCATTTCGAGCGTCTCGATTATCCGCGCCAACTTCTGCTGCTGGTGAGCGTCTGAGTCCACCGCATCCACTATAACTGTCCCCACCAGACAAAGCTTGTCTCTTACATTGGCGAACTTGTCAATTCTAAGTACCTGATGAGTGAGGTTTCTCTCCTTAAGCAGCCGTTTTATTTCCTGCGGTATGCTCTTCTCGTTGGTCAGGTATAAAACATCAACAAAGCTTTTTTGAAGCTCGATGGCACTTAATAATTCGTTGACCATTTGTTATCCCCTTTTAATCCAACTCCAGCCCCTCAAAGGGCAAACAAAAGTACGATTCGACAAACAATGCCATTCGAATGCAAATAATCATGAAGCGGCAAAGGTAATTTCGGTATGTTCTGCGTAACACTTTGCCAGTTTTTTTCTTTTTTTGTGTCTATCCGGATTATCGGCTACAACTCCTGCTGGTCGGCAGCTTTTGCGGCTTTGTGGCCCATAAAAAAGGGGACGGTTGCGAAACAGAGCAATAATAGTCCTAGAACATCGACATTCGCAGTATGATTTTAGATATTGACCGGCTGGTCTTTCAGCAACCGTCAGCCGGAGAAAATCGCTGAACCGATTCGCAAAATGGTAGCCCCCTGCTCCACCGCAATCTCATAATCCGAACTCATACCCATACTCAACTCCGTGAAATGCTGCCCGACAACCCTCTCCCCACGCATTTCGACGAAGAGTTCTCTGGCACGTGTAAAGCATTTGCGAATCACGTCCTTGTTATGGGTCAGAGGCGCCATTGTCATCAGCCCCACTAATTTGAGATTCGGCAGGGTATCCATCTGTTCAGCCAGATGCGGCGCCGCCCCGACGGAAACCCCGTATTTCTGCGACTCCTCAGAGGTATTGACCTGCAGCAGGACCCGCGGCGTGATATTCATCTTCACGGCGGAAGTATTGATTTCCTCCGCCAGCCGAAGCGTATCGACCGAATGTATAAGTGTCACCATCGGCAAAACCTGCCTGACCTTGTTGCGCTGGAGGTGCCCAATCATATGCCAACTGACCCCGCGCGGCACCCACGGTTCACCTGCGTTTCGCTGAAGAAACTCATCCACCTGGCCGGCTACCTTTTTAAGCTGCTGCACCCTGTTTTCGCCGAACTCGACCAGACCCAGCCGAATAACCTCCTCGATTGCCTCCTGCGAGGCGGCCTTGGTAACGACGACGAGTTTGACCTCCGCGGGGTCTCTGCCCGCCCGGGCACAGGCCGAGGATATGCTTTCCTTGAGACGCTTAATACGTTCAGCAATCTTTACCATAAAAACAAAGTAAAGGACACTATCAATCACGCCAACAAAACCAAGGCAGGATTCTTACCCGCAAGGTAGTAATTTAAGCCAATACTGCCGATGTTGCAAGCGTATTTGGCGGATTCGGATACGAGTTTCGAATCGCTAAAAAAGGTGCGAATTAGGCATTTTTAACTTGCTTTTTGAGGCCGGCCGGTATATAATAGATTTCTACTCAGGCAAATTGGTGGGAACAGACCCATTTCTGAAAGGTGAGGTCGATGTTACTTTTTGTTTGACAGTCAATTAGGGGCGGGTTAGATTCCATTTTTTGCTACAAGTTAATCATTAAGAGATAAAACTGCGCGGACGCAGTTCCTGAACCTCGGCGAGGCAGCGTGGCTCACCGGTTTCCCCCCCAGCCGGTCCCACCACCTCGCCTTTTTTTTAACTATTAATCGCCTTTTGGCTTGCAAAATGACGGCTAAAAATCACAAAAACCGCAATAGCCGCAATTGCAGTCGCCCCGCCAAAGATAAAGGTGTAAACAGGCGATTTATCCCATAAGAAACCCGCCACGATGCCGGCGGGCAAGGCAGCCAGACCCGTAATAGTAGAGTATGTTCCAAGAGCGGTCGCCCTCGAATCAGGCCCCGCGAGGTCCGATACAAGCGCTCTTTCGGCACCGTCAACGGCAGCGAAAACAACACCGTAAAGAGCAAACAAAATAATGTAAAGCGGGAGCGAATTGCAAAACGCGAAGCCAAACGACACAACCGCGAACAGCCCAAATCCGAAAATAAGAACCTTCTGCCTGCCAATCTTGTCTGAAACGACTCCAAGCGGAACAGCAAGCGCACTGTAAAAGATATTGAAAAGCACATATAAAAGAATCGGTGCGGTAGTTGCCCATTTGCCCTCGAACAAATGCTGCGCCCGCAGGACAAAAAACATATAACTGAAATTGCCGAGGGCAAAAATAGCGGCTACCAAAATGAAAAGTTTCAGCGGCCTCGGCAAAATCGACAAACTTAGTTTCAACTTCGCGTTTTGTCGGCCTGTTTCCGGCTCACTGACAAACCGAAGCGGAACCAGCGAAGCAAGGCCAATACCAGCTGAGATGATTATTATGGCGCTGAATCCAAGCCCCGTGAATTGCAAAAATATAAACGCCACCCCCGCACCGAGAACAGCTCCGGCGCTATCCATCCCCCTGTGAATACCAAAACTTTTCCCCCGCTGTGTCGTATCCACCGATTCGGCTATTATGGCATCTCGTGCGGCCGTGCGCAAACCCTTGCCTACCCGCTCCATCGAACTAAAAACAACCGCTCCCCCAGCCGTCTTTGTGAGGCCCAGCAAAAGCTTGAAAACCGACGAAATACCGTAACCCGCATAAACAAATATCTTTCGCTTGCCCGTTTTGTCGGACCAGTAGCCGCACAAGACCTTCAATATGCCGGAGATGCTGTCGCGAATCCCGCCGACCAAACCCACAATCTGGCCCGACGCCCCCAGCGACTGCAAAAACATCGGCAGTATCGGCATTATCATTTCGCTGCTGAGGTCGTTGAGGAAACTGACTATGCTGAGGATTATTACATTTCGAAAACCGCCCTTTTTGCCGGTGTCTTTCATATCCTATTTACCCCTAACCTGAACCGTAAAATTCCTGCTCCTCGGCCCGTCAAATTCGCAAAAGTAAATTCCCTGCCAAGTGCCAAGAGCCAGCTGACCATCCTTTATCAAAACCGTTGCGCTGCAGCCGACAAGCGAGCTTTTACAATGAGCATCCGAATTGCCCTCGTCGTGCCGATAGCCCGCGCGAAGATACGGAATCAATTCTTCAAGTGTCAGCAATATATCGTGGGTGACGGACGGGTCCGCGTTTTCATTAATGGTTATGCCCGCCGTCGTATGGGGACAATATATTATCGCGTCGCCCTCTTTGACGCCGGATTTACTCACAGCCGAAGCGACCTCGCCCGTTATATCAACAAACTCGCAGTGGTTCCTCGTGTTTATGTGAAAATCTTTCGTGATGATTTTCATTATGCCTCCCTGCTACATCTGCTCAATGACTTCGATACCCAAAAGGTTATGCAGGCCGTGTTCGATTGTCTTAGCGGTCAAATCGCAAAGTAAAAGCCTGGTTGGCCGTTTATCAGGCAATGCGTCGAGAACGGGACAATCGTTATAAAAACTGCTGAACTTCTGCGCAAGGTCGTAAAGATACGCCGTAAGATAATTGGGCCTGTAATCGCCCGCCGAGGAGCTAATCGCCTCGCCATAGCGAATCAAATGCTTCGCCAAATCCAGCTCACTCGGTTCGGTGATGCTCAATGTCTTTATGCCTGCAAGCTCGGTCTCGATATCAACGTTTCGGGTCTGGGCCTTTCGCTCAATCGACCTTATTCTCGCATACGCATACTGCATATAGGGAGCGGTATTGCCCTCCATCGCCAGCATCTTGTCGAAACTGAAAATATAATCGCTCGTGCGGTTATTGGTATAATCCGCGTATTTCACCGCGCCGATACCCACCGCATTGGCTATTTTTTTCTTCTCGTCTTCCGACAAACCGGGATTTTTCTCTTCGACGACCTTCCTCGCCCGTTCGATGGCCTCATCCAAAAGCTCTTTGAGCTTCACGTTCTCGCCCGACCGCGTCTTTAAGGGCTTGCCATCCTCGCCAAGCACCGAACCAAACGTAACGTGAACCAGTTCGGTCTTCGGCTTTACCCATCCCGCTTTTCTCGCTACCGCAAAAACCATTTCAAAATGCAAACCCTGACGGGCATCGGTAACGTAAATAATTTCATCCGCCTTCAGCTCCCCTACCCGATATCGAATCGCCGCCAAATCCGTCGTCGCATACAAATACGCGCCATCCGATTTTTGCACAATCACCGGCAGCGGCTTGCCTTCCTTATCCTTAAACCCCTCCGGGAAAACACATACCGCCCCTTCCGACTCCACCGCCAGTCCCTTTTTCTTTAACTCCGCAACAACATTCGGTAAATCCGCATTGTATTCACTTTCGCCACGAACATCTTCCCATCTGAGAGTTACATTTAGTTTATGGTAAAGCTCATAAGAATAGCTAAGTGATTGGTCGCGGATAAATTGCCAAATATACCAAACTTGCTGGTCTCTCGATTGTAGTTTCACAACGTATTCTCTGGATTCGGCTGCAAAAGCAAGGTCACTATCATAAAGCTTTTTGGCTTCACGATAAAATGCTTCCATATTGGGAATGCTAATATCAGCAACTGAAATTTCTTGTTTTTCCAACGATTTACCGTACTTGCGATAAAAATAACATATCAGCATCCCGAATTGTGTCCCCCAGTCGCCGATGTGATTTTGGCGGATAACCTTGTGGCCCTCGAATTCCAAGAGTCGGCAAATACAATCACCGATGATTGTGCTGCGGAGATGCCCGACGTGCATTTGCTTAGCAATGTTGGGGCCTGAGAAATCGACGACTATTGTCTTTGGTTTTTCGGCCTTTTCTATACCAAGTCGGTCGGCGTCTTTGCTGACTTGTACCAATGTCTTTGCGACAAATTCTGGTTTCAATCGCAGGTTTATAAAGCCGGGACCCGCTATTTCAGGCGTTTCGCAAATATCGCTGATGTTTAATTTAGCGAGAATTTGCTCTGCTAATTTACGGGGATTGGTTTTGAGCTGTTTTGCCAGGGGCATTACGCCATTGACCTGGTAATCGCCGAACTTCGCGTCCGTCGCGGGCCTGACAAGAGCGGGGCATCCCGTCTGGCCGGAGACCTCGCCCATCACTTCGCTGATTTTCGCTTCGAGTATATTAAGAACGGACTGCATCCCTACCGACCCGCAAAATTCTAAATCCTTAATTCTTAATTCTAAATTTTCAATTTTTTCGCGTCGCCCCAGAGCATTTCAAGGTCGTAGTAGCTGCGAGACTGGCTGTCAAAGATGTGGACTACAACATCAACAAAATCGAGGAGAACCCAGTTGCCCCGCTCGTAGCCGGCCCTGCCGAAAAGCGGAAAACCCTTCGGCTTGGCCTGCCCGGCTATTTCGTCGGCCACGCTTCGCATCTGCCTGTCGCTTGTGCCGGTGGCGATAACAAAGTAGTCCGTAATGTCAGTTACTTTTCGCAGGTCGAGCACAACGACGTCGGCACAGTGCCGCTCGCCCGCTAATTTCGCCGCGGCAACCGCCAACGCCTTCGCCTTACGATTTATCTTTCTTATCAAGTCACCTTCCTGAAGACATCAATAAACACCGACGATAATACTCTAGCAGGCGTTATAAGTCAATGTCCCGTTAAGTTACGCGTTTAGAACCTCTGGCTTTCATCAAATAGCGGTATCTCAGGTGTGATAGTCGGCGTTGATTGTAACGTAACCCTTGCTGAGGTCGCAGCCGACGCAGAAATCGCTGTATTTTCCGACGCCCAAATCAACCGTTATCGTATGACTGACCTGTGAGACAATTCTGCTCGCTTTTTTGCGGTCGAAATTCGTCGGTGCGCCGTTTTTGAATACCGCCAAATCATCGAGTTTGCAGGATACCTTTTGCGGATTCAGTTTCACGCCTGATGAGCCAACCGCGCAAATGATTCTGCCCCAGTTGGGGTCGCCGCCGTGAACCGCACATTTGACCAAATCATAATCCGCGACCGCTCGAGCCCCCTTTGCCGCATCCGCCTGGTTTGCCGCGCCTGTGATAACCACCTTGAATATCCGCGTTGCGCCCTCCGCGTCGAGAGCCATCTGACGAGCTAAATCCTGGCACAGGTCTATCAGTGCCGCCGAGAATTTCTTGTATGACGAATCCTGACTCGTTATCAGCTTATTTCCCGCCAGACCCGACGCGAGAATTATCGCTGTGTCATTGGTGCTCTGATGACCATCGACAGTTAGTTTATTCAGCGAATCGCCTATCGCTGCCTTGAGCGCCTTTGCCAATAATGGTTTTGTAATCGCGGCATCGGTCGTGATAAAACACAAGGTCGTCGCCATATTCGGGCCAATCATCCCCGCGCCTTTAGTCGTCCCGGCAATGGTAACTTTCTTGCCATATATCTCAATCCGCCGACAAACCGTCTTGGATTTGGTATCCGTTGTCATTATCGCCTTTGTAAAATTCATCCCCGCTGTCGCGGAATCCGATAACTCCCCTATCGCGTTTTCGATACCCGCGGTAACGTTTTCCATCGGCAAATGCTCGCCGATGATGCCCGTCGAGGCAACGAGTACCTCGTGCGGGTCAACCACAAGATAACCCGCTGTTTCCGCGCACATTCGGACAGCGTTATTGATTCCCTTTTGTCCTGTGCAGGCGTTGGCGTTGCCGGAATTGACAACCACCGCGTAAATCGTATCGCTTTTGACGTGCTTTTGGCTGATTTGCACCGCCGCCGAAATAATTTTATTTGTCGTGAACACCGCTGCCGCTTTCGCGCCGCCCGGGCATACAATCAATCCCAAATCATGCTTACCTGATTTTTTTATCCCGCACTTCACCCCAGAAGCCAGAAAACCCTTTGGAGCAGTAACCGTATTATCAGCACTCATCATTCACACCTCATAATTATCTCGCTGTTTGTCCTATCCGTTGCTAAGTTTGCCTGCGATGGCAATTTCACGAAAACCCGCCATCGGGTCGTAAAATTTCTTCTTCAAATCAACGGCGTTTACCATAACGCCCGCTTTATTTTGCTTCAACTGCCCCGCAATCACACCATCCGGCTGTATAAAACACGATGGATACGGCGAATAATATCCCGACGCGTTCGACATACTTACCCAGAAATGATTCGTCGCCGCGTGACATTGCATCGTCTGCCTCATAATATGCGTATGCACACTTGGGCCTTTTTGCCGGGCGTTATAAAATGATTGAAATACGCAGTTGACCCCCTGCTTATACAACGCCCTGTAAATTTCAGGGAACCGCAAATCAAAGCAAATAAGCAATGAACACTTCACGCCATTGATTGTGAAAAAGACAAATCGGTTGCCGGTCTTAAACCACCGCAACTCCCCTGCCGTGCAGAACCGCTTGTCGTATCGGTCCGCGATTTTGCCGTTAGAATCAATCAAATACAGGCAGTTGCTTATCTTGCCGGGGCCGCCCAGACGATGCACAGAGCCCAGCGCCACCCACAGTTTCAATTTCCCCGCCAAAGCCGTTATTTTAGCCGTTTCCTTTTCGAGAAGTTCCCAGTCAAAGCCGTCAAAATTCGGAAAATCAAAACCGATATAGCCACTCAATGCGCACTCCGGAAAATGCGCAATATCCGCACCTCCCCTTTTGGCCTTCTGCATTTGAGCGCAAATCTGCTGCGAGTTCCGCGTTATCGATGCGCTAACAGCAAACTGACACGTCGCGATTTTCAACTGCCCTGAGGCCATTCGCCACCTATTTCAAACCCAGCGTTTCATCGAGGCCGAAGATGATATTCATATTCTGAATCGCCTGGCCCGATGCACCTTTAATCAGGTTATCGATAGCAGAGAAGCAAACAACTGCCCCCTTTACAACCGTCGGGAAAACGTGGCAGTAATTTGTCCCGGCTACGTCTTTGACGTTCGGGCTGCCCGGGCAAACCTGCACAAACGGCTCACCGGCATAAAAATCCTTATACAGTTTCACAAGCTGCTCACTCGTAACCTTGCCCTTCGGCTTGCAATAAACAGTCGATAGTATCCCGCGGTCGAAAGGCCCCGCGTGCGGCTGGAACACCACCGTTACCGGCTTGCCCGCTGTGTCACTCATAATCTGCTCAATCTCCGGCATATGCCGATGAACGCCGATGCCATAAGCGAAGATATTCTCGTTCATATTCGGGAAATGAAACTTCGCAGACGGGTTTTTGCCCGCGCCTGATATGCCCGTCACCGCGTTGACGATCACCTGCTCGGCCTCAATCAGCCCTTCTTTCAACAACGGCGCAACCGCCAGCGACGCACCCGTCGGGAAACAGCCCGGGTTTGCAACCAGTTCGGCCTCCTTAATCTTTTCGCGGAACAACTCAGGTAATCCGAACGCCGCCTTGGCGAGATTATCCGTATCGGTATGCTTGACGCCGTAAAATTTTTCGTAAACCGCCACGTCTTTTAGCCGATAGTCCGCGCTGAAATCGACAACCTTCACTCCCGCCTCCAGCATCTTCGGCACAAAGCTCATCGACACCTTATGCGGCAGGCAGCACAACGCGACATCCGCCACGTCCGCCAGCTTTTCCAAATCCAGCGGCTCAACTATCATTTCGCATCTGCCCTTGAATCGCCCGAACATATCGCTGACCAGCCCGCACTCTTCGGGCAGCGCGCTCAAATACGTCAGTTTCGCCTGGCTGTGCCGAAGCAGTATCTCAATTGATTCTGCGCCCGTATATCCACTTGCCCCAATAATCGCAACACGTACCATAACTTCTCCTTAAAAAAAAGCCGTCGAGTATGTTCTCGACGGCCATTGTAATAATCGAACTGTCTGTTTGCAAATCAACGTTTCGAGAACTGGAATCTCCTTCTTGCGCCCGACTGGCCTGGTTTCTTCCTTTCGACCATTCTCGGGTCACGTGTCAGGAACCCGCCGTCGCGCAACGCCTGGGCAAGACCCGGGTCGTATATCTTCAGC
>Ga0187882_1001419_pt1 | contig 24416 bp, 15 predicted proteins | sample June2016WEW_19_1_3_FD_132991 | JGI IMG/M metagenome (GOLD analysis project Ga0187882, IMG submission 132991) | Peatland microbial communities from SPRUCE experiment site at the Marcell Experimental Forest, Minnesota, USA - June2016WEW_19_150 | ecosystem: Environmental > Terrestrial > Soil >... | reverse complement strand
GAAAGGAATGTTAGTCAATTAATTGACCGACCACAAACCGGCGCCAATGAGCAACCTTGGCCAGTTAATTGGCTAAGGTTTCTGCTCCTCCTATATTTCACCCGCGCGCGCGAGGAGCAGCAGGAAAGATTCTTGTTACGTAACAAGATTTCAACCTATATTTCACCCGCGCGCGCGAGGAGCAGCGCCTTTTCTACTGGTCCCATTTGGGTACCGGTAGATGGCGAACCCCCGCGCGCGCGAGGAGCTGGCTGGAATCCCTTGCTCAATTAATTGAGTATGGGTTTTTGCTTGACGGACACTACGTATAGACGTAATATGCTCACATGTCCAAACAAAAACTCACATTGTCAGTGGACGGCGCCCTGACCGACGAAATGAAGGTTCTCGCGATTCGTCTGAAGCGCAGCCTCAGCGAAATCACAGAAGAACTCTATCGAGAATTTCTGAAGCGCCAGGCAAAACCGAAACGATAACCCGCAGAGCGGCACCGGCGCCGGACGAAACCCAGCACCGATGCCTAACCCTGCACTGTCAAAGGAGGACAGAGCATGGCTAAACGTAGCCTACCAAAACCACAACCCGACATCACCACAAAAACCCCTATTGCCATCAGTCCGGCGCAATTGAAAGGACTGCAGGGCGTTATCTGGTCGGTCGCCGATTTGGCGGACCTCACCAAGCCGGGGAACTCGCCGGCGCCGTCTTCCGTCCTAAGAGTCATCGCAGACAAGGGTATGGACCTCCTCGAGGAAATCACCGAGGGAGCGGGGGCGGCCGATGACTAAACCAAACCCCAAACCCGTAACAGTTCATAGCGAACTTACCGCCATCGCGGGAGAGCTGGCCGGCCTGCAGTCCTTCCTCCGGGCCATCGGGGAAGCGGCGGGCGGCCACGACATAGTAGACCTGCAGGACCTCACGTTCGGATTCAGCTATCTGCTCGACCTGACAGAAGCACACATCGAACGAGCTCTCGAATTGGTAGCCGAGCCGGCACCTGTCCTCCAGGAAGTGCCGCGGGTGGAAACCGCGCAGCAGTAAACGCATTCAACCGGGGCTCTCGCAAGGGAGCCCCCAGAGGCCCGTAGGGGGGGGTCCAAAACTCCAGAGGGGGCCGGCGCCTGCAGGACGCGGCGGGAAAACTTTCATCGTCGCGAAATTAGGAAAAAGGGGGAAATGTCATCATGGCACGAAAAGGGGACGGGATTTATAAGCGCGGAAAGGTTTGGTGGTTGGACGCCGTTATCAACGGCGCCAGGTATCAAAAGAGCATCGGCAAGGGCATCAATCGAACGGTCGCTCTGGAGCTCGCCGGCATTGAACGCACGAAGATCCTGCGAGGCGACGCCGGAATTGGCAAGAAGCGCCGGGACATTCTCTTCGACCAGGCCGCGAAAGAGTTTCAAACCTGGGCCGATGCCAACAAACGCCCGCGGACAGCGATATGCTACAAGAGCATCCTAAAACCGCTGAAAGCATTTTTTGGCGGCAAGATGCTGAGTGAGATTTCCCCGGGTCTGGTAGAGAAATACAAACAGAAGCGGCTCGGGGAAGGGGCCAAGGTGGCCGTCAACCGGGAACTGTCGCGGCTGCGTACCCTGTTCAATCTCTGCATCACCTGGAATGAATTCGAGGGCTCAAACCCGGCCAGCAAGTATCAGCGGGCGCCCGAGAGTCACGGTCGCGTCCGGTATCTCACTGAGCAGGAAGAAATCGCCCTACTGACGGCTGCAGGCGAGCCGCTGAGGACTGTGATTCAGGTGGGAATACATGCGGGCCTGCGCGTTCAGTCGGAGGCGCTGAGCCTTACCTGGCCCAACGTAAACCTAAAATGGCGCATGCTCACTGTCGAAGATCGTTTCTCGAAAACGGGCGAAACCCGAACCGTTCCCCTAAACTCGGTTCTGCTGGAGGCCCTGAGCCGCCTGAAAGCCGCCTCCAGGGGCTCGGAGCATGTCTTTCTCACGCGCGTCGGCAAGCCTCTAAAGTCGATCAGAACTGCCTTTCAGACAGCCTGCGAGCATGCTAAGCTAGGCGACGTCACCCCGCACGTTCTGAGGCACACCTTCGCGAGCCGACTTGTAATGCGGGGCGCGGATCTGAGGACGGTTATGGAGCTTGGAGGCTGGAAAAGCTTGGCAATGGTTCAACGGTACTCGCATTTGAGCCAAGCACACAAGTTAGAGGCCGTGGAATTGCTCGCGAAGAATTCCCCTACGGTTTTCCCTACAGCCAAAAAGCGGAAACCCGTAAGTCTTTGTGCGCCCATAGCTCAGGTGGATAGAGCATCTGCCTTCTAAGCAGAGGGTCGCAGGTTCGAGTCCTGCTGGGCGTACCACTTTTTCTCTTCTTGTCCCTCGCTGCATGATCTATTGACATTGGCGCCTGTCAAGTACAGACTTGCCGAAAAATTGGGGGAGAGGGCGGCGCCGTGACCATCGCTGAAGGATGCGTTGCCCGGGCGTTGGCTCTGAGCTTGAGAGGACATCAACACAACAACTAGACATTTTGTCAATCGAGGAGGATGCATGCAGCCGTCTCGTTCTTGGCGTCAAGACCTCGTCCTAGGATCGCTTGTCCTGGTTCTATTATGGAGTGCGCCGGGTTCTGCCCAGCGTGGGTTTGGAGGCGCCGGGCCTGCCGCTCCGGAGGGTTTGCGGTTCCGTTTCATGGGACCGGCCGTCGGCAACCGTATTGCCGCCGCTTCCGGCGTTCCCGGAGATCTGAACACCTATTATGCGGGGGCAGCCTCGGGAGGCATATGGAAGTCCACGGATGGCGCCAAGACCTGGACTCCGATTTTTGACGACCAGCCCGTGGCGGCTATCGGCGCACTTGCCGTGTCGTCATCCAACCACGACATCGTGTGGGCCGGAACCGGCGAGGCTTGGGCGATCCGCGACAGCGACCTGATGGGAGACGGCGTCTATAAATCCACGGATGCAGGAAAGACCTGGCAACACATGGGTCTCGATGCAACCGGCCGCATCGGCAAGATCGTGATCCACCCCACCAATCCGGACATTGTTTACGTGGCCGCCCTCGGCCGCCTGACAGGCCCGCAACAGGAACGCGGAGTCTATCGCACGTCGGACGGCGGCAAGACCTGGCAGAGGGTGCTGTTCGTGGATCCGAACACCGGCTGCTCCGGCCTCTCGATGGACGCCAATGATCCACAAGTGCTGATTGCCGGCATGTGGCAGGTTGAGATGCACACCTACGCCATGTTCAGCGGCGGTCCCGGCAGCGGCGTCTACATCTCGCACGACGGCGGCGCCAACTGGAAGCGCATCGAAGGGCACGGCCTTCCCAAGCCGCCCGTCGGCAAGATCGATGTTGCCATCGCGGCAAAAGATTCCAAACGCATGTATGCGCTGATACAGACTGCAGACCAGGGTTCCCTCTGGCGCTCAAACGACGGCGGCGAAACCTGGCAGGTCGGCAGCTGGCAGCGGGCCCTGATTGGCCGCGCGGGCTACTACATTCGCATCGCGGTTTCGCCGGCCAATCCGGATGACATTCTGATCTCCAACAGCAGCTTCTGGGAGTCCACGGATGGAGGCAAGTCGTTCGGTTCGGGGCGCGGCATAGGCGGCGGCGACAACCACGACATTTGGTTCGACCCCACCAATGGGGACCGCATCATTGTCACTCATGACGGGGGCATGAACGTAACGAACGATCACGGGAGATCCAGCACCCGCGTCACCCTCCCGATCGGCCAGATGTATCATGTCGCCGTCGATAATGACGTCCCCTACCGCATCTACAGCAACATGCAGGATGACGGCACTATGCGCGGGCTCAGCACGACGCCTGAGGCGGCTCCGGCCGTTCCTGGCGCCGCAGGGACAGGAGCTGCTGGTGGCGGAGGCGGCGGCGGTGGTGGTGGTGGCCGCGGGGGAGGCGGCGGGGGCCAATGGGATCACGGCCTGGGCGGCTGCGAATCCGGCTTCACGCTTCCGGATCTCACGAACACCAACATCATCTGGGCCTCCTGCTACGGTCTGGAAGTGACACGCTACGACTACACAAGCAAGCTGGCACGATCCATCAGCCCCTGGCAACACACTCTCGATTCGGAGCCGAATAAGCTCAAATACCGCGCGCACTGGACGCCGCCGCTGGCGATTGACCCGTTCGATCACAACACCGTTTACTTCGGCGCACAGCTCATTCTAAAAACTTCCAACGGCGGCACGAGTTGGACCGAGTTCAGCCCGGATCTTTCCACGAAAGATCCCAAGTACATCGTCTCCTCCGGAGGCATCGTCGGCGACAATCTCGGACAGTTCTACGGCGAGGTGGTCTTCTCCATCGCTCCCTCGGAAATCCAGCGGGGGCTGATCTGGGCCGGAACCAACGATGGCAAGGTCTGGTACACGAGGGACGCCGGCGTTCACTGGAACGATGTCACGCAGAACATCAAAGGGCTGCCGGCGTTGGGCACGATCTCCAAGATCGAACCCTCGCATTTCGATCCGGGGACGGCCTACATCGCGGCCGATTTCCACCTAATGGACAATCGCGAGCCCTGGGTCTACAGGACCACGGATTTCGGGCAGACGTGGTCGAAGATCAGCAACAATCTTCCCAAGGGCCATCCGCTCGATTACACCAAGGTAATCGCCGAGAACCCGAACCGCAAAGGCATGTTATTCGCAGGCACAGGTCACGCGCTCTACTACACGCTGGATGACGGCGCAAACTGGAAGCAATTGAAAGAGGGTCTGCCGCCGGTAGCTGTCTCCTGGATCGTGGTACAGAAACAGGCTCACGATCTGGTCGTTTCCACCTACGGGCGCGGACTCTACATCATGGAAGACATCACTCCCATCGAGCAGGGCATCATGGAAGGCGCGGCCGCGGCCCCGGCGGTGCAGTTCATCGCGCCGCGTCCTGCCTATCGCGAGGCCCGCGGCGGGCGGGCTCAGATCGGCTACGTCCTGAAGGCGGCCCCGAAGGACCCGCCGCAGCTCGAGTTCCTCGACTCCAGCGGGACAGTGGTCGGCAGGATCGCGCAGGCTGCCGGCCGTCCGGGGCTCAACCGGGTGTTCTGGGATATGCGTTATCAGGACGGGGCACATTTGGTCGCTCTCCGCACGACTCCCCCTGAGAATCCACACATCTGGGAAGAGCCTCGATTCCAGGGCGCCCCGACGCGGCCTATCACACATTGGGGTGTCAGTCAGGTCCAGGGTCCGGCCGCCGCGCCCGGAAAATACACCGTGCGCCTTACGGTCGACGGCCAGTCCTACACACAGCCGCTCGAAATCATGCTGCCCCCGAACGCACACGGCACCGAAGCTCAGCTTCAGGCCGCGGTGAAGCTCCAGCTGCGCGTGCGCGACGACATCACGACGGTGTCAGACATGACGAACACGATCGAGTGGCTGCGGAGGCAACTCGAGGATGCTCGTAAGACGCTCGTCGGGCAGAGCGGCAAAGAGCCGCTGATCAAGAACATCGATGCCTTCGACAAGAGGATGCAGGACATCGAATACCAGCATCTCATCACGAGGTCGGAGGCGCTCAGCGACGACAAGTACTATGTTGAACAATACAAACTATACCTCAACCTGATCTGGCTCTATCAGGAGATCGGCCCCGGCGGCGGCGATGTCGCAGGCGGCGCCGACTACGGCCCCACCGATACCGCCCAGACTTTGGCGGCCGAGTTCGAGAAGGAGATCCAGTCCGTGCAGACGCTGGTTCGCGATCTGACCGAAAAAGAGCTCCCAGCGTTCAACAAATCGATTGAGGGATCCGGTGTTCAGCCGCTGAAGACGACAGGGGCTCCTCCGCCCGCAAATCCGGGCGGGCGGGGTCGGGGCAGCTCTCCGCCGGCGGCAAACCAAACCGGACGGTAGGGTTTCATTGCAGGTTCGTCGAATTCGTGATCTTGTTTTTGGAGCTCGCGGTAGTCGCCGGGCGAAAATTACAGCTGCGAGTGCAGGCTGTAAAATGCTATGATCTTGTCCGACTACACGCATGGCAGCGTGGCGATCCGTCGGGTTTTTTCTTGACGCCGCCGTTGTCTTGCGGATCGTATGGTGAGCGTAGCTCAGCTGGTAGAGCTCTGGATTGTGGCTCCAGCGGCCGGGGGTTCGAATCCCCTCGCTCACCCCACATACGCGCACCCGTAGCTCAGTTGGATAGAGCGTCGGACTTCGAATCCGCAGGCCGCCCGTTCGAGTCGGGCCGGGTGCGCCACCTCTTCATCAATCCTTCCCTTCGCATCAGATCCGCCGGGTGGTTTATGTGGGGTGGGCTTGGTTCACGTAACTACAATAGCCACGGGCCGATCTGGGGCATCACGGACGCAGGCGCCGAACTGGTAGAGGGCGATGACTTCCTCTGGGATACGTGCGTTATCATGCAAGGTGACTCGGGCAACAGGGGGAAAGCACGACCCTGGGGATTGGCTTTCAGGGCGGCGTCACGGCTCGCGAAAGTGATGGGAGGGAAAGGATTATCATGCGTCAAAGGCAAACCGCTTAGACACGAAGGACTCTAAAAATCTCGAAGAACAGAATCTTAGAGATTCTTAGAGTCCTTGGAGCTTCCGCGGTGAGTGTTATGTTGCTTGCATCCGAATTCCGCGCTAGGCTCCCTTTTGAGAGAATCCGCCAGCGAGCCCGATCAAGCTCCCTCGGCAGTGGCGCGCTGTTTTCCTTGATATTTCCGAACGCCTCCACGAAGGTCCGGCCCACACACTAGCAGCGGAGCTTCTTACCAAAACAGAACAGGCCGAAGCAGCCGCTGCCAAGCAAGACAAGCGTAGTCGGCTCCGGTACACTGGAGCTGCCGCCGGCGGGCTCGAAAACCGTCACGCCTATCATACCCATGCCGGCATAAACGCCACCCCATCCCATGAAATGTTGCTGTGAGTCCCAGGTATCGTGGAAATATATAGTTTGGGTCGGCTGGTCGTAGCCATATCCAAACATCGAATGGCCATCGAGCTGGATCATCACCACCATACCCGCATCGATGTCATTCATGTAGTCATTAAAGCTGAATCCGCCTTGCTTCACCATCGTATCGATCAATTGAGTAAAGAAGTTGGTCAGGGGTGCGGTGTAGCCGGCGTATTGGTCGAAGTACTCCCACAAGCCGTACATACCATCTTTGCCCGCAAGCCCTGCGTTGAGCGCATCCTGGGCGGTGTACTTATTCCCATTATTCCAATACCCAAAAGTGGTCCAGCCGTCTTTGTTCCCGGCGCTGTCCTGGCTTGTGCCCATGAAGTCGGCAAGCGAGTTGAAGGCATGATATGGCCCGGGAAGATCGTCGTTGGCATGTTTGTAGTTGTTGTTTCCCCGGTTGTTATCGCCGCCGTAAAAATCCGCAATGTGACCGGGGCTGGCAATGATCGCATCAGCCAATGGCGAACTGCTGGGTGGTTGTGGCCAGGTGCTCGGCTCTGCCTGACCTCCCGGAACGAGATTGTCATAGCGCAAACCGCCATACCCGTTGATGTCATAGAAGCCCATCATCATGCCAGCCGCAGTGGGTGAACATCCATAATCCCATAGATAGGACGGTGCATTGGCGAGAGCTACGCCCTGGGAAAAGAAGCCGAGCGAATCCGAATATGCCAGCGGGGAGAGAAGAAACAGGGCCGCAAGCGTTGCAAAAACCAGTACGCAGTTTTTGGATCTCATAACGCCCCCTAGAACAGATTGGGTGCGGTCTGAAGCAGAGGCAATCCTGACCGACAGTGGCATTGAGGCATTCGCGTGCTGACAGGAGAGCCTGCCGCAACAGCACACACTAAAGCCGCAACCGATGTATCGACATCGAGGAACAAGCAATTTTCGATCCAAACGCAAGGCACCACTGGAGCGACGCAGAAGAATCAGCGATAAATATTGCAGGTAAACAAGATCTTGAACTATCAGATCCCAGTCGAGGGCGTCTGAGAATGATCAAGAATCTTCCAAATTGTCAAATAACCTGACACTTCAATTTGAAATTAGATGTTATTAATCTTATAACTGAATAAAGCGCATGGATTAACTGGATCTTTCTGACTTCGCAGGAACTGTAAAATTCTGCGACACTTTCCGCACGACTGCTGGCCGCTCAGGAAGTTGGGATTCAGCAGCCGGGCCGCCCGTTCGAGTCGGCCGGGTGCGTCACTCCCTTCAACAACTTACACCGCAGTGAAAATACACGCTTGCACCTGATCAGGGCAGGTATGCGAAGGCTCAGATCCGCCCCGAGGCTCCGGGACGACGGTCGGATCGTATTGCATGTAGTCATTCTCCAGACGCCCCTGGCCTGAGTTTACGCGAATATCCACCCTACTAACCGGAATATCGAAGGACCAACCATCCCATGCCCATGCGTTGTTGCCGGCTGGCATCTGCACTGGTGCTTGGCCGATTAGCTCCAAGCTCGAATTGTAAAAATATGCCGTTGCTCCCGGTGTACTCGACGCCACATTGGTAGTAAAATAACCACCAAATGACATTTGCGGGTGCGGCTCTTCCTCCCTTGAGGTCTCTATCTCAATGAGCAAGCAAGTTAAAGGCTCGACAAAGTCGAGCCAAGGGGACACCTGGGTTGGGGTCATTCCCTCCCGGCATCACTTGCAATAACCGCTCCAGACCTCCTTGTCCCGAATCCGCCCTCAAAGATTAAACCTGTCTAATGTATTTCAGCCTTTCTGATTAATGATTTCATAAAGTGACAGGATGGTGTAAACGTAGTGATTTGAGACAGTGACGGAGAACAATCGGCAGAAAGTTGTGTGATTATAATGTCTTAATGTACATCGTTCAGATTGTAGCCAGTTGGGACAGCAAGGGAACCCCTCAATGAACAGTGCGTGTCAGGGCGTAGCCATGGAATCATGCGCCAGGACTTGCCCTTGACCCAGACTTCCGTTTTCAAATAGTCTCAGAGAGAGGAGACTTATAATGCCGTATCGACGGACGGAGGCACAACCCATGAAAAACGCGCTCGTAACTCTCACGGTGGCTTTTCTATTCTGTTCAACCCTGATGGCTCAGGACACGGAGTTGAGTCGGATATCTCTGAAGGGTCTTACTGGGTTTGCGGTGGTGGTTGAGCCTCTAGATCCCAATGCGGAAAAAGACGGACTCTCAAAGGATCAAATACGGACGGATGTGGAACTACGCCTTAGGACCGCGGGAATTAAGGTTTTCACGGAGCGAGAGAGCGTGTCAGCACCAGGAGTACCCTATCTCAACATAATGCTGAACGCTTTGAAGAGCCGGGCTAGCAAGATGTGGGTCATTGCTCTGGAAGTTTCCTTGCGTCAGGGAGTGGCCCTAACGAGAGATCCCAAAGTCGTTGTTATTGGTACGACATGGAATGCTGCGGGCGTTGCAGTTGTGGGAACCACAAAAATTGCCCAGACCAGGGATTCGATAAAAGATCTGGTGGAAACATTCATCAACGCCTGGCTGTCGGTGAACCCGAAGAACCCGTGACAATCCATAACCAACAACGGAACGCAAGGTGGATGCGGCTCAGTGAGCGTGTGGCGCTGAATTGCAGGCAGCGCGCGATCAGTTCCCGCAGTTCCGCAATCACCTGGAATGACTGATACCGTCGGGGCGCGTCTCCTTGTCTTTGTCGAGAAGCACTCGGGCATTTTCGGGAATGCTCGTCTTTTCGGCAGCGCCCCTCTGGATGAGCTGCGGCAGGTTCAGGCCCGTCGGGTAGGTCTTTTCGAACGCCTCGGCCTTGTCCATCCACGCGCGCACAGTCAGGCCCATCGGAACGGGCAACGCTACCAGGATGCTGTTTCCCGAAGAGGCGCATTTTACGACGTGCAGTTCTGGAAAAACCGTGGAATAGGTTTTCAGCATATTCGGATAGTCCGCCTCCTCATCCCACAGGTTCGCGCACACGAGCCCCCCTTCGGCAAGGCGCGCCCTGACCGCCCTGAGAAACTCCTGCGTGGCAAGCATGTATGGAATCGAGGTGGCCGTGAACGCATCCAGGAAAATAATGTCGTACTTCTCCTGTGAACTCTCGATAAACTTGCGGCCGTCCCCTATGTGGACGACCTGGCGCTCGTCTTCCTTGAAAAAGAAATACTCGGCAGCAATTTCTCGGATCGCGGGATCGAGCTCCGCGGTCTCAATCGTGGCTGCGGGCAGAAGTTTGTGCAGATAGCGCTGCATGCAGGCCCCCCCAAGTCCCACGATCAGGATGCGCTTCAAACCTGCCGCCACGGGCAATGCGGCCATGATGTGACGGGAATACGAAAGCGTCAACTCCTCATGGTTGGAGAGGTTCATTTCTGATTGGATGGCGTCCGTGCCATCGAACCTGCCGTCGAAGATCAGCTGCCGTAAACCACCGGCGGTGTCCAGCACGGTGATGTATTGGTACCGGCTCTGGACTTCATAGACGACCTGAGACTCCTGAGCCCTCACAGGTGCAGCTAGGCACATGCCCAGAGTCAAACCAATCCAAAGCTTGAAGAGAAGCTTTGCGCTGGTCATGGAATTGTGGCTGCCTCGTGTCAGTCGGCTATTCACGTTTCACAGAAGTGCGGGGCACGTGGAATCATCCATTAAGCGGTACCCGCTTACCCCCCCCCTCCAATCTCATCCCGGATCGACGCTCTTACCAGATTCCGAATCCAGACATTCAACTTAAGCTTACGAGCGACGTCGGGCCAGAATTCCTTGAACAGGTCAAAAGCAGCATCTGAACCCAGGTTGATCCCGATGTTTTCGAAATTCCCATCGACTCCTACATCGGCGCCGAACGCCGAATAGTACCCGGTCGAAACGGAGGTGGCGACGACCGTGCCGAAGACTCTGGACTTGTTGAACTCCGATTTCCCTGAATCGTTCCGCGTCACTGCGACGCGGCTGAGCGCGTAAAACATGCGCCGGCAAACGGTGCCGTGATCAGACGGTATGTAGCGCGGGTCCTCGTGAAACAACGTCGGGAAGAAAAAGCCGTTGAAAAAGGCGAAGTCAACCTCGTCGGCTACGTTCAAACCGTACCTGCGGAAATAGCCGCTCGCGCCCGTGCCAAGGTAAGAACGGTCCCCGATCGCACTTGAGATCCCTGCATCTAAAGCCAGGGAAACATGCGTTTCCCAGTGAACCAGGTCGTGGTCAAAGAGATCGAACTTTTCCCGGCGCGTAAGCGGCCTCCAGTTGGCAGCAGACAATTCGATTAGATGAGGCTTCTCATGCTTGGCTTGAGGGCTATTGCCAGGCCAGGACGGATTCGCCTCGCCATTATCCACCGCGCCATTGCTGTTACCAAAGAGATCACGCGGCAGCAGGCCAACCGAAGCAAACGTTCCCGGGGAGGGAGAATCAGTGTTGTCTTGAGATGCGTTAGCCTGCGCCTGAGACCGTTGAGGCGCGCCTGGGCAGGGCACGCCATCGGGCCCGCAAGGGACAAGCTGGCTGTAGCCTCGCACGGGAAACGTCAGGAAAAGGAGTAGAGCAGCCAACTTGGTCATAATCTCAACACTCGCTTGGTCGCTGCCAAATTATAGCATCAAATCTTTGCCAGCGGGGCGATCATCGCACCAAGAGCGCGGCAGCGACATGATCAGCAGCAGAAATCTTGAATCACGCCTTTGCCGGTGGTTGGAAAACGGCGTATGGTGGAACCGCTCGTATCTCTTACACGCCACGGCGCTGCATTTCCTTGCGTGCCAGTTCGCGGATCGGGGCGCAGTCGACGGCCGGGTTCTGCACGGCAACGGCATCCTTGCGATAAAGGATGTCGGGCATTTCGCTGACGCGCCTTAGAACCTCGAGCGGCACGCTCGTGGCGGCAGATGTCGCCAGAATCTGTGCCAGAGCGGTGGAAGCGGTGCGCGCCACATCCACAGCCTCAGGAAACTCGTTCGAGAGCACACCGTTCTGCTTGATTGCATCCGCAAGAACCTCAGCAGCGCCGGCATTACCCATATCTCCCAGTGCGCGCGCAGCCAGACATTGCACGGTAGGATCCTGGTGAGCGAGCAGCTCACCGAGACCATGAAGAGCCGCGCTGCCGCACTGTGCGATCGCAGCGGCAGCCGCCTCCTGGACCGCCGGGTCGTGATCTTTCATCGCAGACAGCAACGGTCGGATGGTGCCGGGCAGGCGCAACAGCCCAAGAGCATCCACTGCCTGCCTGCGCCGGTTTGCGTCCTTGGAACCAAGGGTTTCCGCCAGCGGTAAGAGCGCCGACTCTCCTTCCGCGACGGCGCCGGCAAAATCCCCAATCAGAATCGCCGCCACGGCACGTTCAGCAGCCGTTGCCGGATTAAATCTCAGACTATTCAACGAATCCATTGCCGCGTCGCGCACGCTCTTCCGGCTTGAGTCTGCAATGGCCCGCAATCCGGCTCCGGCCCGCAGGCCTCCGATCCTTCGGAGAGCTTCGACGACCGCCAGCTGCACGGGCTCATTCAGATCCTCCGCTACCGCTCGCAGCGCGTCGACGGCGCGGACGCTGCCGATACCGCCAAGGGCCGTGGCGGCAGCCCGGCGCAACTCATGGTCACGGTTGGAGAGGCACTTGATCAGCGAGTCGAGCGCGCCTGCGTCCCCGATTTCACCCAAAGCCTGCGCCGCCGCCTTGCGCACTTCCGAGCGATTGTCCGCAAGCATTCTGATCAGCGGCTCCACGGCGCGCGGATCGCGCGTGAGCCCGAGAGCGCGTGCAGCCCAGCGCCGCGTGTCTCTTTTCTCTACGTTGAGCAGGCGAAGCAAAGGCGAGACTGCGGCGGCCCCCAGAGCTCCCAGAGCTTGCGCCAGCGCCTCATACTCGGCGCTTTCGGAGAGCGGCTCCGCCTCCGTTTTCCCTTCCTTGGGCCGGAGGGCAAGGCCCGCCAGCAGACCCGCCAGCGGTTCCGCGGAAGCAGGATGACAGAGCGCTGCCAAGGCATGTATCGCCGAGAGCCGTACCGCTCCCGACGCGTCATCGGCAGCGCGGAGCAAAGCCGGCACGGCCTTCTTCTCACGGGCGGTGCCCAGGCGAGCGGCCGCATCTGCCCGCAGCTGCCACCGTGATGATCTAAGTTGCCACTTCGTCCACCAGAGCATGAGGGCGCGCTAGTCCTTTCTCTTAAAGACATAGATGCAGGAAGCGTTGGGAGGGATGACGGCAATCGCCGCGGCATTCTTCCGTCGCGGCGTGCCCGATGCCGGAAAGCTCTTGGGCTGCCGGATTCCCTGCTCCTTCCGCTTCCTGTGGCTCAATTGCATCCCCGGTCAAATGGTATCTTGATGAACAACGGCATACGTCTCTGAAGCACCCCGCGGGAGAGGCGCAAGTATAGCACCGGCGAAATTGCAGATACTCACCTCTTTTCGCGATTCCCTCTCAAATCTCGCAATCCATCTCCATCCTGCGCGCGGCTTGGTCGAAGAGGAGAGTGGCGGACCCGCTCTATGGACAGCGCGGGGTGAGTGGTGATATTCTTCGCGCTCGTAGGTCGACTCAGCCGTGTGCGCCTGTAGCTCAGCTGGACTAGAGCGTCGGTCTCCGGAACCGAAGGTCGCAGGTTCGAACCCTGCCAGGCGTACCACTTACCTGTCAAACATTTACAGCCAACCCAGCTACCAATAAAAAGGCCAAAAATGGCCTTCCATCTAACACCCATCTAACAACTCGCCGGAGTTCAGAATGCTCTCAAATTCTCAGAGAGATTTCTGCGCGTCAGCCCCACGTGCCGGCGCGCTTCTTCCAACTCGTCGATCTATGAGGCTCGCCGGCAGGCCGGCGCAGTTGGGTCTGCCGGACTTGCGCCGCTGCTCGTAGACGGTCCCCACTGTCTAATCGCAGACTCGTTGAGTTAATGCTTGTTTTGCGAAGATGAGATGGCTATAATCCGCACACGGGTTCAAGACCGACGTTCAAAACCGACGTTCGCAAAGGTTGGGGCTACCACACCTGGTCTACGGGGGGTTTCCCTGGCGATCGCGCTATGCTTGGAGTCCTTATGACCTGCGAGGTTGCGAGGAGGTCTGATTCACTTTCTTTAGTTCTGCATAATCTTAGAAAGATTGTGAGAGCCAAACTGGGCCTTTCAAGCCAGTCTCGAGGATTGACCATTCAACCTAAGGAACCCCTATGAGACATTGTCTATTTGGAATAGCTTTGACTATGCTCCTGGTTGCGACGATCAGCTGCTTCGCTTATGCGCAGGGAACTAGCTCTTCGCTTTCAGGAGTGGTCGTTGACCAGTCTGGCGCCGTTGTCCCTGGCGCCGACGTTAAAATCAAGAACGACGCCACCGGCGTGGAATTCAAGACCGTCACCGCGGAAAACGGAACCTTCTCGATTCCGGCCCTTGACGCTGGTACTTACACGGGCACCATAGCGATGGTTGGCTTTAAGCAAGCGATCATTAAAGACATCAAGATTGTGTCCGCCACGCCCGGCAATATCCGCGTTACCCTCCAAGTCGGCGGCAGCAACGAAACCGTCACTGTGGTGGCAAACGCAGAGTTGCTGCAATCGCAAACGGCGAACGTCGCAACCACATTGACTCTTCACCAGATCGCCAGCCTGCCGTTGCCAACCCGGAATGCGATTGACTTCCTGGTCAACCTGCCGGGAGTAAACACGACGACGGGCTCTCGCAGCTCCACAATTTCCGGCCTGCCGGGTTCCACGATAAATCTCACGATTGACGGCGTCACCAATAACGATATGCCTGGAGGAACTAGCTTCTGGAGCTGGATCACCCCGCGCCTGGACGCCACCGAGGAAGTCACCGTGTCCACGGCCACACCGGGGTCTGAGAGCGCAGGCTACGGTGCTGTCCAAATCAGGTTCATCACCCGCGCGGGGAACAACGATTATCACGGCAGCTTCTACGAATATCATCGCAACCCGGACCTCAATTCCAACTACTGGTTCACCAACCGCGACGCGGCGCCCACCTACAATGGCAGCAGCAATCCTTGCACGCCCCAGCAGATGGCGACAGCGTTCGATAATTGCAAGGCGCCGCGCAGCCGGGTGCTGCTCAATCAATACGGCGGCCGTGTCGGCGGGCCCTTCATGCTTCCGAAGAAGCTCTTCGGCCCATTGGGCTTCAACGGCCATGACAAGGCCTTCTTCTTCATAAATTATGAGGAATTCCGGCTACCCCAGCAGCAGTCTCGGACAAGGACGATTTTTAATCCGGCGGTCGAGACTGGCATCTTCCAGTACACTGCGGGCGGCGCGACACAGCAAGTTAACCTGCTTAACCTGGCAGCCGCCAATGGACAGACACCCACGATCGATCCGACGATCCAGAACCTGGTGGCCACCATCCGCCAATCGACTGCCCAGGGGGCCGTTACGAATACGAGCGATCCCAGCTACCAGTACTTTAACTTCGTAAACAAGACCTTGAGTATCCGCAAGTTCGTTACGACCCGCTTTGACCTCAATCTGACAGGCAAGCAGAAACTAGAGGGGGTCTGGAACTACGCACAATATAACTTCGATGAAGACATTCTCAATAGCGGTGATCCAGCCTACCCGGGTTCTCCGATCATTGGCGGCTATAGGGATAGCCGCTTTTCCTTCTCCCTTACGCTCCGTTCGACCTTGACATCAAGGTTGGTCAACGAAGCGCACTTTGGCGGTGTTGGGGGACGCACAACTTATGCCCCAAATATCAGTGCCAGTGAGTTTTCCATTTTGGGTGGATATGCATACGTACCCTACGGCACTAGCGCGCCCTATGCAACCGAAGCTATTGGAACTCCTGAGCCTGAAGTTTCGCCGCTTTTCATCTTCGAAGACAAGCTGAGTTGGACCAAGGGTACGCACAGCCTCAGCTTCGGCGCCAGTATCACCCGTAATGGAGATTGGACTCAGTTCTCAACTGTGGTGCCCTCGCTCAGCTTCGGCGTGGACACTACCTACGACCCGGCGAGGATCATGTTTGACGCGACGAATGGGTCGAAGAATTTCCCCGGAGCATCCAGTTCGCAAATCAGCGAGGCTGCTGGCATCTACGCGTCCTTGACTGGGCGCGTCACAGCCGTCACCGGCAGCGCCGTCCTCAATGAGAATACCCTTCAGTACTCGTACAACGGAAACAACGTTACACGCGAGCATCAGAGTGAGATTGGATTGTTCTTGACGGATTCCTGGCGGATGATTCCGACTCTGACGCTAAACTACGGCTTACGTTATGAGTTGCAGCTACCATTCACTCCGGGCAACGGTGTGTTATCGTATGCGTCAACTGCGAATGTCTGGGGGCCTTCAGGGGTAGGCAATATATTCAAGCCTGGCTCAACCGGTGGGCAACCGGTGCAGGTCACTCAATTCCTGAAGGGCGACGAAGCCTACAACCTCTACCACAAAGCCCTCGCTCCGAGTCTCGGCTTTGCCTGGAGTCCAAGTGCGGCGGGGGGCTGGCTCCGGCACATCGTGGGCGGGAACGGACAGACGGTGCTCCGCGGCGGTTTCTCAATGGCCTACAACCGCTATGATATGAGCACATTCACCGGTGTATTTGCTAACAACCCTGGCGTCACCGTCGATGCCTCGCGCAACGTGACTCTCGGTAATCTCGTCACGGGGACGGCTACCTGGCCGCTCCTGTTCCGTAACGACAACCTCGGCCCGCCTGCTTTCGCGACGACACCGAATTATCCGCTCACGCCGTCGATCACGAGTTCGATCAGGGCCTTCTCTCCCACTATGCGTACGCCTTATACCATGTCCTGGACATTCGGCCTGCAGCGGGAGCTCAGCAAAAACATGGCGCTCGAGGTGCGCTATGTCGGCACTCGCAACCTTCAGACGTTCACCTCGATGAACCTCAATGAGATCAACACTGTTGAGAATGGGTTCCTCAGCGAGTTCAAGCTGGCCATGGCGAACCTGCAGTCAAACATAGCAGCCGGGCGTGGGAATACCTTCAAGTATGCAGGGACCGGAACCGGCACCTCACCCTTGCCGATTACCCTGGCCTACTTCTCCGGAATCCCGGCTTCCCAGGCCAGTGATACAACCAAGTACACATCTTCTCAGTTCACCAGCAGCACTTACGTGAACACGCTGGCTCAGTACAACCCGGTTCCGACCACCTTCGCCAGCAGTCTGTATAGCACTCCGGCTCAGCGCGCCAACGCCGTGAATGCCGGTTTGCCGGCCAACGAGTTCCTGGTCAATCCATATGTTTCCACTGCCTATGTTTACCAGAATAACGGGTACAACCACTATGATTCTATGGTGGTGGAACTGCGCCGCCGCATGGCCAAGGGGTTGCTGGTACAAACCAGTTACACCTTTGCCAAAGAGCTTGACTCGTCGCGGCTCTCGTTTCGCGCCCCCCTTCTCAAAGTTCTTGGCGCCTCCCTACCGGGTGCCTTCAAGGTCAATTGGGTTTACGAACTGCCGGTTGGAAACGGCAGAATGCTGTTTGCCAAATCCCATGGTGTGCTCGACCGCATTGTCGGCGGTTGGGAATTCCAGGGTATAGGCCGTATCCAGTCCGGCAACCTCCTGAACTTCGGCAATGTCAGACTGGTCGGCATGACGCCGCAAGACCTCCGGAACGCGGTCGGGCTGCGCTTCGATGATGCGAACAAAAAAGTCTACTACGAGCCGGCGGACATCATTGCCAACACGCTCGCGGCCTACAACACAAGCGCGACGAGCTCGACCGGTTACAGCACTGCCTACGGTATTCCCACCGGACGCTACCTCGCGCCCGCGAATAGCGGGGGCTGCATTCAGGTGGTGTCCGGTGACTGCGCCCCAACCACCCTCTTTGTTCGGGGTCCGCGGTTCACGCGCTTCGACCTGAGCATTGTGAAAAGGATCAGGTTCTCTGAGTCCAAGAACTTCGAGCTGCGCGGCGAATTCCTGAATGCGTTCAACTACATTAACTTCTACGGTGTTGCCAACCCCAGCAGCAGCGCGACATGGGGCCAGGTGACAACTGCATATACGGACGCGAGCCAACAATTTGATCCGGGCGGACGACTGATTCAGATCGCTCTTCGGATCAATTGGTAGCGAACCAATTTGTTGTCAGGGGAGGAACCCGGCTGTGCCATGTTCCTCCCCTCACATCCTTATAGACCGCGCTTATAGACCGCGCTTTCGCTTTCAAATCGTCGATTGATTCTCAGGGGCTGTCCAGTGAATCACCAGGAGGTATTTATGACTTCCAGAAAACAGGTGCTGAAGTGTTTTGTTGGATTCATCCTCCTTTCCTCGGTCCTGCTTGGTGCAGGAGGTGAGCAGGCGTCGCAGCGCGTGACGTCCACTGACCCCGCCTTGCGGCTCAAGGGCTTCGCGCAGCACCAGCAGGTGAAGCAGACCTCGCCGTTCAAGGATCTGAAGTGGCAGTTCATTGGTCCGAAGAACGTGAGCGGGCGGTGCCTCGACATCGCGGTGGTCACACCGAGGGGGAAGAGCTACACGATCTACGTGGCCAGCGCCTCGGGTGGCTTGTGGAAGACCGAAAATGAGGGCACAACTTTTGAGCCCGTGTTCGACCAGGCGCCTTCGACAACCATTGGCGACGTCACGGTTGCGCCGTCGAATCCGAATATCGTCTGGATCGGCACGGGGGAAGCAAACATTTTCAGAAGCTCACAGGCAGGTATCGGCGTCTACAAGTCGGCCGATGCCGGGAAGACCTGGCAGCACATGGGGCTGGCCGACACCTACACCATCCCGCGAATCGTTATTCATCCCACGAATCCCGATATCGTTTATGTCGCGGCTTCGGGCCACGAATGGACGAACAACGCCGAGCGCGGCGTCTACAAGACGACCGATGGCGGCAAGACCTGGCAAAAGATTCTTTACATCAATGATAAGACCGGCGCCATCGACCTGGTGATGGACCCATCCGATCCCAACACGTTGTACGCCTCCACCTGGCAGCGCATCCGACTGAAGTGGAACGACCCGAGGAACTTTCCCGACTACTCGGGAAGCGGCATTCAAAAGACCATTGACGGCGGCAAGACCTGGAAGCCGATCAACAAGGGCCTGCCCGATGCCAGATTCCGCGGGCGCATCGGCATCGACCTCTGTCTGACAAAGCCGAATGTGGTTTACGCGTTCGTTGATAGCTACGAGGTCGCCCGTGAACCCACCGAGGCAGAGAGGGCCGATTCGTACGGGCTCCCGTCGAGCGGCATGATCAAGGGCGCCACGGTCTATCGGTCGGACGACAAAGGAGAAACATGGACGCAGGTGAGCGGCCTCACTCCTGAACAGAAACAGTTCATGGAGCGCCATTCGAGTACCTACGGCTGGGTGTTCGGTCAGATCCGCGTCGACCCGAACGACCCGAATACCGTCTACACCATGGGGCTTGCATTAAACGTGTCCACCGACGGCGGCAAGACCTTCGCCAGAGTTAACGCGCCAGGCGGCGACGACCATGGCCTCTGGATCGACCCGGACAACTCCAACTACCTGATCAATGTGTGCGACGTGGACGCCGCCATGTCTTATGACCACGGCAAGACCTGGAAGGATCTCACCGGGAATCTGCCGGTCACCCAGTTCTACAACGTTGCCTACGACATGGACACGCCGTTCCATGTGATCGGCGCAGCGCAGGATAGCGGCAGTCATCGCGGCTTTGTCGATCTGAGCCGAGGACGTGACAGGATTCCAACCGTGGACTTCGAGAGAGCGCCCGGCGGCGAAGGCTCAACCCATGCGATTGACCCGTCCAACCCGAACCTCGTGTACTCCTCCGGGAGCTACGGAAACTTCACCCGTACGGATCTCAGCAAGGGGCAGGGGCGCGGCGGCGGACGGGGCGCATCACTGCTGCCGACGCGGTACCAGGATGAGCCGAAATTCCGCGGCCAATGGCACGCGCCGACCGTTCTTTCGCCACATAGCAGCGATATCATTTACACCGGTATGCAGTACCTCTTGATGTCGAAGAATCGTGGCGACTCGTGGGATCTGATCAGCCCCGACCTCACCTACAACACACCGGGAGAAATGGGCGACATCCCATATCACACGATCTACGCGATCTCAGAATCGCCGCTCCGCTTCGGGCTGATTTACGTGGGGACCGATGACGGAAAAGTACAGCTGACAAGGGACAGTGGTAAGACCTGGGCGGAAATCATGAACGGCCTGCCGTACCAGAAATGGGTCTCGAGCATGTCGGCGTCGGCCTATGACCTGGGCACGGTTTACATGACCCAGAACGGCAAGCGAGATGATGACTTCACGCCCTATGTGTGGAAGTCGACCGACTACGGTAAAACCTGGACGAGCATTGCGGGCAACATCCCCATGGGACCGGTCAACGTCATCCGGGAGGACCCGGTCGACAGAAATATCCTGTATGTGGGGACCGACACCGGCGTTTACGTGACGACCGACGGTGCGAAGTCGTGGTCAGTGCTCGGCGCAAACCTGCCTGCCACCTATGTGCACGACCTCATCATCCACCCGCGCGACAACATCATCGTTATTGCAACGCACGGGCGTGGAATGTGGGCACTTGATGCCAACCCCGTTAACAAGAAGGCGGAACGGCCAACGAGGCGAGGTCCGGGCGATTGAAATCATGAAAAATTCATGATCGGCACGCCCGCGGGCGGCCTGTGGAAAACGACAAGCGGCGGGCGCGACGTGGCAGCGTGCCGGGCTCGCGGACACGAAGCACATTACCGGACTGCTGATCGATCCGCGGGGATCCAAACAGTACTCGGCTGTTTCTTGGGTACCGAGTTAGAAGAGCAATAGCAAAACATGTTGCAATCTCGGGCAAATATATGTTACCAAAGCTCACTCGCGCTTGATTGATCTCCGGCCAGCGATCCTTGCCCGTGGTCGGCGTGCCAGAGCAAAGTGAGATGTGTTCCGGCAAACGAAGCGACGCACCTGTCGCCTAAACTGTCAATGGTTTATGGCTATCATCGAGATCAGCGATCTCGATCTGATATACAAGAGGTTTCTTATGACACTTCGAAAAACTGTCGTCGTCTGCGCGGCTCTAGCGGCATTACTCGGCACGTGGCTTAGTGCGCAATCGGCGAAGATCAGCGCGGATGCGCACCTCGCGGCGTGGGACACGCACAAGACGATGACGGCATCGTCGCCCTACAAGAATTTGTCGTGGTCGTATCTCGGCCCGACGAACGTGGCAGGTCGCGTCTCGGGCATCGCGGTCGCGGACAAAGACGGCCAGCGGCGCATTTACGTAGGGACGTGCTGCGGCGGCGTGTGGAAGACGGACAACCTGGGGCAGACGTACGAAGTCGTCTTCGATCAGGCAGCGTCGTCAAGCATCGGCGATGTCGTCGTGGCGCCGTCGAACCCGGATATCGTGTGGATCGGCACGGGCGAATCGAACATCTATCGCAGCTCCTATGCCGGAGCGGGCACCTACAAATCGACGGATGCGGGCAAGACGTGGCAGCACATGGGACTGACGGACACGCTCACGATTGGGCGCATCGTGATTCATCCGACGGATCCCAACATCGTCTATGTCGCGTCGGCCGGCCATGAATGGACCGAAAACGAGATGCGCGGTGTGTACAAGACGACTGACGGCGGCAAGACCTGGACGAAGGCGCTTTCGATCAGCAAGAAGACCGGCGTCAACGACCTCGTCATGGATCCGAACGATTCGAACACGCTGTACGCCGCGGCTTGGGAACGGCAGCGGCAGCATTTCAACGATCCGAAGAATCAGCCGGGCTTCAACGAAAGCGGCATCTTCAAGACGACCGACGCGGGAAAAACGTGGACGCGATTGACCAAGGGCCTGCCGGCGTCCGACGTCACTGGACGCGTGGGCATCGACGTCGCGCGCTCCAATCCTAAGGTTGTGTACGCCTTCATCGACAACTACGGCAAAGGCGACCCGGCGCCGCCCGGCACGAAGGATCCGTATGGCAACGTGGTCACGAACTATCCGATCGGCAACGAGGTCTATCGCTCCGACGACAAAGGCGCCACGTGGAAGCTCGTGAGCGGGCAGGATCCGGCGGGCGTCGATCCGAACGGCCGCGGGTCGCAGCACATGCTGATGCGCAACATGTCGTCGAGCTACGGCTGGTTCGCCGGCAACATCCGTGTCGATCCGACCGACGAGAACACCGTGTATGTGCTGGCGCTCAGCGTGAGCATGTCACACGACGGCGGCAAGACGTTCGGCCCAATTATTCCCCCGACAGCCCAACCCGCCGGCGGTGCGCCCGGCGGCGGTGGCGGCATGGGGCGCGGCCCGGGTGGCGACAATCATGCGTATTGGATCGATCCCAAAGATCCCAAGATCATGCTGAGCGGCAACGACAGCGGCTTCCGCATCACCACGGACGGCGGCGCTGCGTGGAAGCACGCGGAGATGCCGATCAGCACGTGGTTCGATCTCGCGTACGACATGGACACGCCGTTTCATGTCGTCGGATCCGTGCAGGATCATGGCAGCTATCGCGCGGTCGTCGACCTGCGCAACGGCCGCGACAACCTCAAGGCGATCTCGTTCGAGAGCGCGCCTGGTGGCGAGGGCAGCGAGCACGCGATCGACCCGACCAATCCGAACATCATTTATTCGATCAGCTCGTACGGCAACATCACGCGCACGGACATGAGCGCTCCCGCCGGCGCACGCCGCGGCGGTGGCGGTGGCGCGAACGCCGTCCCTCCCGCGGTCACGCCGCCACCTCAGCCCGCCGGCCCGCAGCGGACGACAAACATCAGGCCCCCCGATCCGCCGGACGCGAAGCTGCGCGCGCAATGGCTCGCGCCGGTCGCGCTCTCGCCGTTCGATCCGAACACGGTGTACTTCGGCGCGCAATTTCTCTTTCGCTCGCGCGACCGCGGCGATCACTGGGAGAAGCTGACCGGTGATTTGAGCGCCGGCGACCCGAAGCAGCTCGGCGAGGTGCCGTATCAGGTGGTCATTACGATCGGCGAATCGCCGAAGACTAAGGGCGTAATTTATGCGGGGACCGATGACGGCCAGCTGCACATCTCGATGGACGACGGCAAGACGTGGACGAACCTGACGCCGAGCCTGCCGCAGCAACACAAGTGGATCGCGAAGATTCTGCCGTCCCAGTACGACGCGGCCACGGTGTACATGGCGCAGCAAGGCCGCTACGACGACGACTTCACGGTCTATCTCTACAAGTCCACCGACTACGGCAAAACGTGGAAGAGCATCGCAGGCAATCTGCCCGGCGGGCCGATCAACATGGTGCGCGAAGATCCGGCCAACGCGAACGTGCTCTATGCGTGCAACGACTTCGGCGTCTATGCGACCATCAACGGCGGCCGGCAATGGAACGTGCTGGGCGGCAATCTGCCGTCGGTGCAGATCATGGACATCATCGTCCATCCGCGCGACCGCGTGCTCGTTGCGGCGACGCATGGTCGGGGCGTGTGGGTGATTGACGTGAGCGGATTGCAGAAATAGCCTCCCTCACCGCGGTAGACGACCGATGGTGCCAAGTCGTGGTCGGTGCTCGGTGCGAACCTGCCTGCCACCTATGTGCACGACCTCATCATCCATCCGCGCGACAACATCGTCGTTGTCGCAACGCACGGGCGTGGAATGTGGGCACTTGATGCCAACCTAGTCAACAAGAAGGCAGAATGGCCAACGAGACGGGATCCGGGCGATTGAAATCATGAAAAATTCACGCTTCAGACAGTGGTCCATGGCATTAACCTGGCGTCTCGTAGCAGCTGTGGCTCTCTGTGCCTGTGTATTCATTGAGCCGCGCGCGACGGCGCAGCAGCAGGATGGAGGATTCTTCGCCGGCATGCGCTGGCGTCTTGTAGGACCCAATCGGGCGGGACGGGTCTGGGCCGTGGCCGGGGTTCCCGGACGTCCAGCTGTCTACTACATCGGCACGCCCGCGGGCGGCCTGTGGAAAACGACAAGCGGCGGCACGACATGGGAGCCAATCTCCGGAGGGCTCCCTGTCACCGGGATCGGCATGGTCTCCGTGGCACCCTCGAACGGCGACGTTGTGTACGTTGGGACCGGGAATAACCTGCTCGGCAGTGGCGTATATAAATCGAGCGACGCGGGCGCAACGTGGCAGCGTGCCGGGCTCGCGGACACGAAATACATTACCGGACTGCTGATCGATCCGCGGGATCCAAACATTGTCCTTGCCGGCGCGGGCTCGGGCGGCAACTTCGGATCGATGGTCTACTACAACAACAACCCGACACCGACGCGAGGTGTGTATCGCACGACCGACGGCGGACACACCTGGGTGCACACGCTGTTCGTTGATGATCAGAGCAGTCTCGTCGATCTCGTGTCCGATCCGGCTCAGCCGCGCGTTGTATTCGCCAGTTTTGCCGCGGGAGGGCGTAACGGACAGGCGGGGCCGCCGATTTATCGATCGAATGACGAGGGCGTCACGTGGGAACGGCTCGACGCCAAGGGCTTGCCTGTCGGGGCGGCGTCTGCCAACATCGCGGTCGCG
>Ga0187882_1001390_pt1 | contig 24671 bp, 14 predicted proteins | sample June2016WEW_19_1_3_FD_132991 | JGI IMG/M metagenome (GOLD analysis project Ga0187882, IMG submission 132991) | Peatland microbial communities from SPRUCE experiment site at the Marcell Experimental Forest, Minnesota, USA - June2016WEW_19_150 | ecosystem: Environmental > Terrestrial > Soil >... | reverse complement strand
GATGGTACCGGCGGCGACAATGCCGACTGGGGCGGCGCCGTGATCATCATGACTCCGGATGGGACCAGGCCCGAGGTTGTGGCGATTCCCGTTGAAGCAACTCCGCCGATTGCTTCCAGTCGAACGGCAGCCCCAACGCTCAACTATCCAAGAATTACCGGCGCAACGCCCGGACGCCCATTTCTCTTCATGATCCCCGCTTCCGGCGAAGGTCCTCTCAGATTTGCCGTCAAGAACCTGCCTGCCGGTCTGACGCTCGATGCCAAAACCGGCGTGATTACCGGAACGCTCCAGCAGGACGGCCGATCCGTAGTGGATGTGACTGTGACTGGGCCAAAGGGCAAGGCTACCGGCAAGATCACCATCGTCGGAGGGCAGAATTCACTGGCGCTAACCCCGCCGCTCGGATGGAATTCGTGGAATGCCTGGGGAAATACGGTGACCGATGCGCGGGTCCGCGCTTCGGTGGACGGCATGATAGCGAGTGGGCTGGCGCGCCAGGGCTACACTTACATCAACATCGACGATGTGTGGGAAGGGTCTCGGGACACGAACGGAGAGATCACGACAAACGTGAATTTCCCGGATATGAAGGCCCTTGCCGACTATGTCCACGGCCAGGGCCTCAAGATCGGTATTTACTCTTCGCCGGGACCGACGACCTGCCAGGGCAAAACGGCAAGCTACCAGCACGAAGAGCAGGACGCGCGCACATGGGCCAGGTGGGGATTTGACTACCTGAAGTACGACTGGTGCTCCTATAGTCAAATATCGCGGAACCCGACGCTCGAGGATCGCAAACTGCCCTATCGCGTCATGTATGAGGCGCTCCGGAAGGTCGACCGCGATTTCGTTTACAGTCTCTGCCAGTACGGCGCCGGCAACGTCTGGGAGTGGGGAACAGAGGTCGGCGGCAATCTGTGGCGGATGACAGGCGACATCAGGGACAGCTGGGCCAGCATGGCGGGCATCGGGTTCCAGCAGACCGGACGTGAGAAGTATGCCGGGCCGGGCCACTGGAACGATACCGATATGCTCGTTGTCGGCATGGTCGGCTGGAGCCAGGGCTCGCGCCCGACGCTGTTGACTCCGAACGAGCAACTCACCCACATTTCGCTCTGGGCGCTGCAGGCGGCGCCGATGCTGATCGGTGCGGATCTTGGCCACGTTGACCCGTGGACGGTCGATCTGCTCGGAAATCGCGAAGTGCTGGCCGTCAATCAAGACCTGTTAGGCAAAGCGGCCGGCCGCACATCCAGCGACGGCTGGCTTGACGTATGGGCGCGTCCCCTGGCCGACGGGACCACGGCAGTGGGTCTCTTCAACCGGGGTCCGGGGGCGGCAGCCATAACGGTCAAGTTTTCCGACCTGGGCCTGAGAGGCAGCCAGCCCGTGCGCGACCTGTGGCTTCATAAGGATCTTGGCAGCATGCCCGACATGTTTACAGCGTTGGTGCCGCGCCATGGCGTCGCGCTCATAAGAATCGGTCGGCCATAGGCCGCGCCGAAGATATATACTCGTTCTGTTCCGAAACAGCTGCTTCCAGAAACGTCGTGGTCGTGATCGCAGTCGCTGTCTCAATCGGTCCTGCCAGTCCGAAAGAGTGGACCCGGGACCGCCGCGCCCCAGCGCGGCACCCTCGGTCCTACCCCGTGGCGATCACCTCCCCCACCAAGACCGCATATGCCATACTCGACTGCAGAAGATCGCCGGGTGGTTCTGATCAGTCGCGTGATGCTTCGCCGCGCTGGGGCGCGGCGATCCCGACCCCGACAATTGCCGACCGGAGAATCAAGGCTTTATCATGCGTCGTTGGGTGTGCCACTGTGCGTGAGGGACTGCTCAGAGAACGACTCTTAGTGCCATTGAGTTTGCTTGTCGGCTTTGCCGCAATGACTCTTCGACTCGAAAACTGGCGCGGCTCAGCGCATGAATGTAGAATGTTGTAAGCCATGTTCATGAGAATCAGAATGCGGCGAAACAGGTCCCGGCTAACGGACGGGGCCGCGCAGGAATAGCAACCTTCCTGTCGATTCGGGTCCCATCCGGTGGCCGGGACCTATTGTATTCGATGCAGCTGGGAGAGACAACGTGACTGCAAAGACAACCACGAGGATTGCATTCTGTCTGACAGGGGTGCTTTTGCTTGAGCTGACGCACGGGCAGGCGCCGGCGCAGCGGAACCTGAGCGGGGCCGTCCGCACCAGGCTGGCTCTGGAACGGCTTTGTGTTCTCGGCAACGTATTGATGATTGGCGCCCATCCGGATGATGAGAATACCGGCCTGCTCGCATATCTGGCGAGGGGCCGCAAGGCGCGCGCCGCATATCTCTCCGTGACCCGTGGCGAAGGCGGCCAGAATCTGGTGGGTCCGGAGCAAGGAGATTTGCTGGGACTGATTCGCACCCAGGAACTTCTGGCTGCCCGCCGCATTGATGGCGCCGAGCAGTTCTTCACACGTGCGATTGACTTCGGCTTTTCGAAGACAGCGGAAGAAACCATGGCAAAGTGGGACCGCCAGGCGGTCCTGGCCGATATAGTATGGACGATCCGCCGATTTCGGCCTGACGTAATCATCATACAGCACACCGGGACACCCGCGGACGGACATGGAAATCACCAGGCCACTGGAATCCTGGGCAGAGAGGCCTTCGTCGCGGCGGCCGACCGCGCGCGCTTTCCCGAGCAGTTGCGATGGGTGGAACCATGGCAGGCGAAACGAATGATGGGACGCGGCGCAGGCGGCGGGGCGTCCGGCTCTGTTGCCGTGGACACCGGCGAGTTCGACCCGCTGCTCGGCTTCTCGTTCGGTGAAATCGCCGGCATGAGCCGCAGCATGCACAAGAGCCAGGGCATGGGCGCGCCCGAACAGCGCGGTTCCTCCCGAAGCGCTCTTGCGAACGTGGCCGGCGACCCGGCCAGGAACGACATCTTCGACGGCATCGACACAACCTGGAATCGCCTGCCCGGCGGCGCGGAGATCGGCAAGATCCTTGATGAAGCGGCGCGGACCTTTCAGGACGAAGAGCCGGAAAAAACGGTTCCCTTGCTCGTCAGGGCGCGCCCTCTGATCGCTGCGATCAAGGATCCTGAGGCCGCCTTGAAGCTGGCGGAACTCGACGAAACGATCGCCATGTGCTCGGGCCTCTGGCTCGATGCCTCATTGGATCGGTACGCGGTCCTGCCGGGGGATACGCTCCAGGTCAATATGGAAGCCATCAACCGATCCCGAAGCCAGCTGGCCTTGAAGAGCGTTAAACTGGAAGGATTACCTGCCGCGCCCGAGGTCGATTTTGGCTCGGCCTCCCTCGGTTACAATGAGCCGCAGCGCCGATCGGTCAAAGTGATGATTCCGGCCGACCAGCCGTATTCGCAGCCTTACTGGCTGCAACATCCCAGCCGCGGCGAGACCTATGACATCGACGATCAGGCGATGGTCGGATTGCCAGAGTCTACCGCGCTTCTGCGCGCACATTTTCAAATCATGGCAGGCTCGGAAGTGCTCGATGTCGTGCGCCCCGTGATCTACCGGTACGTGGACCGCGTGGAAGGTGAAACCACCCGGCAGGCGGTAGTCGTGCCGCCGGTCGATGTCAGTATCACGCAACCTGTCCTGATCTTTCCGGACGCGAAGACGAAGACGGTGGAAGTGCTGATCCACAGCAACACTGCGGGGGCATCCGGAGACCTCAGGTTGGAAGCGCCCAGCGGCTGGCGCACGCAGCCGGCTTCCGCGCCGTTCCGGGTCGAGAATGCGGACGAGGAGACAATTCTCTCTTTCACGATAAGCGGACCATCGTCGCCGGCGCTCGGCGATCTGCGGGCAATCGCCAAAGTAAACGGAAAGGACATCTCCACCGACATGCGTGTGATTAATTACGCGGGCATTCCCCCGCAGACGGTTTTTCTGCCGTCGAGCGCCCGCCTGGTGCGCGCCGACATCGCGACACTCGCCCGCAAGATCGGATACGTGATGGGTGCCGGAGATGAAGTGCCTGCCGCGCTCAGGCAGTTGGGTTGCGAAGTGACGCTGCTTGGAGCCGGAGACCTTGCCGAGGGCGATCTCGGCAGATTTGACGCGATTGTTGCGGGCGTCAGAGCGTACAACGTGCGCGCGGACTTGCGGGCCAATCAACGGCGCTTGATGGATTACGTTGAAAAGGGCGGCACGCTCTTGGTGCAGTACAACGTGGCGGATCGGCGCACCCCGACGACATTACAGGCGATCGGCCCTTATCCACTGGAGGTGGGTTCGGCACGGGTTTCCGTCGAGGAGGCGCCGGTAGTGTTCCTGCACCCGGAGGACTCGCTGCTCGCAGCGCCCAATAAGATCAGCCAGGATGATTTTCGCGACTGGGTGCAGGAGCGGGGGTTGAACTTCGCTTCTCAGTGGGATCCCAAATACACGGCGTTGTTCGAATCGCACGATCCGAACGAGGCTGCTCAGCAAGGAAGCACGCTCTACGCGCGTTACGGCAAGGGTGTGTATGTTTTCACCGCCATTTCATGGTTTCGTCAGCTGCCCGCCGGCGTGCCGGGAGCATTCAGGATATTTGCTAATTTCCTAAGCGCAGCCAAAACCGCCCGATGACAGAAGCCGACAAGGAACCTGACCGGGAAGCGTCGCGCGAAGAGGCGCCGCCACTGTTGCGGACGTGGCGGCGTCTCTATTTCGTGGTGCTTGCCTGGCTTGCCTTGCTGATCCTGCTTTTTTACCTTTTTTCCCGGAGGTTCACGCCGTGAGGCTTGCCGACTGGCTGGTGCTGTGCGGGTCTCTGGGCTTCGTCGTCCTCTATGGACTCTGGCGGGGGCGCGGAAGTGACACCGTCCACAAGTACCTGCTCGCCGGCAAGACCATGCCCTGGTACGCGATGGCCCTGTCGATCATGGCCACACAGGCAAGCGCCGTTACGTTCATCTCCACGACCGGCCAGGCGTATGTGGACGGGATGCGCTTCGTCCAGTTCTACTTTGGATTGCCGCTGGCGATGGTCATACTCTCCGCGACCGCAGTCCCGATCTTTCACCGGGCCAATGTCTACACCGCCTATGAGTACCTGGAACGGCGTTTCGATGCCAGGACCCGGGCGTTGGTTAGTGTGATCTTTCTGATCCAGAGAGGCCTCGCACTGGGGATCACCCTGTATGCGCCCGCGGTGGTCCTCACCGTGATTCTAGGCTGGCCGGAGCGCGTGACGATTCTCATCATGGGTGCTGTGGCGGTACTTTACACGACGTTCGGCGGCGCCAAAACGGTCGCCTGGACCGATTTTCTGCAGATGATGGTCATGACCGCAGGCCTGCTGGCCGCGCTCATTGCCGCAGTGCTCTTGCTGCCGTCTGGCGTTTCGTTTGGAGATGTTTTTACTCTTGCGGGAGCTGCCGGGAGGCTGAACGCGGTGACGCTCCCTACGGATTGGAAGGACCGTTACAACCTCTGGAGCGGACTGATCGGCGGGATGTTTCTCGCTCTTGCGTATTTTGGCTGCGACCAGTCCCAGGTGCAACGCTACTTGTCGGGCAAGTCGATTGCGCAAAGCCGGCTCAGCCTGCTGTTCAACGGCATGGCCAAGGTTCCAATGCAGTTCTTCATCCTCTTCATTGGAGCCGTGGTGTTCGTCTTCTACATCTTCGAGAAGCCGCCGCTGCTCTTCCAAAATACGGAGCTGGCACGCATCCAACAACCCGCGCTGGCGGCCGAATACCTGCCCTTGGAGCAGCGCTACGACGCCGCGTTCACCGGCCGCAAGGCCGCCGCCGAACAGCTCCTCCAGGCGCGGCATACAGACGATTCCAGGATGTGGCAGGAGGGATTGGCGCGGTATCGCGACGCCCAGAACGCGATGGACACAGCGCGCAGCCAAGGTGTGGGCCTGGTTGCCAGGGCCGGCGGCGAAAAAGGGCTGGTGGATACCAATTACATCTTTCTTACTTTCGTGACCCGTCATTTGCCGGCGGGGCTCGTGGGCCTGGTGCTTGCGGTCATTTTCGGGGCGACGATGGCCGCCATATCCGCGGAAAGCAGTTCGCTGGCGACCGTGAGCATGGTGGATCTCTATAAGCGTCATTTTCGCAGAGTTGCTCCGGATCGCCATTACCTCAACGTGTCGCGGCTGGCCACGGTGTTCTGGGGCTGCTATGCGGTGGTCACCGCGGAGCTTGCAAGGAAGCTGGGTTCGCTGGTCGAAGCGGTCAACGTGCTCGGGTCGTTCTTTTACGGCGGCATGCTCGGAGTGTTTGTGCTGGCCTTCTTTTTTCCGCGCGCGCGCGCGCGGGGTGCCTTTTACGGCGTTCTGGCTGGTGAAGCCGTGATTTTCGCCGCCTACTTTTTTACCAACATTGCCTACCTTTGGTACAACGTGGTTGGCTGCCTGGTCGTGGTCGCCACCGGGGTGTTGATCTCACGGCTGGAGCGGAGTTCAGCACCTGCAGTTTAATGGAGTGTCGTGGTCGCTTTTCTGAATTGGCGGCTGTCTTGCGCCCATCCTGAAAATGCCGGTCACGCTGCGATCCCGACCTGAAAATACGCAGCGGATCCTGCCGCTGCACCGATGCGAGGGACTATGGTACTGACATCCTGGATCATGGAGCTTGTTCTGGGAACTCTGTTCGTAGCAGGCGTCGAACGCACGCCGGCAAGCGACCTATTCGAAATCGATGTGCGGCAACTGGCCGGAATCTGGGATGCGGAGCACATCTCGGCGTCCGATCCTTACGCGCTCAGGCATGCCGAACTCAAGCAGCGTCTGGAGAAGTTTTCGACCACGTTTCCCGATTTGATGCGCATCGAGCCGGCGGAAAAGTCGGTGGAGGGACGCGAGATTTTTCTTGTCAGCATGGGCCGCGGCGCCGAGCGCATTCTGATCTGGTCCCAGATGCACGGCGATGAGCCTACGGCCACCTGCGCTTTGATCGACCTTTTACAGTACTTCGGCGCCCATCGCCGCGAACCCTGGATTTCGGCCATCCTCGAGAAGTACACGCTGCTGATAATTCCCATGCTGAACCCCGATGGAGCGGAGCGTATGCAACGCCGCAACGCACAGGGGATCGACATCAATCGCGATGCCCGCGCGCTGCAGACTCCGGAGGGACGTTTGCTCAAGGAGATCCGGGATCGCTACCGGCCCTTTCTGGGATTCAACCTGCATAACCAGAACGCAACCACCACGGTTGGAGATACGGGCCAGGCAGCGACCATTGCACTGCTTGCCGTGGCCTCGGACGCGCCGGGCGCCATTGGGTCCGGCCTCTTGGCCAAGCAGGTGACTGCGGTCGTGTATGAAGCACTCTCTCCCTTCGTGTATGGCCACATTTCACGCTACGACGAAGGATTCAATCCGCGCGCCTTCGGAGATAACCTGACTTTGTGGGGAACGCCCGTCGTCCTGATAGAGAGCGGCGGCAATCCCGCTCAGGAGCCGCTAAACTTTGGCGTGAAGTTGAACTTCGTTGCCTTGTCGGCAGTGCTGAACTCGCTCACCACGGGCCGGATTCAAAACGCGAACGCGGCGGTGTTCGACGCCATGAAACTGAACAGCGATAACCCCATCTACGACACGATGCTCCAAAACGCCAGGATCTTCACCGGCACCGGTATTCCTACATTTCGAGGTGATATTGCGGTGCGGGCCGATATGCGGGGTGGGGCGCGCGGGCAAGCCGTCATAGCCGAGTTGGGCGACCTCGGCGTTTACACAGCCCACCAGACCCTGGATTGCAGCAACTACCTCGTGACGCCAGGCCTGATTGCCTGGGATCCGGGCAGATCGTTTTTCGCAGGCGATCAGGCGGATGGCGGGTATCTTGAGCGGGGAATAGTGACCGTGCTGGAAACCGCACATTGGTCCGATCTGGCGAGCCGTCATCAAGCGCCCCGGGATTGGACCACCGGATCACGCCAGGAGAACTGGGGCTACCTTGTGTCCGGCAATCCCGCGGGAACTTCGGCGATAGATCAGGTTGTTCTGGCGGAATGGCTGAGCGCCGGCGGCCGGGGATTCATCGTAGAACAGGGCGGCGAGGTTTCAGGAACAGAGGGGATGGCTGCCGTCCCGCGCTGGTTCGGACTCGGCACTCTCGGGTACCAAGATGCCCGCCGCTACCAGGCGCCTGCAAGCTGGGAGGGTAATGTCGCCGAAGTCCTGCCGCGATTTACATCGGAGGCGGCCGCAAAGTTCGGACTCGGCCGGCGGGGCGTGATAACGCAGGGTGCGATTGCGGACCTGGTCATATGGAGCGCTCCCTCAGAAGCCACCTCACCGGATCTGCGTGACTGCAAGCCGCTCTATGTGATGATCGACGGCCAGCTCATCGACTTGTCACAACCCGGGCGCGCAAAACATGGCCGTTTCCTTGGGAAATAGAGCAAATCCTGTTGCGCCACAAAAGGGCGATTGATTCGTTGTGCTACATGAGCAGCCATAAGCAGTATGCTTTGCTCCGTTCTACTGATCCGTGATAATCTCCGCCCGCTGACTTTTCCGCGAGGGCAATCTGCATGGGTGGATCCCTGTTAGCGCTGTCACCGGTAGACATTCTGATCATTCTCATCTACTTCGTGGCTGTGCTGGCCATCGGGTTCTACCTGAAGAAATACACGACGACGGGTGAAGAGTTCTTCATGGCGGGCCGCAAAATGACCGCGTGGGTGGCCGGCCTGAGCTTTATATCCGCCAATTTGAGCTCCCTTGAAACCATGGGCTGGTCGGCAATGTCCTATCAGTACGGCATGCTGGGCGCCCACGCCTACCTCATTGGCGCGATCCCGGCGATTCTCTTTCTCGCCCTCGTCATGATGCCGTTTTATTACATCTGCAAGACACACTCCGTTCCCGGATACCTCAAACTACGTTATGGAGAGGGCGCACGCTCGCTGGCGGGCATTTCTTTCACGTGCATGACCGTCCTCGTCTGTGGTGTGAACATGTTCGCGATGGCCAAGGTGATGCAGATCATCCTTGGGTGGAACATCCACTTCAGCATTTGGGTTTCTTCCATCACAGTTGCAATCTATGTAGCCTTGGGAGGCCTGCTGTCAGCCGTTTTCAACGAGGTCCTGCAATTCTTCCTGATCTGGCTTGGGGCGCTGCTGATCCCGATTCTCGGACTGATCGAGGCCGGCGGGTGGAGGAGGCTTATCGAGTCGATCAATGCCCATCATCCGGGTGAAAACTTCACCAGCCTGTGGGCGAATCTAGGCTCGGCGGCCGACAATCCGATGGGAATGCACTGGATCGGCATGGTTTTCGGCCTGGGTCTGGCCGTTTCCTTTGGTTATTGGTGCACGGATTTTCTGCAGGTGCAGCGTGTCATGGCAGCGAAGGATCTGCGTTCCGCTCAAAATGGCACGATCATTGGAGCAGCTTTAAAGATGGCCGTGCCGCTGATCGTCACTCTGCCCGGTCTCCTCGGCTTGGTCATTCTCAAGGAGAAAATGGGCATTACTCTTGTTCCCGAGCAGGTAGCGCAGGCCACGGGCGGCCACAGTTACAACGAAGTCCTTCCTCTGCTGATGGCGCACTATCTGGGACCGGGCCTGCTGGGGCTGGGTGTCACCGCGATGATCGCAGGGTTCATGTCGGGAATGGCCGGCAACGTCAGCGCCTTTGCCACGGTCTGGACGTATGACGTCTATCGTCCGCTGCTGAACAAGACCGCCGGCGACGCGCACTATGTCAGCATGGGACGCTGGTGTTCGATTATCGGAGTGTTCATCGCCATTGCGACCGCTTATGCCGCGATGCTCTTCAGCAACATCCTGGTCTACCTGCAGGTCCTGGTTATGTTCTTCATAGTGCCGCTCTTCGGCGCCGTCATTGTCGGCATGCTCTGGAAACGGGCTTCTCCGGCGGGCGGCTTTTGGGGGTTTCTCTTGGGAATTCTTTCTTCGATCACCATTTTCGTTTATGTCCACGCCTTCCCGGATCGATTCAACCCGGCTGCACTGAATCCGGCACATGTCAAATACATCGCGCTTTCGCCGCTTGCCAAGGACATGGCGGTGAATATGTTCGGAGCGTTATGGTCATTGATCGTCAGCGTGGCGGTCACGGTCGTTGTCAGCCTGCTTACGACGCCCAAGCCGGAGGACGAGCTGCGCGACCTGGTATACGGTTTGACGAACCTGGCGCACGAGGGACCGTGCAGGTGGTTCCGTCGTCCCGCTTTGTGGGCCGGTGTCGTTGGGGGGATTCTGGTGATCGTCAATATCATTTTCTGGTAGGAAGTGGTTTCTTTTGTATCGCAACAGGCTTATCCTCCCGCAATCCGATTCTGGCCAAGGTAATGACCAGGCTGTGCAATCCAATGGGGGCCGCTATGACTAAGGTGAAAATCGAGATCTGGTGTCTGATCCTGCTTTTGTTTGCTGTTCTTGGGTGGCGTGCGCAAGAAGCTTCCGCGCCGATTAAGTTCGCGCACCTGGCGCACATCGCGAATGACGGGCGCATTGCTTTCACGTACCAAGATGACATCTGGGTCGCTGATTCCGACGGATCGAATGGGCATCGCCTGACCGCACACATCGCCAATGATTTTGCTCCGCGCTTCTCTCCCGATGGCAAATGGATTGCATTTACCAGCAACCGCAACGGGAATAATGACGTGTTCTTGATCCCGTCGGCGGGCGGGGAACCGCGGCAGCTCACGTATTACTCGGGCGACGACCAGGCCCTCTATTGGACCCCGGACGGCAAGGCAATCATCATTTCGAGCAATCGTGGTCCGGATGCCTTCGGCTCGCCCTTGTATCGCTTACCGATCGACGGTGCGCCTCCGGAGCCAATGGGTATGGGTGTTGCACGTCTTGGCATGATGAAGCAGGACGCCACCCTGCTCGCCTACAACCGCGCGCTTCCTTCCACGGCGGTATGGCGCAAAGCGTTTCGCGGCAACTCCTGCCCAGGCATCACCGTGCAGGATCTCAAGACCGGCGATATCCACGACATCACCAACACGGATATGCATGATTACCGGAATCACGTGAACGATGTCTACCCGATGTGGGGTTCGGATGGAATGATCTACTTCTCCTCCGAGCGGGACGGCACCTACAACATCTGGCGGATTTCTCCAAGGGGCGGCGCTGCGCAGCAGGTGACGCATCTTAAACAAGGGGGTGTTTTTTACCCTTCGATTTCTCCTGACGGAAAAAAGATCATCTTCCAGAGCGAATTTGACCTCTGGACGCTTGATCTTCCAAACGGAACACCCAAGAAACTCTCCATACCACTGTCCTTCGATCCGAAGGATAGCAATCTCGAGATTCTAACCTCCGATAGCCGGGCCGATGGCTTCAGCCCTTCCCCCAATGGAGATTACGTCGCGGTGGACTTCCATGGCGACATCCACATCGTGCCGAGCGAGCAGGGAATCGGAGAAAGAACGCCGGTTGCTATAACCCCGTGGCGCGAGCACAACGAAAGATATTCCTCCGACGGCAAGAAGCTGGCCTACATTTCCGACGAGTCGGGTGATCAGGAAATATGGCTGTTCGATCTGGCGAGCGGCGCGCATCGCCGCATGACGTCCCAGCCTTCGGAGAAAGGCAATATCGTATTTTCAGCCGATTCTCAGAAACTTGCTTACACGGGTGACAACAAGATCTGGGAGATCGACCTCTCGAACGCCCAGCCTCAACCTCACGAGCTGGCGAGCAACAGCGCAGGTGGATTTAACATCCAGCAGTACTCCGCCGACGGAGCGTGGATGGTCTACAGCCGGCGAGATAACGACGAGAATTCCGATATTTACCTGTACGATATTGCCGCGAAGAAGGAATACAACGTCACCCAGAGTCCTAACAGTGAGACGAGCGCTGCGCTGACACCGGATGGAAAAACGGTCGTTTTTACCTCCAATCGTGACGGCGCGATGAATCAGCTTTTTGCCGTATCGCTCACCAAGCTCACTGAGGACCCGAACGACCCGCTCGTTCGGGAACGCATTCGCCGCGCTTCGACACCGGCCGGTGGACGCGGAGGGCGCGGTGTCGGCACGCCAGCCGATGCTGCAGGCGGAGGTGTGGCAGCTGCCCCCCCTGGCCCGATCGACTTGAATGGAATTGAAAAACGCGCGCTCCAGCTCACGCGAGGCACCGCGGCGGTGAGCGGGTTCTTCCTCTCGCCGGATGGCCGCACCATCTACTACGCGGTAGGCGGCGGCTTCGGAGGCCGTGGAGCTGCTCCCACGCCTGCACCTACCCCGAGTCCCGGCCGCGGCGCCGCCGCGGGAGCAGGCGCAGAGAACACCGGCCTCTTCGCGATCGGCATTGACGGACGAGACCAGCGCCGCATCGCCAGCGGGACTTATGCCGGTATGACGCCGACGACTGATCGCCGAATGATTTTCTTCCGTGCGGCCGCCGCGCGCACGGCCGAGGATCAAACGCCGGCAGGCCGCGGGGGTGGCGCGGGAGGTCAGGAAGTTCACCGCCTCGTTCTCGCAACGCCGCAGCGCGAGGATCGCGTCAGTTTTACGATGGAGCTTCGCATCGACCGGCGCGCCGAGTGGAAGCAAATGTTTGAGGAAATATGGCGCGTGATGAAGTACCGCTATTACAACCCCTCCATGAACGGCTACGATTGGGCCGCGATCAAGGCCAAGTATGAACCTCTGCTCCCATACGTGGGGACCAACGAGGACCTGTACGACCTGGGCAACCAGATGATCGGGGAGATGAGCAGCTCGCACACCGGCGTGAGCGGCCCGGCTTCTCGTACCATGCCGCGACTGTTTACCACGCGCTTCCTGGGTTTTGAGATCGCCCCCGAGGGAGGCAAGTATCGCATCAATCACATCTACCGTGACGGCCCGGCCGACAAGGAGTGGCTCGACCTCAAGGTCGGCGACTACGTGCTTGCAATCGACGGCCAGGACGTGAAGGCCGGCGATAATTACTGGAAGATCCTGAGCACGACCTCGGACGAATATATCCCCGTGAAAGTATCGAAGACGCCTGATGGAGAGGGCGCGCGCGTCGTGCGCGTCGCGAGCGTCACCAATCTCGGCAATATCAAGTACGAGGAATGGGTTGCAAACAACCGCGACATCGTCGAGAAGGCGACAAACGGCCAAATCGCGTACGTTCACATTCGTTCGATGGACCAACCTTCTCTCCAGCGCTTTCAAAACGAGATCGACCGCTACTGGAACAAGAAGGGGATCATCATCGACGTGCGCAATAACACGGGCGGAAACATTGACGAACCGCTGCTCGACATCATCCAGCGGCGGCCGTACATGTTTACGAATCAGCGGGGCGGAGCGGCAACATGGGGACGTCGTCCCCAGCAGGCCATCGCCGGCCCGAAGGTGATGATGATCAATCAGCGCTCCTTTTCCGACGGCGAGGCGACTCCGATGGGATTTCACACCCTCGGACTCGGCCAGATCGTGGGCACGCCCACGGCCGGCGGAGTGATCTGGACCGGAAGCTACTCGCTCATCAACGGCGGATCGGTGCGCACACCGAGCGAGCTTGCGGTCACTTACGATCCGACAAAGCCGAATAACTACGGAATCAATCTCGAGAACTATGGCGTGCCGCCCGACGTGTGGGTGCAGAATACGCCGATGGATGAAGTGAAGGGAATCGACCGTGAATTGCAAGCGGCGATCGACGAAGTCCTGCGCATGCTCAAGGCGACGCCAGGCGCGGCGCCCGCCGGCGAAAAGAAGTAGATGGGTGCTAGGTGTTAATCTCGGAGCAGTCCCTTACGGGGCAGGATCTAAGGTGCCACGCTGGGACGCAGCGGCCCCAGAGCGGCGTTGCGCGGTCCATCGGATTCCTCTGCCGGAGCCAGCTTTCTCAATGCCGTGAATGGTCTCGCCACTGACGGTGCCGGAATACTGATGCGTGGTTGCCGGACTTTCGCCGGCGGCAAAGCTGATCTGGGAGCCCCGCAATCTCGCGTCTTTCAACGGCAGCCTCTTGCCGTGCATGCTGAGGCTTCCTTCTATCTTCTGAAATCTCTGCACGATCGTGAGCGTGGCCTCTCCCGCCGCCGCCTGCCATGCCCAGAGTCCCTCCACTCTTGCTGGGACAATCCAAAACAATGCCTTTCTGCCCGCGACGATGGATGTCTGATCCGCCTCCCAATCATCCATGCTGAAAGCGTGTGAGACCAAGCGCGTGCCCGGTTGCATTCCGAGAATCTGGGGGCGAAGTTTGATGTTGATTTCCGGGAGGAGATACATCGTGATCACGGTGGCCTTTGAAAAGTCAGCCTCAAAGATGTCGCCTTGAACGAAGCTCGCGCGCGACGCTACGCCTTCCATTTCCGCGGTCTTCTTTGAGAGTTCCACGAGGCTGCGGTTGTACTCGATGCCGAGCGCGCGCGCCCCTCGCTTTGCAGCCGCGATCACGATACGGCCGTCGCCTGATCCCAGGTCGATCAGGTAATCGTCCGCGGACAGTCTGGCCAGATCGAGCATAGCTTCCACTAACCTCATGGGGGTCGGCACCCACTTCACGTCCTTGCCGGCCTCTCCCTCGCTGGGCTGATATCGGTTTTGCGGACGCTTCAGGCTCACGGCTGTTCCGGCGCCCGCGGCGGCAAATAACACCGCCAGCGTCGTGAACAGGATAGTCGATTTTCTACGCATGATGCGCATTCTACTCCGACTCGCTAGATGGTGAGAAGAATCTAATCTGTCCTCGACACCGGTTTTAGTTGACACAGATGAAATCAAAGTGATATCATATAGATATCTTACTAGGAGGATCATCGATGTTTCGAGAACGCGAGATCAAGGGTATTTCAGGTTGGTTGATTTCAGTGGCGCTGTTGGTCGTGCTGATCCTATCGATTTGGTCGCTGAATTCTGCCGTCGCAGACCTCGATGTGATCAGGATCCTTGGATCATTGTTGGTGCTGATCCTCACGATCGGCGCCTTTTTCGGATTGACCGTGGTCAACCCGAACGAGGCAAGGGTTGTACAGTTGTTTGGCAGATACAAAGGCTCGCTAAAAGAGCAGGGATTCTGGTGGATTAATCCACTGACCCTGCGCCGAAAGGTGTCTCTGCGCATACGCAACTTCGAGAGCAGCAAGCTGAAAGTGAACGACCACGACGGCAATCCGATCGAGATCGCCGCGGTGGTTGTCTGGCGCGTAATCGAGACCGCGGAAGCAATCTTCGAAGTGGATGACTACGAACACTTCGTTCACGTGCAAAGCGAGGCGGCGGTGCGCAACCTGGCTACTTCTTATCCCTATGACGCTCATGTCGAGGGGCAACCTTCACTGCGCATGTCCGCGGGGGAGATTGCTCACCGGCTCCGCGAAGAAATCCAGGAAAGGCTTGCCAAAGCGGGAGTGGAGGTGATCGAGGCGCGGATCAGCCACCTTGCCTACGCTCCGGAGATTGCCAGCGCGATGCTGCGGCGGCAGCAGGCCAGCGCGATCATCGCCGCACGCCAGAAGATCGTGGAAGGCGCCGTGAGCATGGTGGAGATGGCTCTGGATCAATTGAGCGCTAAACAGATTGTTCAGCTTGACGAAGAGCGCAAGGCCGCCATGGTGAGCAACCTGCTCGTGGTTCTTTGCAGCGATCGCGACGCGCAGCCGGTTGTGAACACCGGCACTCTTTATCAATAGGCTTGGTGAGAGCCGTTATAGGAATCAGGTATGGCGCAACGCAAGACATTCTTGCTTCGGCTCGATCCGGCGACGCACGAAGCCCTGCAGCGCTGGGCCGGCGCGGAGGTGCGCAGCCTGAACGCGCAGATCGAGTTCCTGCTGCGCAATGCGCTGCGACAGGCGGGACGCCTGCGTGCGGAAGATCTGTCGACTTTCGACCGTGACGACACGAAGCAACACGGAGTTACCGAGGAGTGAGGATCATGAAGTCCAGCATCCTGCTTCAGCAACCTCGCATTGGTTGGATCCCACCGGATGGACTGGATCACTCGAGGCCGCGGGCGGTGCGTCTGACCGTCCGTGGCAAGGCCCTGGTGGCGCTCGCATTGGCTTTGCTGAGCGCCGGCATTGTCGCCGGAGTTCTTCTTGAAACGGTTGCAGTCCGGGAGGCCCGGGAGTCGCGTCTTCTCCTGAGGGAGACTGTCCCCACCAGCGGCGTGGTCACGCGGCTCTGGCGCGGCAAAGGAGAGAACAGGCAGCCTTGGATAACTTACCGGTTCCAGATTTGGCGCCAAACGTACGACAACGACGCGAAGATCCCTCTAGGGATCTGGCAAAACCTGCGGATTGGATCGACTGTGCCGGTTCACTTCGTCCCTTCGCATCCGGATCTCAGTTATGCGTATGATTATGTGAAGATGCCTTTGCCTTCCTGGGTTCCGCTCGTGGTGGGTTTCAGTCTCGCGTTTTGTGGCTCCTTTGCGTTTCTGCCGCTCCTGAGGCAACGCCATCTGCTGTCCGAAGGCCGACCCACGCCCGGCACGGTCACAAAACATGGGAGACTCCAAAGAGGATCGCACGGTGAGAAGCTGGGGGTGAAACTATATTACGATTTTTACCTTCTGAGTGGAGCTCTCGCCCACGGCAAGATCGGCCCGATCAAAAATCCGCCTCCGATAGGCAGCGCTGTTTCAGTGCTTTACGATGCAGAGAATCCGCAAATCAGCGCGCCGTACCCATTTCCATCGCCTCTGGTCAGGCTGGTGGTTCAGCGCTCCTTCTCGCGCCCCGCATGAGAGGTCGCGGAAACTTTCGGGGATCCTCTATCGACAGGTGATCCCGGAATCAGTGCGCCCCGGCCCCGCCGGCACGATGGCGCTTGGCTTTTTGCATCAACAGAGTCAGTCCGGTACACATGAGAAACAGAATTGCCAGCACGCGGAATGCTTCGACAAAGCTGAGGAGGGAGGCCTGACGCTGAACCATGTGGTAGATCTCGGCGAGGGCCTGCTTGTTGGCGGTGGTCGGATCCACGCCGCCGCGCAGTGACATCTGGTTGGAAACCTGTCCAACCATCTGCTGGAACTGCATGCTGTAAGGAGTTACGTGTTCCGCGAGGACCGATTGATGAAACTGAGAGCGGCGCGCCAGCCACGTGGTCACAAAAGAAATGCCCATGCTCGATCCAATGTTGCGCGTAACGCTGAAGAGGCTGGTGGCATATCCCGTGTCCTGCTGGGAGATCGAATCCATGGTCAACGTCGTGAGCGGCACAAAGACAAATGCCATGCCGAGACCCTGTGTGATCTGGTGCAGGAAAATGTCCCACGTTCCCGATTGCAGTGTCATGGTCGAGAATCCGAACAACGCGATGCTCGTCGCAATGAAGCCGATCGTGAGCATCCAGCGCCCATCCCAGCCTCTGCCCAGCATATACCCAACCACGGGCATCAGCAGAGCGGTCCCGATGCCGCGCGGGCTGGTCCATAAACCCGCCGTCTGAGCGCTCCAGCCCAGCAGAGTCTGCATGAACAATGGCAGGAGCACGAGGCTGCCGTAGAGCACGAATCCGAGAACCCAGGCCAGACTCACGCCGGCCGCAAAGTTACGATTCCGCAACAATCGAAAGCGGACAATCGGGTCAGGAGTGCGCAGTTCCCGAATCACGAACACTCCAAGGAACACAATGGCCAACACCAGCAGGCTGATGATGAAGCGCGAGGAAAACCAGTCGTCTTCCTGCCCTTTGTCGAGCATGACCTGCAAAGCACCCATGCCGATGGCGAGCATTCCCAGCCCGATCGCATCCACTTTGAGCGCTCCCCGCCTGATATAGTGTGGATCGTGAATGAAGAGCGAAATCATGATCAGGCTGAAGAGGCCTACGGGAAGATTGATATAAAACACCCATCGCCACGAAAACGAATCCGTAATCCAGCCGCCCAGGGTAGGTCCAAGGATTGGCGCGGCGACAATACCCAATCCCCAGAAGGCCATGGCCTTTCCCCGTTCTCTACCGGGGAACTCCTCAAGGAGCACCGCTTGTGATAGAGGCTGGAGACCGCCTCCGGTCGTCCCTTGAAGCACGCGGAAAAGGATGAGCAAGGGAAGGTTGGGGGCGAGTCCGCACAGCATGCTGGATACAGTGAAACCGGTCACGACTACCAGCAGGAGCCTTTTTCGGCCAATGACATTTGCCAGCCACCCGGTGATGGGCAAGATGATCGCGTTCGCAACAATGTAGGAAGTCAACACCCACGTAGCTTCGTCCACGGTGGCTGAGAGACTGCCCGCGATATGGGGTAGGCTGACGTTGACCACCGACGTGTCCAGCACTTCCATGATGGCACTGGACAACACGGCGATCGCCACCAGCCAACGGGCTAGTCCGGGACGTGCTTCATCCGACAGATTCACTCTTCACCCGCCACAAAAGGATGGAAAGTCTATAACTAATCTGTCTCTTGGACAAGAAGGGGAACGAAGATATCTAGTTTCTTTCGCCAAACGGGGCAGCGGGGTCGGTTGGCCGAGCCCCAGATGGGCGGAAAATGGGAAGCAGCCCTCTCGATCGAAGCAAGTGCTAAATATCTGTACACCTATCTATCCGGTTGAATTCAAGTGGGTTAGAAGTCTGCTGCTAAGAATCTTTACATCTCGCCAGTTTCCGCAACTGAGCGCATGCTTCTGATAATTCCCTTAATTCCAATTGGTTAGCGAAATACTGAGAACTGGCATGGGACATGCTTATAGGGAAAGACGAGAGTGATCGAGGACGAAGGAACCGAAGATGGACACAAACAGACGCATAAAGGAGATAAATCAGATGAGCACACAGCCAAGAGTGTTGATCGTCGACGACGAGCCGTCTTTGCGCAGGCAATTGATGGTGGGTCTTGCCCAACACGGATATGAAGTGGATGAATGCGAGGAAGGGCTTTCCGCCCTTACGAAGATCAAGGCAGCCGAATCCAAACAGGACCCGTTTCGCTGCGTCATTCTGGACGTCAGGCTTCCCGACATCGATGGACTCAAGATCCTCTCTGTCATCAAGGCTGCGTATGCCGATCTTCCCGTGGTTGTCATCACCGGTTACGGCACGGAGGACACGGTCAACACAGTCCAGAATAATGGCGGAAGCGCCTATCTCGACAAACCTTTCGAGATGGAAACGCTGGTAGCGGAAATCAACCGTGTCGGGACGAGAACCGAGAAGAGACCCAAGGCCCGAACGGCGTCTGAACCTCTTGTTCTTACCAGCGCATTGGTTTTCATCCGAGGCGAGAAGGACGCGGACCTGGCCGAGATTTATGAGACGCTGTGCTTCGGTGATCGTGTCTGCTATTGCGACCCCGTGTTAGGTGAATGGGATCTGGTTCTGCTCCTTCAGGCCGCAAACCGCAAGAGCATCGATCAGATTGTGCAACGCCATCTCGGGTCCCTGAAGGGCGTGGAGGCGTTCGAGGTCCATTACTGCGAGAAGCCGCAGATTTCCAAAGACCTCGAAGGATTCATCCATGATTACGAGAAAATGCAGGCCACGGAGAAGGAAAATGAGGGTGTAACGGATGGGCGCAACATGCGCATGCTCACCTCCTACGCGATCCTCGACGTGGATGCCTCGAAGCTTGCGAACGTCTACATGAAGCTTTACTTCACCGACAATGTCATCCATTGCGACGTGGCCGACGGCGGCAAGAAGATCGTCCTGCTCATGCAGGGAATCTCAGCGCAGGAAGTTCAATCGACCATAAAGAGCACGATTCGCTTGATGCCCGGAGTGCTCCGCATCAAACAGCTCAACGTACTGAACTTCTCAACCAAGTAAATCCGTGACAGGAAGGTTATGAGTCTAACGCAAATTGAATCCGGCCGGCCTGCTCCGGCCGCATTTACCCGGATGCTGTGGAGGCATCATGGCGAGCCTGGCATGCTGATCCCGCTTCTGCAAGCGGCTCAGGACAGCTACGGCTACATTCCGCCGCTCTCCATTGAGCAGATCTCGGAAGCCACCGGAATCCCGGCGGCTGAGATTTATGGTGTTATCACGTTTTACAAACAGTTTCGCTTGAAGCCCCTTGGCCGGCACCTTATCCGTCTCTGCAAAGGCACGGCTTGTCATGTAGTAGGTGCGGAGATGGTGGGCCAGGTTCTCGGGGATGAACTTCGGGTTGCCCCTGACGAGACCACTGAAGACGGCCTGTTCACTTACACCGTGGTTGCGTGCCTGGGATGCTGCAGTCTGGCGCCTGCGATGATGATCGACGATCAGACCTTTGGACGCCTGACTCCCCCAAAAATGCGCAAGCTGATTCGCCAATACCGCCGGGAGGCCGCCAAGGCGGCCGGCAAGCCCCCCGATCATGTGGTGTCGTCCACGGCGGCTGTCTCGCAGGGATAATCGGAGGGTTTTATGCAGGAAGTGTTGGTTGGATTGGGTTCATGCGGCCTGGCCGCGGGAGGCTCGAAGGTCTATCAGCGTTTTTCGGAACTTTTGGCGCTCGGGAAAAACGATGCGGTGCTCAAGCAGACGGGCTGCATTGGCATGTGCTACGCCGAGGTTCTGGTAGAGGTTCGCGACGCGAAGGACAGGAGCACGCTCTACTGCAATATCACGCCCGACAAGGTCGGCCGGATCGTCGAGGAGCACGTCAAAGAGGGCCGCGTGATCTCCGAGTGGATTGCCGACACGAATGAATCGATCGCGAAACAAAAGCGCATCGTACTCCGGAATTGCGGTGTAATCGATCCCGGGAACCTCGATGAATATCTGGCGCGCGAAGGATATCAGGCGCTCGAAAAGGCACTTACGGAAATGACTGCGGCTCAGGTGGTCGAAGTCATCGCGGCGTCTGGCCTCAGGGGCCGCGGGGGCGCGGGGTTTCCGACGGGGACCAAGTGGCGCCTTGCGGCGGCTTCTAGAGACGCGCACAAGTACATCATCTGCAACGGCGACGAAGGGGATCCGGGCGCGTTCATGGACCGCAGCGTTTTGGAAGGGGATCCTCACGCGGTGCTCGAGGGCATGGCGATCGCTGCCTACGCCATCGGCGCCGATGCCGGCTATATCTACGTGCGAGCCGAGTATCCCGAAGCGGTCAAGAGACTTCGTCATGCCATTGCCCAGGCAACGGCGCGGGGGTTTCTCGGAAGCAACATTCTGGGAAAAGGGTTCCATTTTCACATCACTCTCAAAGAAGGAGCCGGCGCATTTGTGTGCGGCGAGGAAACCGCTCTTATTGCCTCGATTGAAGGCAGGCGCGGCATGCCGAAAGTTCGTCCTCCTTTCCCAGCGGAATCGGGCCTCTGGGGACACCCCACGTGCATCAACAACGTGGAGACTCTCGCCAACGTTTCCTGGGTCCTGCTTCACGGCGCGGAGGCGTTCAAGGTCCATGGCACGGCAGGCTCCAAGGGAACCAAGGTATTTGCCCTGGCCGGCAAGGTCCTGCGAGGCGGGCTGGTAGAAGTTCCCATGGGGATGACGATCAACGAGGTGATCTACGACATCGGTGGGGGCACGCTCACCGGCGGGCCATTCAAGGCCGTGCAGATGGGCGGCCCTTCCGGCGGCTGCATCCCGGCGTCCCTTGGAAACACCCCGATCGACTACGAGCAGATCACGGCGACGGGTGCCATCATGGGTTCCGGAGGGATGGTGGTGATGGATGAAACCACCTGCATGGTGGACGTCGCCCGCTTTTTTCTCTCCTTCACTCAAAACGAATCGTGTGGCAAATGCACTTTCTGCCGTGTGGGAACGAAGCGGATGCTCGAGATCCTCGAGCGTATCTGCCAGGGAAAAGGAAGGGAGGAGGATATTGCACTGCTTTCCGAGCTTGGAGAGCAGATTAAGTCGAGCTCGCTTTGCGGCCTGGGCCAGAGCGCTCCCAATCCCGTGCTCACGACGCTGCGCTACTTTCTGCCCGAATATCATGCCCACATCAGGGACAAGAAATGCCCCGCTAAATCGTGTTTGCCTCTCGTCGAGTTCGCCATTCGGGCCGATGCGTGCTCTGGCTGCGGATTATGCCTCGCGGCGTGCGACGCAGGAGCGATTTCCGGCGAAAAGAAAAAGCCACATTTGATTGACGTGTCCAAGTGCATACGTTGTGCCAAGTGCATCACGGTCTGCAACCAGGGCGCGATTGAAAAAAGGTAACGTAATGGCTATTCAGGTTGAAAAAGATCGAACGCAGCTGTCTGTCGAGCTGATCGTCAATGGGGAAAAGATATCGGCGAAGCCCGGTCAAACAATTCTCGACATCGTCCGGGAGCGGAAACTCGACGACATTCCCACGCTTTGCTACGATCCCAAGCTCGAGCCCTACGGTTCCTGCTTTCTTTGCGTGGTGGAGGTCAAGGGCGCGCCACGGCTTCTGCCATCTTGCGTGACCCGTGTGCGCGACGGCATGGAAGTGACGACACGCAGCGAACGGATCGTGCACGCGCGCAAGACCGCTCTCGAGCTTCTTCTGTCCGATCATTACGCTGACTGCGTCTGCCCTGGGCAGCGAGCTTGTCCCGCCGGCGTGGACATTCAGGGTTATTTGAGTCTCGCCCGGCTGGGCCACTACCAAGAGGCGCTTGATCTGATCCGCACCCGCAATCCCTTGCCGGTGGTTTGCGGCCGTGTATGCGTGCGCAAGTGCGAAGTCAAGTGTCTGCGCAATCAGGTGGACGAGCCGGTTGGGATCAACTTTGTGAAGCGTTACCTCGCGGAGAATGCGCAGGCGTCGACAGATGAGCCCAACGTGCCTCCGGCGAGCGGAAAACGCGTGGCCGTCGTGGGCGGCGGGCCCGCCGGGCTTACGAGTGCGTACTATCTCGCGGGCAGGGGCCACGGGGTCACGATTTTCGAAACGCTGCCCAAGCTGGGAGGCATGCTTCGATACGGCATCCCCGAGTATCGCCTTCCTCGGACCGAGCTGGACGGCGAAATCCAAAAGATTCTAGACTTGGGCATCCAAATAGAGATGAACCGGACACTTGGCAAGAATTTTTCGGTCAAGAGCCTTCTGGAGAAGGACAAATTTGATGCAGTATTCATCGCCCTCGGAGCACCTCGCGGCAAGAAAATGGGCCTGCAGGGTGAGGACGAAACGGAAGGCGTCCGGCCCGCGCTCGACTTTCTTCGCGATGTTGAACTCCACGGCGCCCCGGCTCTTCACGGCAAGGTCGTGGTCGTCGGTGGCGGAAACTCCGCGATCGACGCGGCCCGCACCGCGATACGATGCGGCGCCGCCGAGGTGACGATTCTGTACCGCCGCACTCGCGTGGAAATGCCTGCTCACCATGAAGAAGTGGATGCTGCCGAAAAAGAAGGCGTGAAGCTGGAACTTCTCGTCGCTCCTGGCGAACTCATTGTGGAAAACGGCCATTTGAAAGCCATTCGTTGCCAACGCATGGAACTTGGCGAACCCGACGCGAGTGGCAGGCGCAAGCCCGTTCCGATTCAAGGGGCGATAACCGAATACGATTCCGACTACCTCTTTGCCGCCATCGGCCAGGATACCGACCTGGCTATGCTTCGGGATGAGCCCGATGCCGTGCGCCCCAAAGTGAACCGCTGGGCGACGCTCGAAGCCGACTCTGCCACCATGATGACCAACATCAAGGGGGTGTTCGCGGGTGGCGACGTAGTTCTCGGTCCTTCGGCGGTCATCGATGCGATTGCGCACGGCCGGAATGCGGCGGAAGCGATTGATGGGTTTCTGAAATCAGGAGACGTCAAGAAGCCTCAGACGGTCTTTTTCAGCCGCCGCGATGCGTTCGGCGCCCTGCCGGACTGGCAGTTCGAGCAGGTGGAACGGACCCAGCGCAGCGTGATGCCGGAGCGCGACGCCGCGCAGCGAACACAGGATTTCTGTCAGGTCGAGACCGGGCTGTCTGAACCTTCGGTGAAAGCCGAGGCATTTCGCTGTATGGAATGCGGCTGCAAGTCCGTGTTTGGATGCGACCTCAAGAGATACGCGGCCGAATATAAAATCGACATTTCGCGGCTTGCAGGAGAAGTGCGCCGGCATCGTGTCGATCGCAGCCATTCGCTTATCACTCTCGACCCGAACAAGTGCGTTCTGTGCGGCCGATGCGTGCGCACGTGCGCCGACATTGTGGGGCTCGCTGTCTTGGGATTCGTGGGCCGCGGCTTCGCGACTACCGTAAGGCCGGCTTTGGGCAAACCGATGGCGGACAGTGCCTGCATTGCTTGCGGCGCCTGCGTGGAGAGTTGCCCGACCGGCGCTCTCGAAGCCAGGTTGCCTTACGGGCGCCAGGGGCCGTGGAAAGCGCGCAAGGTTCCTTCGGTCTGCAACTTCTGCTCCGTCGGCTGCGAAATGGACCTCAACGTGGTCGCCGACGGACTCCTCTGGGCCACTGCCCCGGAGACACTTATTCCCGACCGCGGCGAACTCTGCGTGAAAGGCCGTTTTGGGACCGGGTTCATGCAGGGTCCGGAAAGGCTGCGCAAGCCCCTTGTCAGGAAAAACGGAAAGCTGGTGGAGGTTGAGTGGGATGAAGCCATCAAAACCGCGGCTCATGTGCTGCGACAACACCAGACCAAGCATCCGCCCCACTCCCTGGCAGTCATGGCTACGCCGCGCATGACTCTCGAAGAGGCGTGGCTGGTACGCCACCTGGCCGCAGAGGTTCTGGAAACAACAGAGGTCGGCAGCTTCGGCCAGAATCGGCGCGGCGGGCCGCGCCACGACCTCGACGCGATTTTCGGAGAAACCGCGTCGACATGCGTTCAGGACGATCTCAGCAAGGCGGAGGTGATCCTGCTTGCTGGGGCCGATCCGAGCACGAG
>Ga0187882_1001389_pt1 | contig 24678 bp, 29 predicted proteins | sample June2016WEW_19_1_3_FD_132991 | JGI IMG/M metagenome (GOLD analysis project Ga0187882, IMG submission 132991) | Peatland microbial communities from SPRUCE experiment site at the Marcell Experimental Forest, Minnesota, USA - June2016WEW_19_150 | ecosystem: Environmental > Terrestrial > Soil >... | reverse complement strand
GCACGGTGGACGTCCACATCCGCCGGCTGCGCGAGAAGATCGAGGCCCAGCCGGAAGACCCCAAATATATCGGAACCGTGCGGGGAGCCGGCTACCGGTTTCTGGGCCAGCCGGACGAAGCTGAGATCGGAAGCGAAAGAATATTCAATGCGCCGTAATCCCAGGGTCACCGACGTCCGGTATTCTGCCGGTATGCCGGACCTGCAAACCAGCGCAACCGTTCTGATCGCCAGCCCGTTCGACGAAGACTACGAGGCGCTTCGCCGGATCTTCGATGCATTCGGCGAGCGCCACTGGCGCATTCGATTCGTCCGCACGTGCCAGGAAGCCTGGATGGCGCTGCACCAGGAGAAAGTGGATGTTGTCCTCGCGGAATGCGACTTCCCCGACGGGCTGGGCTGGAAGCAACTTCTCGACGAGGTCCAGGGCATGGGAGGCTTCCAACCCGTCATCGTGACCTCGCGGCTGGCCGACGAATGCCTCTGGGCGGAGGTCCTGAATTTCGGTGCGTATGACTTGCTGATGAAGCCGTTCGATGGCGAAGAAACCGTGCGGGTCGTCGCCATGGCCATGCGCCAGGCGCAGAATACCCGCCGCGCCGGCGAGCGCCGTCGAAGGCTGCGCCACGCCGTGGCCAGCGCCGTCGCGTAGATCCCCTCTTCAACGAGGATTCACCGGCCCTTCACACTCCTGAAACATTTGTCGCACATGCTTGATTCTGGAAGGGTACAACCGGAATGCTCATCATTGCGCTGTTGTTCTTTCTGGGGGGCGTGCTGGCACTCCAAGTGAAGCCGCCGGCGGACCGTCCGAACACCAGCCGCCTGTACCTGATCGATAATCGCGTGGTGGCGGCGGTTTCCTTCTTTGTCGGCTTGTGCCTCCTGATCCTGAGTCTCACAACGAGGGGGAGCGTTCCTCAGTAGCGGCGACCCGTCGGTGCGGCCTCAACCCGCCTCGTTGCCCGCCTCGCGCGCCGCGCGGCGGACATCGACGCGGGCCAGCACCGCCAGGCCCAGCGCGAAGAAAACGATCAGAGAGAGAATGGCGAGGCGGTAGCTGCGCGTGAATTGCAGCGCCAGACCGAATAGCAGCGGGCACAGCCAGCTCGTTCCCTTGTCGCTGATTTCGTATAGACCGAAGTACTCCGCCTCCTTGCTCTTCGGGATCATCAGCGAAAACAGCGACCGGCTCAGCGCCTGGCTGCCTCCCAGAACCAGCGCCACCACGGCGGCCATCGCAAAGAACTGCCCCGTCGTCCGCACCGACACGTAGATGTCCACCAGGACCGCCGTCCAGACCGCCAACGCCAGCATGATGGCGCGCTTGGCGCCGATCCGGGCGGCCAGCCAGTTGAACGCCATCGCGCCGAAGAAGCCCACGAACTGCACCATCAGGATGGCCAACGACAGCGTCGCGATGGGGATCTTGAGCTCGTCGTAGCCGAACTGCGTGGCGAGCGTGATGACTGCCTGGATGGCGTCGTTGTAAAGCAGGTAGGCGAGCAGGAACTTCAGCGCCTCGGGGTAATGCCGCAGGTCGCGCAGCGTGCCGCCAAGCTGGCGGAAGGGGCCTGTGCGGGGCAGGCGGTTTTGCCTTCCCTCGCGGTTGCGCAATGTAGCCAGCGGAATGAGGGTAAACAGCGCCCACCATACCCCGGCCGAGCACAGGTTGATGCGGATCGCCTGCTCCTCGGTCAGGCCGAGCGCCCCCGCCTTCGCCGCCAGCACAAGGTTCAGCGCCAGCAGCAGGCCGCCGCCGAGGTAACCGATCCCCCAGCCCCTCGAAGACACCGCGTCGCGCTCCCGTTCGCTCGCGATCTCCGGCAGGAACGAGTTATAGACCACCACTGAAGCGCCGAAGCTCAGGTTCGAGGCCAGGAACAGGAAGCCGCCCAGCAGATAGGCCCGCCCCTCCAGGAAGAACATCGCGGCCGTCGCCAGCGCGCCCGCGTAGGCGAACAGCGCTAGCAGCTCTTTCTTGCGGCGGCTGGAATCGGCCAGCGCGCCCAGCACGGGCAGGCACAGCACCTGCGACATCACGGAAAGCGCAATCAGGTAGCCCCAATACGAACCCGCGTAGACCGGGATGCCGAGGGGATGGACGAACCCGCGCCCATCCGCGGCGGCCTGCGCCAGCTTGTTCAGGTACGGCCCCAGCAGCAGCGTGACTACCGTAGTCGCGAAAGCCGAGTTCGCCCAGTCGTAGAAGTACCACCCAGTGCGTTCGCAGGTGGTGCTTAATGGCTGGTCCATGGCCTTACAGCGTCGCGGTGTGCATCTGCTTCAGCTCTCGCGCCATGCGGTTCAGGGTGACGTAGTCTTTCTTGCCGGTGCCGAGACACGGGATCTCATCCAGGGCCACAATGCGCCGCGGCACGGCCAGCTCCGGGGCGCCCAGCTCACGCGCCGCCTGCTGCAACTGCTCGCGGCGGAGATTGGGGTCCTCGGTGAACAGCACGACGACCTCCCCGCGCCCGGCCTCGGCCGCCGCGGCCGAGGCATGCTCGAACTTCGGGGAAGCGGTCCTGGCAACCCGCTCCACCAGCTCGAGCGGCACCATCTCACCGGCGACCTTGGCGAAGCGCCGCATACGCCCCACTATGCGGATGAATCCGGGTTCGTCGACCACCGCCACGTCCCCGGTGTTGTGCCAGCCCTCGCCGGAGAGGGAGCGCGTCGGCTGGATGACGCCGGGCTGGTCCTCCGCGAGGTAGCCCAGCATGACGTTAGGACCGCGAACATGCAGTAGCCCGCCCTCCGCGATTCCCGGCACCGGCTCGATGCGGTACTCGCAGCCGGGGAACAACTCGCCCACCGTCCCGGTCCGGGCCGCCATGGGTGTGTTCACCGAGAGAACCGGCGCGGTTTCGGTGACGCCGTAGCCCTCCAGGATGCGGATGCCGAACTTCTCCTGATACAGCTTGCGTACGTCCTCGCTCAACTTCTCGGCGCCCGCCACCACCAGCCGCAGCGTGCGGAAGTCGAACGGGTGGGCGTACTTCGCGTAGTTTCCGAGGAAGGTGCTGGAGGCGAACAGCACGGTGCAGTCGCGATCGTAGATCGACTCCGGGATGACGCGGTAGTGCAACGGCGAGGGGTACAGGAACACGCGCGAGCCGCTCGCCAGCGGGAGGACCATGCCCACCGTCAGCCCAAAAGCGTGGAACAGCGGCAGCGCGCTCAGGAACTTATCCTTGGGCGCGAACTCGATGACCGCCCGACACTGCGCCACGTTGGCCACGATCGCCGCATGACTCAGCGCCACGCCCTTCGGCTTGCCCTCCGAGCCGGACGTGAACAGGATCACCGCCGGCTCCTCGGGGCGCACCGGCCGCGCCGCCGCGCGCGGGAACCACAGCGCCCATCCGAGCAGCCACAACTTGTCCGCCAGGCCGAACTTCGCCCGGAGGTCCTCGAGACAGACGAGCCGGACATCCTCGAGCCGTTCGGCCACCACGGCCAGCCGCGCCTTCTCCAGAAACGCCCGCGAGGTGAGCACCAGTCGCACGCCGGCTAGGCGGCAGGCGCTGTTGAGAGCGTCCGGGCCCGCCGTGTAGTTGAGCATCGCGGGGATGCGCCGCATGGCGAACATTCCGTACAGCAGCGAAACCGTCGCCGCCACATTCGGCATGAGCACCCCGACGGTCTCCCCCTCGCGGCTGAGCTTGGCCACGAGGCGCCCCAGCGCAAGGCTGCCTTTCAGGATCCGCCCGTAGGTTACCCCTTCCTCTCGGATGTCTTCCAGGATGCGGCGGCGCCAGCCGAAAACCGCGATCGCGTCCAGCAGGGCGGGGAACAGGGTGGTCTTCTCATGGGAGGCAAATGCCGCTTCCTGCATGATCCTCCGCAGCGCCTCCGCTCCCATCTTGTGCCGCACCCTGGACCGCACGGCTTCCGGGGTGACGATGGTTCGAGCAGGATGGATGGTCACCGTGATGCGCGGGAACAGTCGGCGAGGGAAATCGCCCGACATGCGGCTGAACAGGGAGTAGACCGCGCCCGAGATGTGCACCGGCACCACCGTGGCACCCGTCCGGACGGCTACAAATGCCGGGCCCTCGTAGATCTTCATCATCGTACCGGTGGTGGTCACGCGGCCCTCGGGGAAGATCAGAATCGGCCGGCCTGCCTCCACCAACCCGATGACCGCCTTCATCGCCATCGGATGCGCCGAATCCACGATCAGGTGCGGCAGGAACCGCATTGGCAAACGAACGAACCAGTGCCTGGCGATCGCCGTGTGCAGCACCCAGACCGGCCGGACCGGTAGGAAGGCCCCCAGCAGAATGCCGTCCAGAAGCGATTGGTGGTTGGAAACGATGAGGAGTTTGTCATGCGGGGCGATTGTGCCCCGCACCCGGACGCGGAAACAAAGCCGCAACAGGCAGCGCACCAAAAAGCGGATCATGGACCGTTCAGCTATTATACGCGCCCGCGCTAGCTGCCTCGACCCTCCTGGTCCAACTGCGCTTCCAGCGCGGCCAGGCCCCCGCGCGTTTTCTGACGCTCGTAGAACAGGGCCGCCGCCCGAATGCGCTGGAGGACTCGTTCCTCCGGGATGGACAGCCAGGCAGCCAGTTGCGGAACGGTTTCTCCATCCAGGAAGCGGCGGTAAAGGGTCAGGGCGAAGGGTTCAGGCTCCATGGGGTTCACTTCTTGCTGCGGTGCTGTTTGAGGTACTCCTCGTACTCCTTCTGCAGCGCGGGATCCGTGGGGCTGCCGTAGATCGCGCTGGACTTGTACTTCCCGCTGCCGAGCTTCATCTTGGTCCATTCATCGTGGATATGGGTCTCTTCGGCCTTGTCCAGGATTTCTTCGATGAACTGCGGGGGGATGAAGTAAACTCCCTCGCGGTCGCCGAACACGATGTCGCCGGGCATGACCGTGGCCTTGCCAATGCGGATGGGGATATTGAAGCCGGTCAGCATCACGTCGCGGAGGGACGAGGGGTGAGCGCCGCGGAAGTAGGCGGCCATTTCCAGCGGGAAGACGCCTTCGAGGTCGCGGATGGCGCCGTCGATCACAAAGCCGGTCTTGGTGGTCGTGTAGATGTAGAACGCGAGGTTGTCGCCGACTAACGTGCCGCCGTCGATCTTGCCGAACAGGTCGGCCACCAGCACATCCCCGGGTTGCAGGTTGTCGATGACCCGCTGATGCGGGCTACGCCCGGCCGTGTCCCGGGCCTTCGCTTCCGCCTCGGCCACCTCGAAGACATCCGGGCGGAGCGGCATGAACTGCGCCGTGACGGCGCGGCCCATCAGTTTCTTGCCGGAGTGCAGGAGTTGCCAGCCGTCCTCGTATTGGCAACGGAAGCCCTTGCCGGGCAGCACCGCCCAGATCTCCTCGGCGGAAAGGCCGTTCAGCTTCTCGAGCAGCGAGTCGGGGACCCTGGGCCGACCGTCCTCGAACCGGCCGTACGGGTTCTTGGCCGTGTACTTCACCATCTGGTCCCGGGTGAAAGTGAATACCTGCCCGGAAGCGGAGAGGGAGAGCAAGGCGACGGCAACACAAACTGCAACCGCTCTCATTCCAATGGAGGGTACCACAAAAAGCGTGGGGCATACGGCACAAAGCGATCGTCCGCCCCACAATGTTACTTGTCAGTCAGCGCAGCTACGCCAGGCAGCTCGATTCCGGAGAGGTATTCGAGAGAAGCGCCGCCGCCGGTCGAGATGTGAGAGATCTTGTCGGCCACGCCGGCCGCCTTGACGGCCTTCTCGGAATCGCCGCCACCCACCACAGACAGCGCGCCCGAAGCCGCGACCGCCTTGGCCACGGCGACCGTCCCGGCGTCAAACGGGGGTTTCTCAAACACGCCCATCGGGCCGTTCCAGATGATGCTCTTGGCTTTCGCGATGGCTTCTTCGTAAAGCGCCACGGTCTTCGGCCCAATGTCCAGGCCCATCATGCCGTCGGGAATCGTCTCGACCACTTCGAAGCTGGCGCCTTCCTTGAGCTCAGCCGCAACGACGTGATCGACCGGCAGCGTCAACTGCGCCCCCTTGGAGAGCAGCTCCTTGGCCAGATCGACCTTGTCCTCCTCGACCAGCGATTTGCCGGTGGGCTTGCCCTGCGCCCGCATGAAGGTGTAGGCCATCGCGCCGCCGATCAGCAGGCTGTCGACGAACTTCAGCAGGTTGGCGATCACCTCGATCTTGTCGGACACCTTGGCCCCGCCCAGAATGCCGATGCAAGGGCGCGGCGGGTTGTTGGTGACGCGGCCCAGATACTCGAGCTCCTTTTCCATCAGCAGGCCGGCGGCGGACTTGGGCAGGAACGCCGTGATGCCGACGGTAGAGGCGTGCGCGCGGTGCGCGGTGCCGAACGCGTCGTTGACGTAGTAGTCGCAGCCGCTGGCCAGATCGCGCGCGAAGTCGGGATCGTTCTTCTCCTCCTGGGGATGGAACCGGAGATTCTCGAGCAGCACGACCGGGTTGCTGCCGCTCTTGATCTGGTTGGCCTCGGCCCCGATGCAGTCGGGGGTCATGATCACCGGCTGGCCCAGCAGCTCCTGAAGCCGCGCCGCTACCGGCCGCATGCTCATCTCGGGATTGGGCTTGCCCTTGGGCCGGCCCAGGTGGCTGGCCAGAACCAATTGCGCGCCCTGCTCGAGCGCGTATTTGATGGAGGGCAGCGAAGCGCGAATGCGCTTGTCGCTGGTGATCTCCTGTCCGCCGGGGGCCAGCGGGACGTTGAAGTCAACTCTCATGAAGACCCGCTTGCCGCGCAAGTCCAGGTCGCGAATGGATAGCTTTGGCATGATCACCTCTTAGTCCGCCCTTCCCGGTTGCTTGGTCACGATCCTGCGTGAGAAGGGCGGGCTAGAAACTGGAAACTTCGATCGTAACATTGCTGGGCGTTTCAGGTTTTGAACTCCGGCAGGCTGGCGAGTGTCGGCGTGAGGCCGGCGGCGCGGTAGGCCTCCAGCAAGGCGCCGGCGGCAGGGCCGTGGATCGGAGGCGCGCACCGGAACCCGATCAGCCCGCGGTACTCTTCGAGTACAATTGCGCTGCGGAACACACCCCCGACGTAGGCCGCGCGGAAGGGTTCGCCAGGCTCAAACAAATGGCTGCGCACCGCCACTGTGATGGCCGCCAGTTGTCGCGCGGCCTCGCGCAATACCTCCAACGCGGCGGTGTCGCCTTGCCGCGCCACTTCATCGACGAGCCTGGCGTAAGAGGCGATGCGCGGGCGCGCGAACTCGGTGGTGTAGAAGCGGTGGAGCAGGTCGTTGGCGGAGGCTGCGCCGGTGGCCTCGAGCAGAGCCTGGCGAAGCGCCGTCGGCGGTCCCCAGCCTTCCTCGTGGCGCAGCGCCGCGCGCAGCGCCTGGCGCGCGATGGAAAAAGCCCCCCCTTCGTCGCCGAACAGGTAGCCCCAACCGCCGGCCCGCGCGGTCCGGCCCGCGGAATCGCGTCCGAAGGCGATCGAGCCGGTGCCCGCGATGGTAATGATGCCCGGCTCTCCGGCGGTGGCGCCCGCGAGCGCGATGAGCGCGTCGGTGGTTACCAGCAGACGGCCAGCGTCGAGAAGCTGCCTGAGGATCGGTTCTTTGTCCGCGGGGCCGCCGCTGAAACCCAGGCAGGCGGCCTCGAACCGCACTGTTGCAGCATCCAGGCCGGCCTGACGGCAGGCTGCCGAGATGCAGCCCTGGACGGCGCCTACGAACTTCTCGCGGCCACCAACCGCTCCGACGTGGTTCGAGGGACCGCTAGCACCCGCTCCGAGAACGCGGCCGCTCTCATCGCCAACCAGCGCGATGGTCGACGATTGGCCGCCATCCACTCCCAAGAAGAGCTGCGGCACGTGCGTGTCCTATGCAACCTCATCCCTGGCGGGACAAGGCTGGAGCCTTATCCTACTCGATCCGGTACAGCCAGGCGTCGTTCCTTGTCCCGATCAGCGTGAGCCCCCAGTCCTTCGGGTCCTTGCGGATGTCATCGGCCATGAAATCGCCCTTGTTGATGAACACGTATTCGATTCCCTGCCACTTGATCTCGGAGGTGGCGAGGCGGCGCGCGTTGGCCAGTGGCGGCGCCTGGGCCTCCTGCGGCTCCCCGGCAAGCCGCTCCCAGGGGAGGTCCGACCTGCTTTGCCCGTCAAGCGAAAGCCGGACGTTGGGCTGATCGGGCGTGGCGTCGACGACCACGCGATCGACGTTTTCCAAACGCCCGAAATCGACCTCCAGGTACATCCCGGAAAACAGCGGCTGCCAACTGCGCCAGCGCGTGAGGGGGTTGCCATCGAAGGCCATTTGCACCTCCCAGGGATTGGGGCGCGCGGTGAGCCGCCACTGCGGCTCGCGCGGCAGTTCGGCATCGCCATGGAAAACGCGCAGCTCGCTGACGCTCCAGTTCTCCGGCGAGCCGGAAGCAGTCTGGAGGACTCGCAACCTGCGAATCGACCGAGGCACAAAGCGGAACGTAAGCTGCCGCGTGGGCTGCCAATCGCGGATCAGCGCCGCGCTCAGAAGATCGCTCAGGTTCTGGTTGAACGCGCCCTCGTATCCCACCAGGATGTCGCGGGACGTGTAGGCTTCGGGCGGCGCCGAATTGCACAGGACTCTGGATTCCGGCGGCAGCATGTCCTCTACCATAAGGGCCGCCGGATAGCCCCACAGCCGCGCGTTGAGGAAGTCCTTCTCGCTCACCAGGCGCAAGGCGGCGCGCACGGGAATCTTGTCCAACCGCATGTTGTAAGGGTCGCAGTAAAGCTTCAGGAAGCTGGGCCAGGAAGTGAGGGCATGGAACACTATGAGCACGGGCGCAACGGCCCGCCAGTTCTCCACGGCCAGCCCCATGGCGAGCGCGAGGAAGGGCAGGCAGGGTATGAGGAAGCGCGTGCCGATGTTCGCGGGATAGGTGAGCCCGAATATGCAGGCGGCCAGCAGCAAGTGGCGGCCCTCGCGGCGCCGCAGGGCCAGCAGCGCGAGCGGGGCCAGCAGAAACACCGGTCCGAGCACGCCTTGCAACTGGCCGCCCTTCACCGTGGCCCCCAGGGGAATGTCCCGGTAGTCTGTGACGCCGTTCCAGTGAGCCAGTGAAGCCCGGTACTCCTGCTCGAACGTGATGTGCACGTACGGATTCGGAAAGTACTTGTTGAAGAAGGGCGAGAACGGGTTGCGCACCGAAATCCAGTTCTTGGCAACCCAGGGGAGGATCATCAGCAGCGCGCAGGCGGCCACCATAGCCAACGGGCGCACCAACCGCTGTCTCCTCCGGAAGAGCTTCCAGCCGATGAAACCGAGCGCGTAGGGCAGGGCGAGGACGGCCGTGTACTTCATCGCATAGGCGAAACCCGCAAGCAGTCCGATGGGGATGAGCAGGGCGGGCGTCCGCTCCTCGTCCCAGATCCGGAGCAGGTAGAAGAAGACGAACAGCACGCACGTCACCGCCACGTCGAGGTAGGCCGCGCTCCCGTCGAATCCTACCACCGGGCTAAGGAATACCAGTAGCGCGGCCATCGCGCCGGCTACCGGAAAGCCGAACCGGCGGGCATAGGCGAGCATCGCGAAGGGCAGCGTGGCCAGGAACGCGAAGTGGACCAGCGCGGCGGCCGAGTGCCTCCCGAAGGCGAAGGCATACAGGAACAACATCTCCGTGCCTTGCGAGAGGTAGGCGTACATGTTGGTGGTGATCTGGTAGAAGCCGCGCACGTGCAGATAGCGGGAAACCAGGCCCAGATGGTAGCTGCTGCCGTCGGGGCTGATCTCGGGGGCCATCGCGGTGAAGAAGTAGAGGTAGGCGAACAGCCCGAACAGCGTGCCGAACAGGGGCTTCCAGTAACGCGGGAGCGGCGGCAGCCGCTCCCCGGTGGGCCGGTGCGCGCCGCGCAGGATGGCGGTGGCGAGCACGGCAGCGCCGAACAACAGGAAGACCCCCCTCCGCGCCACGTGGATGCTCGCCAGTCCGAACACGATCAGACTCAGGCAGGCCGAGCCGGCCACGAACGAGAAAAGATACTCCTCCGCGCGGCGAAACCGGAGCCGCAGCGCGCCCAGCAGCAATCTTCCCAGGCCGGTGCACACCGCCACCGTGAACACCGCGCCGAAAAGAACTGAAAGAGCTTCCAGCATCACTCGATGAACCCCGCGCGGTGCAACACGAATCCCAGCTTCACCTTATCGGTTGGCGCGATCCATGGCGGATCGGCCTGGATGCGAACGCTAGTGAATTCGCCCTTCTTCAGCCAGCCGGCGGGAACGCGCTTCTCATAGCGCCGGTCGCCTGGCGTCGTGTAACGCACCTTGTCCAGCAGTCTCCCGTTGATGAAGAACGACAGGGTGACCGGGCCGGTTTGCCCGAAGTTGTACTCGGGAAGACCCAGGTCCATGACGAACTTCAGCCTCTCGGTGCGATCGAGGAGGAAGCGCAACTCCGGGGCTTCGTGGGTCCAGCGCCAGCCCGTGCCTTCGGTCTGGTTCTGGAGCCCGCCTACGATGTATTCGTCGACGTTCGCGTCGTTCATGTTGACGAAGCCGCCCAGGGCCTTCTTTTCGGGCGCCGCCGGAAGCAGCCGCTGGATCGGTGGCGGGTAGACGGTTGGCTCCCGCGAGCAACCGGCGAGGAACGCGGACAATGCGATGGCCAACCCGGAACGATACTTCACGAATCTGACAGTATAGCGAAAGCGGCAATGCGGGGAGGCTACTCAATCCCTGAACTCCCCCGGCCAGCGGACCCATCCGGGGATTCCCGCTCCAGTCGATGCTTGTGCTTGCGGGTCGTCCGGGGATGTGTTATCCATTAACGTAAGAGATAAGTCCGACTTGCCGCCCGGCTCCCCACACCTGAGCCCAGCAAGAGCGTATTTATTGACTTCTCTTTATAAAGGAGAGGCTTGCTATGGAGCCTGCCAACCGCCGATTGATACGTCCATCCCTGGTGGAAGCGAAGGACCAGGCGAACTCACCGAATCGCCGAAACGCCCCAAAGAAGATCATTCCGCCCGAGCAGACCAACGCGGAGAATTTTTACTACTTGAAGCAGATGCAGGCCAAGACGCCCATGGTGTTCGTGCTCCAGGATGGGGAGACGTTCGAGGGCATCATCGAGTGGTACGACCGGAGTTGCCTGAAGATCCACCGCGACGGGCAGCCGAATCTGTTGCTTTACAAGTCGAGCATCAAGTACTTGTACAAGGTCTCCGGGTAGGTCGTCCCCAGCTACCCGGCGCCTCGCGTCTTCAGATCGAGGCGGTAGGCCCGGCGCTGGCCCGCTTCCTCGTAGCGGCGCTTTTCCTCCTCAGTTTCCGCAATCACGGGAGGGACGGCGATGGGACGTCCCTCCGGGTCAATTGCCACGAAGGTCAGGTAGGCGGAAGAGGTGTGCTTGCGCTCGCCGGTGAGCAGGTCCTCGACGAAGACCTTCACGCCCACCTCCATCGACGTATGAAACACGCGATTCACCGACGACCGCAGGATGATGAGCTGGCCGATGTGGACTGGATGGAGGAAGCTCATGTGGTCGATCGAGGCCGTCACCACCGGACGGCGGGCGTGCCGCATGGCGGCCAAGGCCCCGGCCAGGTCGACCAGGTGCATCACCTTGCCTCCCAGCAGAAAACCGAGCACGTTGGCGTCGTTGGGCAGGGCCAGCTCGGAATACTCGGAAGCGGACTCGCGCACGGGCCTCGCCACCAGCGGCGAGTCCGGCGGGCCGCTGGGGGTCTGGCTCGCCGGGACGAACTTGAAGGTTGGCTTCACGGGGTTCGGATCAGCGGCGATGTGGATTCTTGGCCAGGTGTTCCGGCTGGTGTTTCCTCCGCAGGTAGCTGTCCACGTAAGCCTGCGCCTGCTTCTGGAGCAACTGGTTCGAATGGCCGTTCAGAAACTTGCCCGCGCTGGCCGAGTACTCCAGTGTTCCGTGCTCAAGCGGTGAGTGATCCTGTTCGGATACGTAGAAGACTTTAAGCACGCCATCCTGGTCGCCGGTGATGCTGAATCGGTTCGCATCCGGACCGGCCTCCTGGGGGAACCGGGGGCATCTCAGGCGGGCGTAGCCGAGGTTGCAGCATTGGCGCAGCGTGGCCTCATCGGGGCGCCAGTCGCGCATGGGATCCACGCGGCACAGCCCGGTGTGCGGGTCCCCCAGCGGCAACCGGGGATGCTTCGCTTTCTCTTCGAACCGCGCCTGCGGGTAGAAGTACGGACACGCCATCGCAGGTATATTAGCATAGAAGCCAATGGCCGACCGTCTTGAGGCGTTGCGAAAACTCCTGGCGCAGGATCCTGCCAATCGGCTGGCGCGCTACGGACTCGCGATGGAGTACGGGAAGGCGGGGCGTCTGGAGGAGGCGCTAGCCGCATACCGGGCGCTGGTCTCCAGCCATCCCGACTACGCCTATGCGTACTTTCACGCCGGGCAGACGCTCGAGCGTCTGGGGCGGGTGGATGAAGCCCGCCAGATGTATGCAGGTGGCGTCGAAGCCGCCATCCGCGCCGGCGATGCGCACGCGCGCAGCGAACTCCAGGCCGCCCTCGATCTGCTGGGCTGAGATCCCTCAGAACGTCGAGCACGCGGGCGGTGGCGGGGCATCCTGGATCGCCGGAAACGATGCGCTCGAGGTGAGTCCCGTTGACAACACGCCATCAAAGCCGGGAATCGGTGCCGCGCTCTCGGAAAGCACAATACCGCGCCGCGCTCCTCCGCTTGAGTCTTGCTTGTGTGGCCCGCACCGATCCTCGATCTGGTTCCAGGCTTCGCCTCCTTTGTCCGTAACCAACAACGAAACGGTCTGCGCCGCTGGCAACAGCATGGCCATCAGGGGATACGATCCGAACTCTGCAATGAGCTTCTTGGAGGCGTGGAGGTTTCCAGTCAGCGCAATCACGAGCGCATTCGCACGACGATCGGCCGCGGCAATCAAAGCCGAAGCCATGCGCTGTTCACCCTGCGCGTCGGACTCACCGGCACGGGTATCGTCAAACGCCACGACCTCGGAGATCTGCCCTTTCAGCTTCAGCGCGCGCAGTCCTTCAAGAAGCATCAGCATCGCCCGACTCGATCTTCCATCGAACACCTTCCAGCCCCGCTCTGTCAGGAGCGCGCTGGTCGCGGCCTCGTGGTTTCCCGGAGCCATGAATGCGTCGATGGCCGGCTGCTCGCGAGTGCTGCGCTCAATCCCTACCACGATTGGCCGCTTGTTGGACGTGGCGGTACACACAAGATCTCGAAAGACTACTGGAGATTCGGTGGTGCCGTGCATCTCGCCCACGAGGACGAACCGGAGGCCGGGCCGGGACCACAGCGCGCCGACTCCAGGCAGCGATGCGCATGTCGGCGGCGTTTCCGCATAGCCGGCCATGGCAAGGCACAGCGCGGCAAGTGCGGCTACGGATGCGTGTCCCGGGTTGCTTCCGCCGCGCAAATCGCAACCCGTCTCAGAAGGGCACGTCGTCGTCGCTGACTACGCCGCTGTCGCCTTCCTCGGGGGCGGGAGCGGGCGCGGGGGCGGGGGCCGGAACGCGCTGGGGACCCCGTGGGGCGGAAGCTGGCTGCGCTTGTGCACCTTCCGCGGCGGCGGCCTCGGTGGCGCCACGGCTGCCCAGCAGGATCACGTTGTCGGCGACGACCTCCGTAATGTAGACTTTCTTGCCGTCCTTGTCCTCGTAATTCCGCGTTTGCAGGCGGCCTTCGATGTACACCTGCACTCCCTTGGTCAAGTAGTTGGCCACATTCTCCTGCCGCCAGAGCACGATGTTGTGCCAGTCGGTCTCTTCCTTCCACTCCCCGGTCTGCTGATCCTTCCAGCGACGGTTGGTGGCCACTGAGAAGGTGGTCTTGGCGGCGCCCGCGGTGGTGAACCGCGTCTCGGCGTCCCGGCCGAGGTGGCCGATCAGAATCACTTTGTTAACGCTTCTGGATGCCATATTCCCTTGCACTGTACCACAACCTCGCTAGCGCGGCTGTCGAGTTTTCCACAAGGCGAGTTCCTGTATAGATTCAACAACTTGCCCGTGTGCCAGCCGGCTGCGGCTGGGTGGGCGGGTCTCGGCCCCGGAGGCGACGCGCGGATGGCTGGCTGTTGGAAAGCCATTGTCCTCGGCTGGACGAGAGCTACAATGGTACTCGAAGGCCGGCCAGGAGCCTGAACGATGGTGTGCTCGAAACTCGGGACTAGCTTCCTGTTCTCTGTCCTGGCTGTTCCTTGCGTTCCCGTTCGTGCGCAGAGCCCGCTGACCGCCGCCGATCCCGGCGGCGTGGTGCGGATGTTCCCTACTGATCGGGTGATTCTGGAGGTCCAGGAGCCGCGCCAGGACCTGCCCTGTTCGGTGAACCCGGTGAAGTCGGCGTTGGGCTTCGACCTGCGCTTCCACGCGGGTTACGAGGTGAGCATCCCACTGAAAGAACTATCAGGCTCCGAGAACCTGCTGACTATGATCTTCCGGGTGACCCCTGAGGCCCACAGAGAAGACCCGGTTTACTTCGTGCAGCGCGTGCGGGTGCCTCCGATTGAAGCGGAGGCGCCCGGCAATGCATACCTTCAGGGCGCCTTCGACCTGGGCGAAGGCAGGTACCACGTCGATTGGCTGATGCGGGACCGGACCGAACGCCTGTGCTCTTCTTATTGGGACGCCGAGGCGGTGCTCTCGGCTAAGGACAGGCAGCTCTCGCTGTCGCTCAGTCCCGGCGCGGTGCAGGCGGCGGAAGCGGAACAGTTCACGGATGAGCCCCCGGTCGAGCGGACGCGGGGCAGTCCTCCCCTGAACGTGAAGATGCTGGTGAACTTCGCCCCGCAGAATGTGCACGCTGCGACGCTCCAGCCGCTGGATACCGCCGCACTAGTGTCCATCCTGCGAACCATCGCGCGCGAGCCGCGCATCGGCAAGTTCTCCGTCGTAGCGTTCAACTTGCAGGAACAGCGCGTCATTTACCGCCAGCAGAACGCCAACCGGATCGACTTTCCCGCCCTCGGCGAGGCGCTCCGGTCGCTCAATCTCGGCACCATCGATTTAAAGAGGCTGAGCCAGAAGAATGGTGAAACGGGTTTCCTGTCGAATCTCATCCAAAGAGAGGTAGGAGGCGAGGATCGTCCGGACGCGCTCATTTTCGCCGGCCCGAAAGCGCTAATCGAGGAGAGCGTCCCCACCGAATCGCTGAAGGAAGTGGGAGAAGTCGAGTACCCGGTCTTTTACATGAACTACAATCTGCGGCCGGAAGCGACGCCCTGGCGGGACGCCATCGGCCGCGCGGTGAAGTTTTTCAAGGGCTATGAGTTCACCATCAGCCGTCCGCGGGATCTGTGGGCGGCGGTGAGCGAGATTGTCTCGCGGGTGGTGAAGCTCAAGAGCGGTCGGCGGCCCGCCCCCGCGGCCGAGCAGTGAATCATATGAAGATTCGTCCATTGTCTGTCGGAATCCTGTTGTTAAGCGTGGTGGTTGGCCCGTCCCTGGCCCAGCGGCCGTCGATAGAACGGCTTGCTCCCTACGTGCCCTCGCCGCAGGTGGTGGTCGAGAGGATGCTCGAAGCGGCGGACGTCAAGCCCGGTGAAACCGTCTATGACCTGGGCTGCGGCGACGGTCGTGTCGTGATCACGGCCGCGCGCGAATTCAAGGCTAAAGGAGTGGGCGTCGAGCTTTCCAGCGATCTGGTCCGGCAGGCCCGGGACCAGGCCAGCCGGCTGGGCCTTGCCAACCGCGTCACGATCCTTCAGGGCGATCTGCTCGAAGTCGATTTGAAACCTGCCGATGTCGTCACGCTGTACCTGCTGACGGAGTCGAACGACCGGCTGAAGCCGATCTTCGCGAAATCCCTCCGGCCAGGTGCGCGCGTGGTTTCGCACGACTTCAAGATCCGCGGCTGGAAGCCAGTGCTGGTCGAAACCGTGGCGGTGTCCAGCCGTCTCCACACCATCTACGTCTACCGGATGCCCCCGACAAAGGATTGACGCCCCTCCTTCTTGCCGCTGCCCTCTCGCTCTCGCCGGCTGGCGGTGATCGGTCCGGCGTCGAGGTATTGCGAGATATCTCCTACTCCACGGGGAAGCCTGAGGACGCAGCCAAACACAAGCTCGATCTCTACCGCCCGAAAGACGCAAGGAGCGCTCCAGTGCTTCTGTTCATCCACGGAGGTGCGTGGCGCGTGGGAGACCGGTGGCAATACGCGGCCCTCGGGAATCGTTTCGCCAGGGACGGCATCCTTACCGCCGTGATGAGTTACCGGCTGGCCCCCAGGAACCCGCATCCGGCGCAGATCGAGGACGTGGCGGCGGCGTTCACCTGGGTGGCTCGCAACATCGGGGAGTATGGGGGCGATCCGAAGCGGATCTTCGTGGCCGGACATTCGGCGGGCGCCCACCTGGCGGCGCTGCTCACCCTCGACCAGCGCTACCTGAAGGCCCGCGGCCTGTCTTGGCGCGACATCCGCGGGACCATCGCGCTCAGCGGCGTGTACGAAATCCGCGGGTTGGAATCGGTGTTCGGCCGCGACAGACAGGTGCGGAAGGAAGCCTCCCCGCTTTGGCACGTCAAGGCCGGCGCGCCACCGTTCCTGATCGGCTACTGTGAGCGGGACTACCCCACGCTGCCGGCGCAGGCGCTCCGGCTCCAGCGCGCCCTGCGCGGCGCCGGCGTGCCCGCGGAACTGGTGTTCCTTCCCGGCCAGGGTCACATCTCGGAAATCATGCGCCTGGCCAGCGAGGACGATCCGGCCGCCCGGGCGATGCTGCGATTTATGCGACGATAGCGGCTTCAGGCGCGCTTCTGCTCGGCAGCCTCGCCACCCGCGGGCTCGGTCGCGGGACGCTTCCGAACCGTGGCCAATTCGAACTCCAGCCGGATTCGCTCTCTCAGGACCTCCGCGCCCAGCGGCTTGGCGATGACGTCGTCGGCAGTTCCCGCTGCCGGCGCGGCGAGATACAGGACCCTCATGGTAGGGAAGGGGTGCGACAGCTTCTCGGCCAGCCGGGCGCTGTCGATGCCCGCCAGATCAGTCGCGACCAACAGCAGATCCACCGGATGGCACGCGCAAACGCACAGCGCCTCCAGGCCCCCGCGCGCTTCGAACACCCGGTACTCCTCGCTGCGCAGAGCGGTCTTGACGAACGACCGGACCTCCGGCTCCGGGTCGGCTATGAGAATGGTCCTGGGTGGCATACGGTGATCGAACCACTGTATCTTGCCCGGAGCGGAAAATCAACGGGTCGTTCCTTATTAGGATCAGGGCCACGACAGGTCCGCCTCGGCGGCACGGGTCAGGCGAAACAGCCAACTCCCTGGCAAGAAGGGTGCCAGAGGGCCCACCCAGCCCCAGCGGAGCGCCGTGCGAAACAGCGCGGCCATCCGGAGAGGCGCCTCAAGCACCCGCGCGCACTGCCGGACGTAGGTCCGGCCGGATACGTGGCGGGCCGCGGCGATGCCGGCCATCCGGCCCGTGAGTAACGCATTGAGCATGCCCGATCCGGTGAACGGATCGACAAACCCAAGCGCATCGCCGGCCGGGTATATGGCCGGCTGAGGCCGGTCGTACCCGCCCCTGGAGAACACCAAGGGGCCGGTTGTGAGCCAGCGCATGCTCCGCGTGAGCGGCCCAAGCCGGTCGCCCAGCGGCCGCCAGCGGTCGAGCAGCTCATCCATCTGGAAGTTGTGCCGGCGGAGCGTACTCTCGGGCGCGATTCCGCACACATTCGTGATTCCATTCTCGACCGCGCTCACACCCACGTAGCAGTCCTCAAAGAAGAAGAGTTCGACGGCGTCGTCCGCGGGGCCTTCGAAATGAGCCTTGAAGCCAAACAGCCGGTGCCCCCGGCGGGCCATCGCACTGCGGCCCGTGGCGATCACTATTGGCGCCCCACCGTCGCTCTCAGGTTCGCGAACCAGGCGTTGGCACGCGCCCGGCTCACGATCGACCTCCGCGCCGAGAAGCACGGCCCTGTCAAACAGCAGCCGGTCGAACTCGTAGCGGCTCAGTCCAAAGGCGCACTCGGGAAGTGTCCAATGCTTGGCACGCAGGCCGAGGTGGAGAACGAATCTGCGGATGCGCGCTGGCCCAAGTCCCAGGAAGTCCTGCCACACGCCCAATGCTTCCAGGATTCGGGATGCGCCGGGGGAAAGGAACTCCCCGCAAACCTTGTGGTGCGGGAACGTCGACTTTTCGAAGAGACGCACAGCGGCCGACTCGGAGAGGGCGGCGATCGCCGCCGCCGACCCGGCCGGCCCAGCTCCAAGAATCCGAATCGCATCCATACGAATCACTTGGAGGCGCGTGGGTCCGCCCCAACTCCATTTTGACCGGCCACCAAGTCCACGGGCGCCGATTCACACAAGCTTAACACGCACTTCACGCCAAGCCGGCGGCGCGCGCGGGGATTTGAATTATAATTCGGTCAGGGATGCGATGAACCGCTCTGTTGATTCCGAGATCCTGGAACGCGACGATGTTCCGGATGCCCTGGCCGCGCGCGCGTACCGGGACTTGACTCGCGTCCATCGGGTCCTGGGGGACACCCGCCTTATCGTTGCGGCGCTGCGGCGCGATCCGCTGCCGGTTCGGCGTGTGATGGATGTGGGGTGCGGCCGCGGAGGTGTGTTGGCCGACGTGCGAAAACAGCTCGGCGTCGAAGTGGTGGGCGTGGACGTCAGATCCCCAGGGGCCCGCAATGGGTCGATTCCAATCATCCAGGCGGATGCCACTCGGGACCCGCTGCCGATGGCGGATGTAGCGTTCTCGATGTATCTCGGCCATCACCTCTCCGATGACGGCCTGGTTGCCCTGATCCGAAACGTAGGCCGATCATGCCGCCGCTTCATCCTGCTGGATCTGGTGCGCCATCGTCTGCCTTTGGCGCTATTCCGCCTGTTCATCGCGCCGCTGGCTTCTCCCATCGTCGCCATCGACGGCCGGATCTCAATCCGCAGGTCTTACACACGCTCCGAGTTGGAGTGTCTGGTCGGCAAAGCCCTGGCGGGATCGGCCTCCAGGTTCCGGCATTCCATCGCGCCCTTATGGGTACGTCAGGTCGCCGATATCTCCTACGTGCCGCACTGACCGAGCGCGTGGTCGAGGGCTGTGAGGAGCCCGGGCAGATCCTCGGTCACGGTTGTCCAGACGATGCCAAGATCCACATCGAAGTAGGCATGGATGAGACGGTTCCGCATCGAGACCACCTTGGCGAAGGGGATATCGGGGAACCGGGCGCGAGCCTCCGAACTCACCTGCGACGCGGCCTCGCCCAGGATCTCCAGACAACGTGTTAGCGCCATGGCCAGCATCGTGTCCGCGGCGATGTCCGGCCGTTGGCGCCCGACTGCCATCTCAAGTGCGGACGCCGCCGCGTCGCGCATATGGCGCAGCCGGATGCCGTCAGGATTCGGCATAGACGACCAGAGCGCCGCGGACAACCTCGTCGCGGAAATACCGGCTGAGATCCATGGGGGTGCGCAGGTCGATCTTGCGTCCGCCGAACAACCGGCTCAATGCCACCTCGATCTCGGCGAGCCGGAAGAAGCCAACCCGTTCCTGGGGTCGGAACTCCACCAGGACATCGATGTCGCTGGAATCCGTGAACCGGTCGCTCAGCACGGAGCCGAACAGGGCGAGCTTCCGGATGCCGTTGCGCCGACAAAGCTCGCCGACGTGGGATTCCGGAATCTCGATCTGAGCCACGGTCATGCTCCTCCAATTATCGCTCACAGCACGCTCGGGCGGCTAAGTCGCCAGACTACACTCCCAGCCTGTCCTTGAGGGCGCGGACGCGGTCGCGGGCCACGGTGAGCTCGGTGCGCTTGTCGTCCTTCAGGCGCACCAGGACCCGCCCGGCGAACCAGGAATCCAGCTCCTGCACCCAGTCCAGGTTCAGCAGGACGGCACGGTGGATGCGCAGGAACTTCCGCGGGTCGAGTTTCTGCTCGAGGTCGTTGATGCTGTAATCCACGGCGCACGCCCGCCCTCCGGAGGCCGCGAAGGTGAGTTTGTCGCGGGCGAAAAAGTGGGTGACGCGGGCCAAGTCGAGCAACTGAACGCGCTCGCCGGTGCGTGAGGCGATGCGGTCCGGGTAGCGCGGCTCCCCCGCGCGCAGCGACGTCGCCAGTTGCTCGATCACCGCGCGGATATCCGGTGGGCGCCCCGATTCCCCGCGCAGCCGCTCGAGTTTCGCCAGCGCCCGCTCCAGTTGCCGCCGGTCGATCGGCTTGAGCAGGTAGTCGATCGAGTTCACCTCGAACGCCTTCAGCGCGTATTGGTCGAATGCGGTGGTGAAAACGACCAGCGGCTGTTCCGGCAGGCGCGCCAGCAGCTCGAATCCGTTCAGGCCCGGCATCTGGATATCGAGGAACAGCACGTCCACAGTCTCCCGGGACAGGAATTCGAGTGCCGCCTCGGGATCGCTGGCCGTGCCGAGAATCCGGCACCGCCCGGTCTCTTCGAGCAGCCGCGACAGGCGTCGCAGCGCGAGTGGCTCGTCGTCGACCAGGTAGGCGCGGAATAGTTCTGCGGCGCTCATGAGTTTCGGACAGAGGCGGGCTGCGGCAGCCGGATGCGCACCACCGAGTGCGCCTCCCGCCGGCCAGTCTCCAGGCCAGCCGCGGCGCCGAACAGCGCGTGGAGCCGCGATTGCAGGTTGTCGAGGCCGTGGCCGGGCGGCGCCGCTTCGAGAAGGAAGCCCGGGCCCGTATCGGCGACCTCCAGCTCGATGCGGCCGTCCACGGCGCGGGCCTGCACCCGGATCTCGCCGCCCTCGCGGCGTGGCGCGATGGCGTGCTTCACGCTGTTCTCCACCAGGGATTGGAGCGCGAGCGGCGGCACCTCGACGGACTCCAATTCGCCAGGGACGTCGATCGAGTAGCGCAGGCGGTCGCCGAAGCGCGCTCGCTCGATCTCCAGGTAGTCGGCGACCACGCGGAGCTCCTGCGCCAGCGGCACGAGGCCCTGCTGGCCCGAGTCGAGCGAGAAACGCAGCAGTGTGGCCAGCTTGGCGATCATGTCCTCGGCGCGCCTGGGGTCTTCCGGAATCAGAGACGCGATCGAGTTCAGCGTGTTGAACAGGAAATGCGGGTGGATGCGCGACTCGAGCGAGGACAGCCGCGCTTCGGCGGCCAGCTTCCTGGCCCGCTCCTCCTCCAATTGGCGCGTGCGCAGTTCCAGGATGGTCTCCTCCAGCCGCACGCGCAGGGTCTCGTAGAAAATGGCGCCCAGCCCGAACGTCAGGGCGATGAGCGAGCTGAAGCGCAGCAGGAAGTAGAAGTTTTTCCAGAAGACAGCGCCTGGGCTGAGACCGGTTGCCACGACCAGACCGCCGCCCACGAGGCAGCCCACGATGGTTAGCCCGAGAAGCGCGGCGGCGTACATCGCCAACCTCACCGGGAGCCGGCGCGAAGAAGTCCGTTCGCCCAGCACGGGCAGCACTGCCGAGGCCAGCGTGCCGATCGAGAAGGAATAGATCAGCGACGTCGCAAAAGTACGGGCCCATGCGCCAAGGCGGGTCTCATTCTGGAACCAAATGAACAGTAGGGCGGCCGTAACGGCGGCGGCCAGGTTGATCCAGACGACGCGCAGCAAGTAGCGCCGGCCCCAGCGCCTTTGCCTGCAATGCTGTGGCGGGGAGAGCATCACAATTGCACTCGAAAGCCGGCCGAGACCAGCGCGGCGTAGGGGATCATACCATACTCGGATTGCCACTTCTTGCCGCTGGGCGCCTGCGCGTGCCCATAGAACGAGAGGTGGTTGCCCATCCGGCGCGTGACATCCAGCACCAGGATGCGGCTGCGATCGCCGAGATTGGCGACCAGCGACGCGGCAACGTCCCATTCCTTCCACCCCGGCAGCTCGCGCAGCCGCGATTTCGCGGCGCGCAGGAACGCGTATCGGCGGCCCGAGCCCGGAGCGTAGAACTCGAAGATCGTCCCGAATCCCGAGCGCATCGTGTACTTGCCGCCCAGTAGCACGGCGGAGGTGTCGCCATGCGCGAATTCGCCGTGCACCTCGACGGCCTCGCCGAACACGCGCGTGAAATTGGCTCCGGTGAACGTGGTGCGACCGCGGTCGTGCGCTACGATCAGCGAAGTATCGAACCCGGCCAGTAGCGTGTTGTACCGGAAAGCCACGGTTTCCCGCATGCCCGGCTGGTGCTCTTGAAGGAGGCCCGCCGATGCCCAGGCGGCGGTCAGCGCGTGCCGGCCCTGGACCCACTCCGCCGTCACCATCTCGCGCCCTTCCCTCAAGTTCAGCCGGTCGGTGGGATCGATGGCGCTGAGGGGCGGGTCGAGCACTCCGGTGGCCGTGAAGGCATAACCCGTTCCCCAGCGCAGGATTCGCTTGCCCGCCGAGAAGTCCAGGTCGCCGGTGGTGAAGCCCAGGTAGGTTTCCCGCACGCGCAACTGCGCGTGGGTCTCCGATTGTGTGTCCACCACCCCGGCCAGGCTGGTCGAAAAGCGCCAGCGCTGCCCGTCCCTCCAGGAGAACGACGGCTGGATGAGAAGCAGATTGCCCGTCTCCGGGCCCGGCACCCTCAGCCCGGCGGCCCACGCGCCCTCGTCCGTCACCGAAAGCGCGAAACGCGTTTCCGATTGCGGCTCGGGCGGCGCCGGCTCATCGGCTATCAGCAGAAATGCGAGCGCGAGGAGCATGGCGTTAGAAGCGATCCGACCGCCCCTGGTGAAAAATGCGGTCCGGGAGATTGCGGGGGGCGAAACCCGAATACTCCATCACGCTGTGCGAGTTCTTGCGGATCTGATCGTAGATGGTAAAGCGGCGCAGCAGCATCCTGCCGCCCACCTCCTGGTACTCGTCGAACGTGGCGGACTTGATGTATTTCCCCGAGGCCAGGAAGAACTCGGCTTTGACCGGCCGCGCGTCCGTGGCCCGCAGCCAGTAGAGAATCCTGCGGTACGTGGCGCCCTTGCGCCGCGCCGTGAGCTCGAGCACGTGGCACTCGGCGCCGCCGGCCGTCTCGCTGCGCAGGTAGACGGCGTCGTAGTCGATGGCGTAGTTGGTGCGCGCCACGTCGCCGTTGGAGGCGTTGCCGCTCAACCGCTCGAGCGGGGTGATGCGGATGGGACGGCTGGTGTCGGGCAGGTAGATCCACATGTCGTCGCCGAGCATCAGCAGGTGCCGTCCCTTGTCGCGCGGGCTGAGGAACTCGACGTAAGTCTTCTCCGTGCCCTTCTGGTAGACCTCGAACAGGTCTTGTTCGTCGGACTTGCCCGCCTCGAAGTTGGTGATCTTCACCCGTACCGCGTAGGACGGCCAGCCGTTTCGCACGGCGTCGGATTGCCTGAGCAGCGCCTGCGCGTCCGGCGCAGCGAGGGCCGGGCACGCCATCGAGAGAGCAGTCAGAAAACGTAGGATGGTCTTAGACATGAGCTAGTGCCTCCACAATGCGCAGGCGCGAGGCCCGGATGGCGGGCGCCAGCGATGCCGCGGCCAGCGTCACGACGACCAGCAGCGCCGAGCCGATCATCAGTTCGGGTACGTACCTCACCTGGAACGCAAATCCGTTGAGGTTGCCCGGGGGCGGTGGCATCTGCAAGCGCGCGTGGTTCAGGAACGCTCCCAAGCCGCTGCCCACAAGCACTCCGGCCGCCGCGCCCAGCGCGCCGGTCAGGAGGCCCTCCAGGAGAAACAGAAGGAGCACCCAGGCGCGCGGCGTGCCCATGGCGAGCATCGTGCCGATCTCGCGCGTGCGCTCGAACATCGCCATCATGAGCGTGTTCGCGCTGGACATGACCACCATGAAGAACACGATGATGCCGAGGAACACCAGCATCCCCGAAAACATGAGCCGCACCTGCCGGTAATAGGTTGCCAGCTCCACCCACTTTTTGAGCGTGACTGGGGCGCGCCGGCCGAGCTGCGACGCGAGGGCCGCGTAGGCGCTGTCGGTGTTCTCGGTCGAGTCCAGTCCCACGATCAGCTTGGTTACACGCTCGCTCTGAAGCAGATGCTGCGCCGCGGGCAGAGTCAGCCGCAGCGCGCGGTCGTCCATTTCCTTGAAGCCCGTGGTCATGATGCCCACCACGTCGACGTCGATGCCATTCAGTGCGCCGTCGGCGGTCACCGCGAGCAACGTCAGCCCGGCTCCGGGCGCGACGCCCATCGAGCGTGCCAGACCGGAGCCCAGCAGTGCTTCGTAGCCGGCCGGCGGTTTTTCGCTCAGGTTGCGCCCCCGCAGAATGCGTGGCTCGAAACCCATGCGCCTCTCGGCCGCCGGGTCCACCGCCGTGGCCATGAACGTGCCGGACTTCGTCCCGTTGGAGACCATGCCGAAGAACTCGATGCGCGGGGCAGTGCCCCGCACGTGCGGCGTCCGCGCGGCCGCGGCGGCCAGATCGTGGTAGTTGTCGAGGCCGTTCTCCAGCGCGCGGGTCTCGTCGCGCTTGAAGAAGTCCGCGTTGTAGATCTGGATGTGGCCCAGGCCGCTGCGAATAGTCATCTCGCGCAGCCCCCAGAACAGGAACGAGAAAAAGCCACCGGCCAGCAGCAGCGCCGAGACGCCGCCCACCACCACCAGCAGCGTCATCAGCGTCCGGCGCCGGTTGCGGAAGATGTTCCTGAATGCCAGGGAAAGAAGGATCTTCATGAGTTCACCTCAAAACCGGGGCCGCTTCCACGCGGCCATCGCACAGCGGAATCACGCGCTCGGCGCGGTCGAGCAGTCGCTGGTCGTGCGTCGAGAAAAGGAATGTTAAGCCGAGGCTGCGATTGAGCTCGTGCATCAAGTCGATCAACTGGGTGGCGTTGCGCGT
>Ga0187882_1001386_pt1 | contig 24703 bp, 29 predicted proteins | sample June2016WEW_19_1_3_FD_132991 | JGI IMG/M metagenome (GOLD analysis project Ga0187882, IMG submission 132991) | Peatland microbial communities from SPRUCE experiment site at the Marcell Experimental Forest, Minnesota, USA - June2016WEW_19_150 | ecosystem: Environmental > Terrestrial > Soil >... | reverse complement strand
GCCTCTCGTTAGGATGTTGGTGTATCCGGTTCCGAAGGGCCCCGGACTGGGGATCCACCTGACTCCTGACATGGCTGGCGGGGTGCGGCTGGGTCCTAACGCGTATTACGTTCACGATGTGAGCTATGAGGTTGAATCGAGCGAGAAAGAGTTTCGCGCAGACGTGGAGAGGTTTCTGCCCTCGATAGCCGAACGGGAGATAAGGGCAGACTCGGCCGGTGTGAGGCCGAAGCTTGAGGGTCCGGGAATGGGGTTCAAGGATTTCGTGATAAGGCATGAGGCTGACAGAGGCCTGTTCGGGCTCGTAAACCTGGTAGGCATAGAGTCTCCAGGCTTGACTGCTTCTCCCGCAATAGCCGAACTCGTTTTAAGATTGTACCATGACGAAATAGCCAAATGAAACGTTAACGCGCTTCTCATGCATGAAAAAGCCGCGGCCGGCATGGTGAGGTGAACGCTGGGACTTCCGCCCTCGACCCCTCCCCTTTTTTTCTTTACATCAGATGCAATGTTGCGATGTAATGGATCCACATGTGTGTCCATGTTGCCTTCCCCCCGTCTCTACGGTTGTGAGGTTAGTTGTAATGTTGTACTATGGTATTTCTTCGGAAAAGTATTTTAACCACGGTGCTATATCATATCTTAAGGAATGTGACAGAATGACCATGATAAAAGCCAAGAACGGCAAAAAAATTATCGAGCTACCTCAAGACATCGAAGCATTCATTATGAAGAAACGAGAGAAAAGCAGAGTCACATATCAGAGCTACTTCAGAAAGCTCTTGGTGTTCGACCCGACTATAACGGGAGAAAAGCTGATTCAAGAAAAGAAATTATGGGAAGAGGAAAAAATCGAAACTTTCTTCGATTGGCTCACAACACCACAGAAGGGAAGAATCCCAGAGAAATATAACATAAATGTTAGTGTCTCAATCTGTGCGGCGGTCCGTGGCTACTTTTCTAGTAAAAGGATGCCGCTAGTTCTCACGAGAGAGCAAAAGGAAAAACTGAACGGAAGAATTCGAAGCACAGAAGACTTTCTTTTTTCGAGAAATGACCTAATAAAAATGTGGAATCTGGCTGACCTATCCGAGAAGTGGATTTTGTGCAACAAGAGCCTTATGATGAGAATCGAAGACTTCGCCTCAATTACTTACGGAAAACTTAGAAGCCTTCACCTAGACGAAGAAGCACCCGTATATTTCGGCACAGTTGGCACGGAAAAGAAGAGAGTAGAAGCACACCCGTTCTTAGATTCTGATGTTGTTCAAGTCGTTAAGCAATTGCTCGAACTAGGGAAAGATAAAGCTGATAGTGATAGAGTCTTCGCTAAGAGCCACGAAACCGCTAGTGATATTCTGAAATCGCTAGTGAAGAAAGCACAGATTCAAACGGGAAATGCCTTAGTTCGCTTTCATAACTTGAGGAAATTTGGAAATGACGCTTTGAAGAGCGTTATGTCGGGTGAAAAAGCGGATTTGATAGTCGGTCACAAAGTTGACGCTACTCAGAGAGCCTATCTCGACATTAAGAATCTCAGAGAACTATTCGCCAGAGCTATGCCCGATTTGGTTCTGGGAAATGGAAATGGAGAAGTCAAAAAGAAGGTTGAAGCATTAAGCACCACAACTGAGCAACTCATACAGATGTTAGCCCAGAAGGACGAAGAAATCAAAGCGTTAAAGACACAACAAGCAGAGAAAGACGCTGAAATCGAGATTCTTAGGAAGAGCCAGAACACCATGAGCAAAAGCATAAGCCAACTTTTTGAGCTACCGACAGTCAAACGAGAATTTCTAGAGCTAAAAGAAAAGGTCGATATAACCTAAAAGAAGCGAAACCGTGCAAACCGAAACGCTAGAATGCCAGAATTGCGGTCACAAATTCACACCAAAACCCAACGAAAAACCACGGTGTCCTAAGTGCGGTTCTGAAAGCTTGAAAAAAGATGATTCATACGAAGACCTCACAGAGCAAGAGGACCCAGACGAAACAGGGTTTGATGATGAAACCCCAGATAAAGAGGACGATTTATAGCGGTCTCGAAACCCTCTTCATTCCGACTTTTCGTTAGTGTCATGGAGAGCGGTTCGACTCGGTTAATTGTGAAGTTCGTAGTGCTTCACTTAACCGTTCGTCTTCTGGAAAGGTGTCATCAACATAGGGTTGAAAATGCAGAGTTTTCCAGAGTCACCCTCAACATGCTCGAAACGCTCAGTGACCGTGAATATGATTCGAGAGTTGTATCTCTCGAACCTAGTCTTGAACTAGGGCAAGTGAGGTGAAAACAGACAAACCCTAAGCTCATGACTGTAAAACCTCTATTTTATGCTCGTACTTCTCAAAGAATCGTGGAAACATTTCACGCCAGATTCGCATTTTTGGCTCGGACCCGTCCAAGAAAACTAATGCTCGTTGCACCGCTAAGACTCTCTCACTTTGTCGCTCGAACAACCACTCTTTTTCGTCTGATTGATAAGTTAGAAATTCTGAAAACTGAGCATCTGGATGGTCCCGTTTAAAATCGCCGTAAGTCTTATAGAATCGCAAATCCGTGTCAAGTTGCAAAAGACTGTTTATGTCGGTGGGGTTATGTTCTGCAATAGTCTCGTTGACTGTGCGAAGCATCTCGATTCTAGCCTCTTCTCGAAGCTCCCGTTGGTTCTCCCTGTAGATTTGATTATAACGCTTTTTTTGCTCTGCATCTTTAAACGGAAACTTTGTCACACTCCTTAATGTGTGAGTTGTGAGGACGGCATTGAATCACCAGAGTTGAGGCTGGTCACGGATTTTGCTATCTCCGAAGAGAATAGGGTCATGCCACTTTTCACGGTGGAGAGTAAGACACGCCATACCGTCCTTATGCCGTCCTCACTTGTCACTGTGTTCACTCAATCTTCCCCTTCCCAAACTAGAAAACCATCGTCTGAAAAGTGCTTCTGTTTTGCATCTTCACGCTTTCGCTCTAAGGCTTCGAATTCAAGTCGATGCTTTTTCTTCAAGCAATCTTTGTGGTAAAATTTCCCAGACTCAGATTCTTTGCTAATTAATTTCGGGTTCGAGAACAAGAGCTTGCGATGACAGAAGGCACATTTCAATTTAGCTCACTTTTTTGAGTTGAGTTTCGTAAAGCCTCTTTTTCAGAGCGGCGAGTTCAGAGGTTTTCTTTTCCCATGCACTGTCTCTTTTTTCGTCCTCATCCAAATCAGCGTTGAGTCGTTCATCGTATTTTCTATCTCTTTCTTCACTTCGAGCGAGCAACTCAAGAACTTTTTTGTTAAGCAATTCGTCACGAGCATCCGAGTCAGCCATGAACTTTTCAAGACGCTCTTGCGACTTCTTCATGTATTCTCTGCATCTCTGGGTAAGTTCAACATCAAACATAATGGCTTTGTCAATCTGTTTCACCTGTAGCTCTCTAAAGTATTCCAACCACTTTTCAGAATCAGCCCAATGTTTCAACTCTCGTTCAGCCGCAATTTTCTTTCGATATTGGTTTGCGACCTCTACGCCGTCTTTTGCCTCAATCTCGGCGAACCATTTTTCTAATTTTTGCTCATAAGAAAGCTCTTCGGTTTCGCCAGTGTCTTCTGGGTTTTCGTTTTCTTCTTGTTCTGAATCTTCTTCTTCGTTTTCATCCATATTTATTCACCTTTTGTTATTATGAAATGTGAGGGCACGGTGGAAACAGAAAATGCCCGATGTGCGTGATTTGTGACCAAATAGGAGTAAGAAAAACCACCGTGTCCCGTCACCGTCTATTCTTTTTGGTCCCATGGTAGGTTTTTCGGGTCCTTTCCAACTTTCTTGCGTGGTTTATCCGCTTGCTCTTGTCCGAAGCTCGGATAGGTATCTTTTTCGATGTACTCAGTCGTCTTAGGGTCGTATGCTTGTTTGTGTCCGTCAACTTCTGGCAAATCGGTTTCGATTTTTGGCTCTATGCTCATGTCTGCATCTTGAACGATTTTATCGTCTTCACTCGGCGTGTAAGCGTCTGATTCCTTTATCGGATTCTCAAACCCGAAATGTTTCTTTTTCTGTTTTTCCTTCACAGAATCTATGTCCGTTGTTGGACCTGAACCCGTTTCGTTGTTATTCGACATTCAATCACCACCGTTAATTTTCAATCCATGGAAGAGCAAAATCTTCTGTGAGAAACAAGCATGAGGCACTCGATATTTTCTGAAAAGCCTCTTTAGAGCTAATCACGGTTTCGTCTTCGGAAATTTTGATTGAGAGACCATCGTATTTTGAAGAAATGCTGATTTGCTCGGTTGAACCACCTTCGCCGTCTTTGTCGATTCTGCAAACATAGATTTTCAAGCATCTTTCTGGCACTTGAGGCTGGTTTGGTGCTGGTTTTACCATGCGTCCCGTGTGACCTTTAAGCAGTTTCACGGTCCAATGTACATAGTCGTCTTCGTTCCAGCACTTTATCGTGCATGTAGTTTCTAAGAAGATTCTGGTTCTCCGTCCGTGACTGTCGGAATTTTCACGGTAGAAAATTACTGGAACCGAAATGTTTCTTCCTTCTTTCACTAACATTTTAGCTTACCTTCTTATTGCGTTCTTTCTGTTTCTGAGCTTCTGCCTCAGTTTCGAGATAGTAATTCTGGCTTTTTTGCCGAGCCTTTTCTCGTTCTCTTTCGTTCGCACGAGCTAAATATTTCTGTAGCTCGGAGTCTGGCGAATTTCGTTCACTACCTGTTAATTCAACTTGAACGGGACTTTTACCTTCCTCACTTTTGAGATTGTCCGTGTCCGAACCATAAGAGATATTTTGACCGTTTTTCATAGCTTCAACCGTCTTACGCCACAAAATATCCAACACCTGTTTTGCCTCAGCTTTTTCCTCTTGTGTGCCGTTTTGCTCAAGCTCACGCAAATGACTAACAAGAGCTTCGTGGCTTTCGAACTTCATGCTTTTCAAATCACTGTTTTGGTTGCGTCCATATTGGGCATCGTTAAGAGGTGCTGAACCAGAAGGTGCGGGTGTATTAGCTCTTAGCTCCTGAGTTTCTCTTACGACCTCAGCAACCATTTGGGCAAGCTCTTTTTTATCCTCTGCCTCAAGAAACCGATTATCGTTGAAATCGTGAGCCAACTCTTTCCGTTTTGCGTCTAGGTCGAAAGCTTCTGTTTTTTCTCCTTCGATTTGGTCAAGTCGCTCTTCTAATTCACCGAGTTTTTTTCCTGTTTCCAAGAGTGCCGAATCATCAATTTGAATGTGTGTTACCGCTTTCTTGTCTTTGTCTTTTTCTTGTTCGTTCATTTCTTATTCCCTCTCAATTCTGCATCTTCTTTCTTTTTGAGGGCTGAATAGTACCTCTTCGCCGTGGGGGGCAACTCAGAAAAATTGACCAAACCGAGAAAGCTGTTTGAGAATTTGAGTTTAATTTCTTTGTTCGCCAAATCATATTCGACCATAAAAAGCAGTCTTTTGCCTTCGTACAGGTCGGCGAGAATCTGCTTCACATTCTTTCCGAAAATCTCGTGCAAGATTGCTGTTGAATCTATGCCCGTGGCTTCCGACAAGATTCTGAGCGTTTCGGCGGTTTCGGTTGTAATCCACGCCGTTGTTCTGTTTTGCGTCATGATTTAAGCTCCTTTAGTTCTATACTATAGTACGCTTTAGTCTGCCATATAAATCTTTCCTTTTGCTTTAACAAAATTCGTTTTATTGAGACTCATTCGCCAATCGGACCACGAAACGAGCCTTAATTAATCAATTGGTGAAATACCTACCTCTTCTGAGAGTAATTAAGCTTAGGAAAAAATACCTACCTAGCACCTAGCTTGAGCATGGACGAAATTCCGCAAAGTATAATAAGTACGAGTAGAACCTACCTACTCAGTGAAGTCGTATGACAAAAGAAACCAAACCCGAAAAAACAATACCCTACATTGCTAGGTGTCCACGGTGCAAAAGCTTCGATGTTCACCGCTCTGGCTACCGAACAACAAAGAAAGGCAAAATTCAGCGTTACCAATGCTTACGGTGTGCTTCAATCTTTACGGAAGAGACCAAACCATGAACACCAAACAAATCGTCTGGGATTTCTTTCAACGCTACTGCATCGAGTTAGCCTATAAGAAGCTGGGGCAGAAGACGCTCAAGTTTGACGAACTAATGGAAATGATAAAGCGGTTCGGACATGTCTATGATACCCGAAGTGCAAAGAATTATATTGATTGCATGGTGCAAAACGGTTGGCTCATAGGCGACAATATCGGCATGTACGACCTTCTCGGCAAAAATGTTGTGAACACAGTCTTCAAGTTCAAACGAACCATTTTCACAATTAACCCAGACGCAAAGCTCGACATGGTAAACGAAGAAGAAATTCTAGCTCAAATATTGAAGAAGTGACCGAGCATGAACGGCAAAGGCGAATACATCATAGGCAATAAATGCGGTAGGCTTATCGGTTCAGACGCTCAACGGTTTAACTATCTGTGCGAAAAGTACGAGAATATAGTGGTACTCTGTGCTGAATCTGTCATAAAAGAGCACCCGAACCCAGACCCAGACACGCAAAAAGAACTTCAAGAATTCTTCAAACTATGGCACAAAGCAAACGGCATAACAGTCAAAGTTTGACACCTAGCAACCCCTTTTTTTGGTGATTTTATGACCGAGAAAGAAAACGCTTTCGATAAACACGCCGACAGGATTCAAGAGCTAGAAAAGGAAATCGTTCAAAAATGCCGAAAGTGCCGAATTAAATCTCTTCGTAAGCTTCTCATTTATTGGATGAGAATCTATAACGAGCTAGATGTTGACACGCTCGACACGGAAAGCAAAAAGCCAAAAGTGAAGACGAAAGCCTTACTTGACCAATATCTAGCACATGGTGTTAAAGGGTTAAAAATACGCTCGACACGAGACTATAAGTACGCACTCGAAGCACTCATGATTATTGAACCCTACCACAACGAAATGCTTAAACTTCATACTTCTATGCTTCTCGAAATCGGTCACGGGATGACCGAAAAAGAGAAAGCCTAAACACTAGCTCTCTCTCTGTACGCTGTTCGTGCTCTACCACTTACCACAAACCCAGACAGCCAACCAAACTTCAACCGCTCAAACCTTCAATGCGGTTCCACACATACGCACAGTACGCACAGAGAGGGGAAGAGAGAGATAGAAGTAGAAAGTTAGAGAGAGTTATAGATAGAGTAGTCTAATACTAATCAACTCAACACTACACTACACTACACCTCTACACTCATCTACTCATCTAATCTACTAGGTCCCTTAGGGTGGTAGTACGCGAACAGCACAGAGAGAGACTACGCACAGAGAGGGACCACATAGGAAATACACATGGAGTCTAAGCGTTCTTGAATAGGTCGATTTTGTGGATGTTAAAAATAACTCGGACAAAAAGTCCCGTATGTATCTCGTCTCATCTTTTGAGTTAGTGTTATCACGACATTAAACGAACTATTCACCTATAAAAAAGCATGGATAAAATGACTGTAACAGGGTTTAATCGTTCATAGGGTTCGAAACCAGACGACAAAGAACCATGCTCCATTCACCCAAAGCGGCAAACACTCCCCCGCTATCGCCAGACCAAGCCCAAATTGATGTTATACGGTCCCTAGGTGTATAGTCTGGGTCCATCATGGGAATCTTAGGCAAGTGGGCTTAACAAAAGTTGTTATTTGCTTGGGCTGTCACTAAAGGCTACTTTTCTGAGTCGTTCCATTTCTTTCCAGTTTTTGTCTCTCCAATCTTCGAGAGGTCTTAAATTGTCAAATGCGTTTTTGCTTGCTTCAATCCATAATTTTTCGAATTCATTGGCTAAGACCATATATTGCTTAAAAGCTTCGAATTGTTCTTTCTTCGAGTAAGTCGTGATTGTTATCACCTCTGGTTTGTCTTATGTTGCTGTGCGGATTTAAGACTTCTCTTCTTTCTCCTTTTCTTGTTTCAAAATGATAAGTATTAGTTGCTCAATTTTCTCTGCATTTATCTCTACTTGAGTGCCATTGATTCTCAATTTGTTATCTTTTCTCTCTTTAAGTTTGTCATATAGATAGCTTGAGAAGAGACTGACCGCAATGGGTAAAACAACATTTTTCCCAAAAAAAGCCGTTACGTAAAGGATGGAAGGGAAATCAAGTGCTTCAAAGTTTCTTCCCCCTTCTGCTCGTATAGAAACTTCATCACAAATTATCTTTATTTGACCATAAGAAACTCTATCTGGTGATTCAAATAGTTTGAAACCAAGCGTATCATCGTGGGTCTCGACTTCCATTTTCAATTCTATAGGCTCGCTTCTCAATCTTTCACTCATTCTTAAACCTCTAGTTTGTCTTCTGTTGCTGTGCAGATTTAAGATTTCCGTGTTTTGCAACGTGGGAGATTTGTGACCATAAAATCTAATTCCTTCGCCTCAACTAATAAAATACAAAGAAAGGTGTCCATTTATATGACAGATAGGTCGAGTAATTGGAGAATGCGTTGGAATGCTTTACAGAAGATTTCAAAATCAGGTCAACCGAAATGTGTCTATTGCGGTTGCGATTTTCCAAGAGCGTTAGAAATAAATCATAAAGACCCTACTGCAAAAAAACAGGAAAAAATATCAGGAAAACCTGTAAGCGGCTCTCCTTTTTACAGGAGAATCCTAAGTGGAGAAAGGAGTACAGAAGATTTAGAAGTTGCTTGTGGAGTTTGTAATAAAAATCACTATTTTCAAAGAAAATACGGTCTAAAATGGCGAGTAACTTATGAAGGTGCGATTTGAAATGAATGAAAAACTCTTAACAGTCTTAGTGGTAGTGTCTCTAGTTCTCTCTGTATTCAGCTTAGTCTTAACCTTCAAGTCTAATGGCACTAATGCGATAGTAGGGCAGTCTTCTAATATTACATGGAAGAAGGTACAACTACCCTATGATTCAATCAACTACATGAGACTTACATACGGAAGCTATGATACTCCATTTTGGAATGTTACACTAACTCTACAATGGTCTAATGGTACAATACGTTCATATGACTTAGGTAACACTAAACCCACTAATGGAGCTTATGAATTTACTTGTCTAGCCAATGGAACAGTTTATAACAACCGCAACGGTGAACTCTATGATTCTAACTTTCAATTTACAGCTAACATAACATCTTTGACAGCTTATGAGATTCAACCACCACAATCATAAACCCTCTTCTGTTCTGCACTTTCGACCCCTCTTTTTTCTCAAAAGACTTGACAGAATCCATATGAGAAAAGCTTTTTTGAATCGAAAACCACTTGGAAATGGGCGGTTGCGTTGACTGATGTGAATGAGGAAATTGTTCGACAATATTTTGAGCTGAAGGGGTATTTCGTGCAAACCGATGTTCTCTATCTGAAACCGAAAAATCAAACAGGTAAGAAATCTAGTGGATATGGAGACATTGACCTTATTCTAATGCATCCAAATGGTGACAAAGCCATCGTTGGTGTAAGTGGTTGGCACACAGAAAGAATTACGCTATCTTATATAGAAGATGGGGAAGGGATGTTCAGTTTCGTCAGTCCGTTAGCATTGGAGAAAGCTTCTCAAGTTCTGGGCACACAAAAATTCAAAAAGATTTTGGTAGTATCACAACTAGGTTCGAAGGAAGCTAGCAAGTCGGAGTTTATTCAGAAAGCTAAAGAGATGGGAGTTGATGAAGTGAAGGAGTTTCCAACAATTCTCAAAGAGTTGATTGGGCTTATTGAAGTAGAGCCAAGTTATGATAGCGAAGTGCTTCAGACATTGAGACTGTTAAAAATATACCATATGCTCTAGGTGATGATACACCAAACGACTTTTGATAGGCTTTACTACGGTTGATAGTAAAGCCTTTAACCCCCCTCTTTTTTAATCAACTGATTAATTGATAAAAATAGAATTCCGAGATTTATCGACTTTAATGTTGTTTTGTGACAAACAATGTTGAAAACAGGCTTGACTGTGCCTCACTGCGGACTTTTTCCGCTTGTTTGTGAGGTTAATTAATGTTGCATTTTGATGTCGCTTTGGAAACCGCGATGTTGGCGGGTGCGCGTTTCCGAGAGTAGTGGTTGAAAATGGTCCATTCTCTTTTTGTGGTCGCTTTTTGTTGTCTAATATTGTGGACTTGCACCTAATTAGATATGAATACATAGAGATCGACGCCGGTTTAGGCATGGCTCGCGCTAAGGACATGAGAACCCTGAGAAACTGAATGAGATTTTGGATAAAGCTGAGCGTGCGCGCTACGAGGATAGAGGATAGCTCCATACATCTTTATCTTCGTTTGGCCCCTTTGTTATCTAATGAAGAAGATATCCCGAGCGGGTGCTCTGGGGGAATAATGTTGGAAGTACAACGTGCGTGCTTCAATGAGTTCCCCGATCAATGCACAGGATGCTCAGAATACAGCGAAACAAGGCAGGATCAGGCCACGCAACTCATGTTGCTGGCAGGGATGGGTATGACTTACCCGCCATACTGGAAAAAAATCGTCAAAGAATGCAAGCTATATCACAAGCGCATGGTTGAGTATCTGAGATAGCAAGAAGCTCAGCGCAACCTTGTGAAAGCAGTGATTGCCGAGACAAAGTTGACCGCTGAAACCAAGTTGTCGGGGAAAAGTCATCATTTCTACGTTGCTCCTTGCATTGCACTAGCGCGCGCTGGATGTTTGGCACAATTAAGCACAAGGGGTTATTGCAAGGGCTGACTTGCTCTTCTGAAGGGCCCTTTTTATTTCATCGACCATGGGTTTGTAGCGAATCTCATCGAGCGACTTGTGAGACAGCTCATTCGCGACCGATAGGTACCAGTCCTTCAATGTTCCTTTTTCAAACACTGGATCAGCCAAAACTTCCTCAAAATCTTCAGTATACAACAAACTTTCAACGCCGGTCTGATGCTCTCTGAGTATCGGACGCATCTTAGCTTCCTCAACGATGGTCTCTATGTCCGCGGCAGAACACCCCTCAGTAGCTTTGGCTAGACTGTCAAAGTCCAATTTTCCCCCTTTGCAATTTCCAGCGTAATACTTGAAAAGTTGCTTTCTAGCCTCATATGAAGGGGGAGGAATGTAAATGCACTCGCCAAATCTGCCACTGCGCTTTAACGCTGCATCAACATCCCATGGCCTATTCGAAGCCCCGATTACAAACAAGCCTTCAGGGTTTTTCTCGACGCCATCTAGCTCCATTAGCAATTGATTTACGGCGTCCCGGTGAGAACCGGTGCTTTCGCGACTGACCAAACCCCTGTTTACCCCAATAGCATCGAGTTCGTCGAGAAAAACGATACAGGATTCGCAACCTTTCTTTAACAGTTCCCGGGCATTTTCAAAAACGTAATGGATGTTCCTTTCAGTTTGTCCGACGTAGGGATCCATGAGCTCGTGAAGTTTTGCTAAAACAAGATGTGAGCCTGTTTCGCCAGTCAGAGCCCTAACCAACAATGTTTTTCCGCAACCAGGAGGACCATACAGTAAAATTGTGAAGCCACGCTTCTTTTTGAATTTGAGGAATAAATCAGGCCTTTTCAGGGGAAGCACCGCATTGTTCCATAACCTTTCCTTTGCCTTTTCAAGCCCCTGAACACTAGAAAGGTTGATTTCCAATCCAATCGCTTCATTCTTTTTGGAATTCTGAAGTTCACGAACATTCTCAGACTTTTTAGACACAACAACGTCATCTAGGAGCTTTCCAATCTCTTCCAAATGTACCTCCGAATTCCTTAAAGCCAAGTCCCACTCTTCTTTCAACGTCGATTTCTCTCTTTTCACAGTTTCATCTGTACCGAGTGCTCCTTCTCCGACTGTTGAGAATTCTTTTTGCGAATTTCTGCAATCGGGTTCTTTGAACAGATCATCAAGAGTTTGCTGAAGACCTTTTCCAAGGTCCTCAAACTCGGCCATTGACTTAAAGAACTCGGAACAGTCAGGGACAACTTGCTGAAACTCCGTTACTTTTGTGTCTCGATTTGTAGATTCTGAAATGGTCTGCTTGGCGAGTTGAACTTTTCTAACAAAACGCTGCAGCAGAACCGAGCTTAAGTCATCAAGAGAACCTTCCACGTTTTTCAAAAGGCCCCTTGTTAATCCTCGTTTATACATTGCGTTCAAATTTGAAGGATCAAGCTTCAAGCATTCAGTGTACGCGTTCGAAGCTTCCTGCAAACGATGCAACTCAAAAAGCGTTTCTGCCCACTTATAGTACATTTGAACGGAAGGTGGAGGAAGCGCAAGAAAACTCTCTGCCCCTAAGCAATCAAACTTCTTAATACCATTGGTATTTTCAGTCACTTGCAATTTCTTTATCTGCCTCACTTTGTTACTGTTCGCGCGAACTATGATTAGCAGGCATATTTCCATCTCATGCTCCAGCACAAGGGATTTTACCCTACTCAGCTGCGCAGATTTAAGAGTGATTACCTGAAAAAATGTAAAGCCAAGCAACTTGCAACTGCATCTTTGAATAAAGAGGAGTAAACAAAACCACTTGTAGAAAGAGCATTGGATGGTTTTTCTATAGGAATACAAGAAATTGCATTAATATTTCTCCCAATTTTCGCCCTCTTCTCGAGAAAGAAAAGAAACGAGGACGTATGCAAGCAGTTTCTTCGCCTTTAGAGACTTCTTGATGCTATTTCAGTCTCAACTGACATTACGCGCGCGTAAGAAGTCCCCAATACAAAGCGGAAGATTAATCCCGAAATAAGGAAGAGCGCGCTAACTGAATCCTATCACTGTTCAAAGCGCGCTAACGCTGCAGGGACTTGCACCTTATTAGGCATGAATATTCGCCGGTTTTTTTGAGTGACGTTAGATTTGTTGGAGGCCTGTGCTGGAGGGAAATCTCCTTATACGTGCGCTTACAGTTTCAACTGCGTGAAGTGTGATGAGGGCTGCGTTGCTATATGGTGTGAAGGATCTGAGGGTTGAGGATGTTGAGGTTCCCGGGGTTGGTGCTGGTGAAGTTCTGGTTAAGATTAAGGGGGCCACTACGTGTGGGACGGATCTGAAGATTTTTCAGAGGGGTTACGTTGAGAAGATCATAAAGCTTCCGACGATTTTTGGGCATGAGTGGGCGGGGGAAGTTGCCGAAGTGGGGGAGGGCCTTGAATGGCCGCGGAAGGGTATGCGTGTGCGTGCAGGTAACAGTGCGCCCTGTTTGCACTGTGCGATGTGTCAGCGGGGCAAGTTCAATCTGTGTGAGAACATGATTTGGCTGTGGGGGGCGTACGCCGAGTACGTTAAGGTTCCGGCTCGGATGGTGTTGGTGAACATGCAGGAGATTCCTCAGGACGTTTCTTATTTGGAGGCTGCGGTGACGGAGCCGTTGGCGTGTGTTTTGCACGGAGTTGAAGCGGCTGGGGTGAAGCTTGGTGACAAGGTTGCCATAATAGGAGCGGGGCCTATCGGGTTGCTGCACCTGCTGACCGTTAAAAAATTGGGCGCTCAAAAGGTGATAATGATTGACCTCGTGGATGAGCGGTTGGAGGCTGCGGCGAAGCTCGGTGCGGACGAGACGGTTAACGGTGAAAGGGAGGATGTCGTCGAAAGGGTGCGAAGCTTAACCGGCGGTTACGGCGCGGACGTGGTCATTGAGGCGATAGGGCTGCCTGCCACTTGGGAACAGGCTCTTAAGTTGGCGCGGAAGGGCGGTGTCGTCCTGGAATTCGGGGGATGCCCTCCAGGAACGGAAATCAAGGTTAACGCTGAACAGGTTCATTACGGCGAGTTGACGATCTTGGGTGCCTTTCACACTACCCCAATGCATTTCAGGAGGGCACTCGACCTCATAAGCTCGCGAACCATTGACGCTAGGCCCCTGATAACACGTGAACTCGGTTTGGAACACATTCGCGAGGCCTTCGATGTGCTCTCAACCTCTAAGAAAGAAATAAAGATAGGAATAATACCCTAGATTTTAGCAAATTGCTTTCTTTTTTCGTTTGCGCAGGCTTGCAGTTGAATAGCCAGAGAGTCGAACTATGAATTGTGAATTCATAAGTCTTTTCTATTATGAACTTAATGATACAGCCTTTGTGAGAAAATGAAAGTACATGGATACACACGAAGTAAACCTGGCGGAAAACACAAGATAGTGCACGTTAAGGGTTACGTAAGAAAAAAGTAATCCTTCTATGGACCCTGCAGCTTCTAGCATGTCCTTAGCTTGTCGGGTCAGGAATTTCACAGCGCACGAGCGATGGTCGTAAGGGAAAGAGAGGATAGTCTTGACCAGCTAAGCTGCAAGAGCTTTTATAGGAAAACTTGGCTATTCGACTGAAGAGCTCCATGTCTGAGGTTGAAGGTTTCATTCTGAGAATTGCTACAAGGCAATGGGTCAATCAGGTTTTTGGCACGGCGATATACTTTACGAACTTGCGCAGAAAGTGGAAGCGAGGGCAGACTATACTCTTTGTGCACAAGACCGGTTTGGGCGACGCTCTCGTGGGTTACGGGTTGATAGAGAGGGCTAGGGAGAAAGATGACCTTTCTGAACAGGACAAGGACGCATGCGAGAGAGGCGGCTGGAAAAGGGCGCTGGAATTCCAGTACGTGAGACAATTCGATAAGCCGTTAGCGGTCAAGGAGACGTTTCTGAAAGGCTCGAAACTTAGAGGAAGATATTTTCACGGTTTAAAACTAAACAAGAATCAGCTGGAAGATCTTTTGGCTCAAGCAGAAGCCTAAAGTGGCACGCTAAGCCTTTCCGTTGAAGGACATCGAAAAGACGAAAAGTTGAGTGTGAAGAGAATTGATGACTATCATATCATGAGTGCCCCTGGGCCGAACCTGCTGGTTGAGATATGCAAAAGAATTTAAATGCTGACGGCGGCTTTATGGTTCTGTTATTGCAAGGGGAGCTGCGTGGTTAAGTACGTTTTTGTTACCGGCGGGGTTCTGAGCTCGGTTGGCAAGGGGATATTGACTTCTTCGATTGGAAAGATGCTTCAGGTGAAGGGCCTGAAGGTCTCGGTTGTTAAGATTGATCCTTACGTGAACGTCGATGCTGGAACTATGAATCCTTACATGCACGGGGAAGTGTACGTCACTGATGATGGTGGCGAAACAGATCTGGACTTGGGCTGGTACGAGCGTTTTCTCGATTTGGATCTGCGGAAGGAGAACAACATTACCACGGGTTTGGTGTATAAGGCTGTCATCGAGAAGGAGAGGCGTGGTGATTTTCTTGGCAGATGCGTGCAGATTATTCCGCATGTGACCAATGAGATTAAGCATCGTATACGCACTGTTGCGAAAGATTCGGGTGCTGACGTGGTGTTAACGGAGGTTGGGGGCACAGTTGGAGACATTGAAGGCCTGCCCTTCCTCGAAGCGATTCGCCAGATGCGGTTGGAAGAGGGAATGGAGAACACGCTGTACGTGCACGTGGCTCTAGTGCCCATCCTGGACGTAACTCAGGAGATGAAGACGAAGCCCTTGCAACACAGCGTCAACGAATTGCGCCGCATCGGTATACAGCCGGACACTATCGTGGCAAGAAGTCCACAGATGATAGACGCTGAGGCCTTGAGGAAAATAGCCTTGTTCGGAACCATACCTGAAAGCGCTGTCTTCTGTTCCTACAACGTTGAAACAGTCTACATGGTTCCGATTATCCTCGACGAACAAGGTATGGGCGACTTCGTGTGCAAGAGACTAGGGTTCTCAGAGGGCAAGAAAGACTTCGAAGAATGGAAGAAATTCGTTAACGCCGTTCTGAAACCAGAACACGAAGTGAAAATCGCGTTGGTCGGCAAGTACGCCGGATTGACAGACAGCTACGTGAGCATGGGTGAAGCCCTCAGACACGCGGGGGCAGCTTGCAACACGCGAGTCTGCGTCAGCTACCTTGAAGCCGAGAAACTTGAACAAAACCCAAACTGCGCAGACACCCTGGACGGATTTGACGGAATTTTTGTACCATACGGCTTCGGCCCACGGGGCACGGAAGGAAAGATAATGGCCATAAAATTCGCAAGAGAGAGCGACACTCCTTTTCTGGGAATATGTTACGGCTTTCAACTCGCCGTGATAGAATTCGCTCGACACGTGTGCAACTTAAAGGATGCAAACAGCACCGAAATTAACCCAGACTCGCCCAACCCAGTGATTGATCTGATGCCCGAACAGCGGGGAATAGAAATCAAAGGAGCCACCATGCGGTTAGGGGCCCACAAGATAATCATAGAGCCTGAAACTCTGGGCAGCAGGCTGTACAAGAGCCAGGAGATTTATGAACGCCACCGCCACAGGTTCGAGGTCAACCTTGACTATTCGGAAACGCTTAGGAAAAACGGTTTGGTTTTCTCCGGGAAAAGCACGGATGGCAGGAGGATGGAGCTGCTAGAGTTGCCTGATCATTTCTTCTTTTTTGCCTCGCAGTTTCATGGCGAATTCAAGAGCCGACCCGGCAGACCCGACCCTGAATACTACGGCTTCATAAAAGCTTGTCTAGACAAGAAGCAGGGGAAATGCAAACCCCTGTTCGGCCAAGAGATTCAGGTTCCCGCATAAATAAGACTGCTGAACGAACCAGTCATGAAGAGTTCGGGAATAGCTTGCGGTGTTCCTGCATCATGCACCGATTCATCACTACTGTTATTCCTGCTTGTCTCGCTGTTTCCGCAGCTTGTTCGTTGATGATTCCTAGTTGCATCCAGATCACGTAGGGTTTATCGTAGCGTTCCTTGAGTTTGACAGCCTGTTCCACTATGGCGGGTGTTTCTGACGAGGGTCTGAAAACGTCGATTATCTCGATTGTTTTCTGGATATCAGCGGGTATTTCCAGGAGGCTCTTGTAACATTTTTCGCCTAGAATTTTGTCCGCCGTAGGGTTGATGGGTATGATTCGGAATCCTTGCTCTTGTAAGTACTTGACCACGCGGTGGCTGTCTTTGGAGGGGTCGCGTGATGCTCCCACGACGGCGACGGTCTTGTACTTGCTGAGGATTTCCTTCACATCGTCCTTTGTCAAGGTTTGAGCCTCTTCCAAACCTGAAGCTTTTTCTTGTACTTAAAGGCTGCAGTGTCCGCACTCCATATAAGATTCATGTGAACTTTGATTCGGTTGAGGAGCTGTTTCATGGCTGAAAGCAAGCCGTCCGTGTTCGAGGGTTACAGAAGGCGGTTAGAGACTGCGGCGAATTACGGTGAGGTGTGGGATATCGTGAAGGGCACGGTCGAATTCGCGTTGCACAAACGTAGGAGCGGCATAATGCTGTTCTTGGATGATTTGCCTGTTCAGTTGGGGGCTTATCATCCCGTGGGCACGAACAACATCGTTTTGAACCGTGTTTTGGTCCAGATAGTTGAGGCCGCCGTTGAGTCCAAACGCGTGGTGAACGCTCTAGTTTACAATCTTTTGGTGCATGAATATCTGCACACGCTGGGCGAACTCTCTGAAGTGGCTGTTCGAAATTTGGTCGTGGAGGTTGCTAGCAAATGCTTCGGCGAGGATTATATCGTCACTCAGGTCGCGGTGAAAAGCCCTTGGTCATTGCTCAAGGGAATACCCTTGGAAGGCGTCAGTGTTCCGAAGCGGTTCATGGAGATCGTTAAAAACTTTGAAAAGACGGACAAATACATAGTATGAAGCAACCTTCAAGGAGGCGACTTAATCGCATGCATCGAAGTCGTACCAAGAGCCACTTTGCTTACTTCATAATTCTGGCGGCGATGTTTTGGGCTCCAGCGCGCTCTAGATAATCGTTTGTACGACACTCGGAAAATCATTTGGCTTTTTCAAATCTAATTATGTAGACAAGTTGGTCTTCGTCCCATTGTCCCTTGGTTTCCTTCCATTTTTTCTTGAATTGCGTGAGAGTGCAGCCGCCGTCTCTTTTGGCATCTTCTTCGTTGAAGTATTTGAGTTTCTTTCTTTCCACTGAAGTGATATGCAGGTCTGCGATGTTAGGTTCCCAGATTGCAGCATGAACTAGGGCTCCGATCTTGAGTTTTTGATCTGGTACTTCTGTCATTGATGTTTGAGTTTTAGTGCCATCAATAATGCCTTTCTTGTCTTCTGCAGTGAAGTGCATCGTAATGGGTGACTCGGACACTTCTTCGATTGCTTCATCAACGGATTTTTCTGGTTCGAGCATGAGTCTCTCTATGACTTGACTTCTGTCTTTGACGGGGAGTCGTTTTTCTGCAAGCTTCCTTATGATCTCAACGCGCTTGTCTGGTTCTTGTATTGATCTTCCAATTCTCACTGCGGTCTGGTAATCGATTTTTCCCTCTGGCACCTCTCCCGAAATGGTTGAGGGAGCTACGTAGTTTTGTGCTTCTTCCGGAACTACTTCGTTTGTTCGCAGCCAGGTGGAAACGGTTTCAGGACTCACGCCTATTTTCTCAGCTATGGCTTTTTGCGAGGGGTACTTGTTCGGGGATTCTTCGAGTAAATACTTGCAGACCTTTCCCTTTTCGATGGCGCTGAGTTCTTCTCTTTGCACATTTTCTATTAGATTCAGTTGCACGACCTCATCGTCGGCGTATTCGCGTACTATCGAGGGCACCTTTTCAAGACCGGCCTGCTGGCAAGCCCTGTAACGCCTCTCACCAACTACGACCTCAAATTCTCCATTCACAGGCCTGACAATTATCGGCTCAAGGAGACCAACCTCTCCAATGCTAGCAGCCAGCTCATTGAGACGCTCTATGTTAACCTCCAGTCTAGGGTTAAGCTTGCTTGGGCGAATTTGTTTGATATCAATCTCTTTGAAAGTCTCCATTAAGGTCATCCCTCTTCGACCGTTAATCAGCGATTTTTCTATTTAAGTACGCGCTCACGCTTTTCCACTTCCACAATTCGTTTCGTTGGCGCCGAAGCTAACCGTCTCTGTCCATGGAAAAAACATTTTTCCCCGTTCCAAGTATCAGAGATTAAGTAGTAAGTCATAATGTTATTCGCTAACAGCACTTTCGTTGAGACTCTACGCTGTTGGATAAGAAAGTCTTAGAAACTGGTACAACTACTTTAAGACTGTGACCAGTATGCATGAAGAGCTTGGAAAGTTGCTTGCATGTCCAGTCTGTTTTGGCTCTCTGGTCTTTGAAGGAACGATGTGCGGCAACCGTTTTGTTGACGGTTGTTTCAAATGTTCTTCAGGGCACGTGTTTCAGGTTAAGGAGCAAATTGGTTTTCTCAAAGACGCAAAACTATCTGAGAAGGAATTTGAGTGGAAAGTTGACGTGGCAGATGAGAAGAAATACTTAGAAATAAGGCGACAATATGACTCCTACCTTAGGGACGATCAGAAAGCTGCTACAAAGAGAATGATGGAAAAGCTTTCCGAATATGTGAGCGGTTCAAGCCTTCAATCTGACAATACGGTTTTGGATGTTGCAAGTGGAATGGGCACTTTTCTTCTTTCCATGCTCGAAAAATCCTCTGAAGACTCTGAAGTGATAGGAACGGACGTAGATGAAAGGCCGTTGCGGGGCTTGATGAACAGATCCCTGAAAGCCGGCACTTACGACAAACTTTCTCTCGTCGTTGCAGATGCCAAACACTTGTTTTTCAAGAAAAGTGCGTTCTCGACTGTTTCCTCGTTTTTCGGTTTTGACAACGTGCCTGAAGCTTCGCTGGCGCTCAAGGAATGCGCCCGAGTTCTACGTGCTGGAGGCCAGGCCTTTTTCGCCTCCCTATGGTATGAAGATGGATCAGAAAGCATGCGAATCGCGGAACGGCTCGGCTACGGGCAAATTGCCAGTGAAGAACGATTGAAAGACGCTTTAGCGAAGGCAGGGTTGATACTTGATGAGACGGAGAAGACGTATTCTGGTTTGTGGCCATATAATCCGATGGATATGCTTCCGGTCGAGGGTGACGAGTACTCGCATGTCATCGTATCGGCGAGAAAACCTGAGCGTTGACGCTCAGCAAGCCCTTTGCTCATGCCTTAAGTTTCTACAATGATGATCCAAAAACTTCGTAGCTGTCATTCGTTAGTACCAACGCGCCATCAACTTCATCTACGGATAAACACCTCTGGAACGAGAAAAAGGCCAAAGTGGGCAACAAGCAAATTGGCAAGCCTTAATTTTACGCTATTCTCTAATCTTGAGAGATGTGTTCATGACTTTAACAGTGGAAGATGCATCAATAAAGAGTCTCGAAAGACTATATCAAATTGAGAAAGAATGCTTCGTGGAGGAAGCCTTCACAAAGAAGCAGATTTCTCTATTGTTAACTGATTACAATTCCGTAAGTTTGATGGCCAAGGAAAATGGGGAGATTGTCGGATTCATTGTGGCAATGATATATCCGGACAGAAAAACAATCAATGGTCATATACTCACGATAGACGTTTCACCTTCTTATCGTCGGAGAGGGGTGGGGGAAATGCTTCTGGAGGAAATGGAGAAAATTTTCGTCCAGAAGGGCGTTCAAGTCTGTCTTCTTGAGGTCAAGGAAGGCAACGTGGCGGCCATAGGCCTCTACCGCAAGCTGGGATACGAAGAGATCGGGAGGCTTCAGAACTATTATGGAAAGGCTGATGGAATATACTTGAGGAAGATATTGCCTAAAGTTTCAAAAGGTTTAGGTTAGTTTTCTCGTCGTGGACTCTCTGAACTTTCGCGTCGACAGCTTCAACCATGACAAGTTCGGCTGTTGCACCAACTTCTGAACCCTTCATTAAATGGCCCCCGAAGGCCTCACATTTCTCGTTTGAAACAACAATATGCGCATGAATAACAGTTTCGCCTTTCTCGTCAACGGCAACATTGCCCGTGCATGACACTACCTCTAAAGGGCCTTCCAGGCGTATTGTCTCGTACTTGCCGTCCTTGTAGAATCCAAGCGCAGCGTGTTTCACGGTTCCGATGAGAACAAAAAAACCAGCTCGAATTCCGCATTTCTCTGCCCTGTCCTTTATGGACTCAAACACATCCTCGCTTTGAAGCAAACGTGAAAAAACAATCTTTCCAGCTTTTCCTGTCACCATCAGTTTTATATCTCCTTTTCAATGCAATTCAGGACTTACTTGTTGCAAGCACAAACTCTAATAACTTTTCCGTCTCATGTTGGTGTTGAGAAGGTTTGACCAAAGGCAAAAAAGGTGAAAGCCAGAGGCTTGTCAGAGCCATCGTGGTTCTGATCCGCAACACCACGTGGAGATGCGGAAAACTCGAAAAGGCGATAGTGAACAATCTCTACAGAAGGAACCTCAACTTGGGAGGTTCGGGAATGCCTGTGACAGAAATGATCCGAACCTTTAAACTGACTGGGAAGAAGAGAAACGAGTTCTTGGACGCCATAAAGAGACTGGAAAGAAGGAACATAGTAAGAGTTTTGAAGATTTAGACTCGCTTGGATTCGCTTGGACGTAGCGCTACTGTTTCTGTCCGATTTCCTTTGCGTTTTGGATCCATTTGTCGGTGATCTTCGGTGAGATTTCAAGTTTTGCTGCTAAGTCTTTGGCTGAGGCTTTTGACAGGTCGTTGACGCTGAGTATTCCCAATGCTCTAAGTTGGCTGGCACGTTTTTCCCCGATTCCCTTGACATCGGTGAGTCCCCCTGCCTCAGGTTGAACAGGCGGAATAGGCTCGACGGCTGGTTTGGGCTCTTCCATTTTCACAACGTCCGTGACTGTTGGCTGTGCGATTGCGGTTGTTACTTCCGGTTGTTGTATCGGTTGTTGCTGTTGAATCGGTTGGTCTTGTTGCATCGGCTGTTGCTGCTCTTGTTGTGGCTGAGGCTGTGATGGTGGAGGTGGAGGGGCGCTTGTTGTCATTTGTGGGGCTGTCGCTTGTCTGGGTCTCTGCGTGTAGCCCACTCCGATGAATGCGAGTCCTATCACGACGGTTGAGACGACCCAAACTTGCTGGTCTACAGCTGTCGAGTATACGACCGCCGCGATGGTTACTATGAAGAACACTATTGCAACTGCGTACAATACGTAATCTAGTCGCATGTTATTTTCTCCCGTCCCTATGTTCTACGTAAGAGTTTAAATAATTTTCTGAATTTTAGACACAAAAAAGGGAGAATTTGGCATGAATGCTTCTATTTCCTGTTTCCCTCGCTATTTTAACAGTTTGTCTTCGGGAGGCATCGGCTTGATTAGACCCTGTTTCATGAGGACTTTGACTGATTCTCGTGCGTTTTTAATTATCGCGGTGGCTTTTTCGTAGAGTTCCTTTCTGCTGGGCTTGATTCGTGCAACTCCTTCGTCAATGGACTTCAAGGCGCATGCTACTGCTTCGCGTGGGAAAACTTCCCATTCTTCCATTCTTGGCAGGATGTCTTCTTCATTCATTCCGCGTTCTTCGGCAAACTTGGCCAGTTCTTGGGCGGCTGCAATGCACATGTCATCCGTAACGGTTTTTGCTCTGACGTCTAACACTCCTCGGAATATGGCTGGAAATCCAAGGCTGTTGTTCACTTGGTTGGGAAAGTCACTTCTGCCTGTGGCTATGATCTTTGCTCCTGCTTCTTTAGCTTCCCATGGCCAGATTTCAGGAATTGGGTTTGCGCATGCGAATATTATGGAGTCGTGAGCCATAGTTCTTATCCATTCTTTCTTTATGGTGTCTGGTCCAGGCTTTGACGCTGCTACGACAGCATCGACGCCTTTGAAGGCATCGGCTATGGTGCCAATTCTGTGCTCTGCGTTTGTCTTCTGAGCTAACTCAAATTTCCATGGGTCTTCGTCCTTTTTAATGTCTTTTCTTCCTGGATAGATGGTGCCCTTGGTGTCTACGAGTATTATATTCCCGGGCTTGATTCCCCATCTTATCAGGACGTACGCTGTTCTCATGTTAGCGGAACCTGCGCCTACCAACGTTATCATTGCTTTCTTTGGGTCTTTACCAACGATTTTGAAAGAGTTCATCAGTCCTGCAAGAATCACGGTGGCAGTTCCCTGTTGGTCATCATGCCAAACTGGAATTTGAAGTCGCTCTCTGGCTTTCTCGAGAACATAGAAGCATTTTGGTTTTTCTATGTCTTCTAGGTTTATCCCTCCAAACGTTGGCTGGATAAGCTCGCATGTTCTGACGATCTCTTCCTGACTCTTGGTTTTCAAGCAGATTGGAAAGGCATCAACACCGCCCAGGTATTTGAACAGCAGGGCTTTTCCCTCCATCACTGGCAATCCTGCTTCAGGGCCTATGTCACCCAGTCCGAGAACACGCGTTCCGTCCGATACGACAGCCACGTAGTTCCAACGGTTCGTAAGTTCAAACGATTTGTCAGTATTCGCTTGAATTTCCTTACATGCAGCGGCTACGCCAGGGGTATACCATATTGCAAAATCAGCGGGGCTCGAGACTGCGCACTTGGGCATTATCTGCACCTTCCCTTCATAGAATCTGTGCAGTGGCGGCGATAGCAATGAGGGTTTCTTTGCCTTTGCCAACAACTCTTCCACTGTGGGTTTTCTTTCTTCCTTCTTAATCTGCGGCATTGTAATCTTCTCCTCTAAAGAAGAAGTTGATGTTTCGAGACATTTAGCTTTAAATGTTACGGTAAGCTTGCATGGAAACACACAGTAGAAATTGGCGCTTTGACTTCTTTGTTAAGAAAAAAGAAAATCAAGAAAAATGAAGCTGGAAAGGTATTAAGACAAGCTCTTTTTTTGTGTCTAATATCTCCTTTGTCTGTAGCCGCCGCCTCGTCTGTCCCTGTCGCCGCCGCCGTAGCCCCCGCCTCTTCCTCCACCGTAGCCTCCTCTTCCACCACCGCCACCGCCTCTGAACGGTCTTCGGGGCTGTTCGTACACTTGGTTTGACACGTTGTTTTCAGTGTTAACCTCACCCGCGAGTGCTTGTTCCGCAATTTCCAGAGTGCCATATCTGCCGACGTTTAACCGCATGTTGCCTCTGAACAGGTTAATGTAGCCGTTTTTGACGTTAACCGTGTCTCCTTCTTTCACTTTCTCGATGTTGTCATCCCATAGGGTTAGGTATACGCATCCTGTTTCGTCGCCCACTAGAGCGTCGCTCACTTTGTGCGCTTCGCCATCTCTTCCGGCTGTGATGTTTCTTATCTCGCTCTTGGACACAACTTTGGCCAAGACGTTTACAGCTCGCGATGAGGGACTCAGTTCGCCGACCTTTGCGTCTACAGGTTGTCTGTTTCCTGTGAAACCTTCAACTGCCAATCTTCTTCAACACCTTACATATTTTTGACACTGCACCATAACATGATGAACACACTTAAGGCTTTTGGTAGGCTGTTTTTGGCATTAAGCATATACTTTAAGCGAGGCTAACAAAGGCTAACGAATCTTGGCGCGCGCGCAAATTCTCCCTAAGGCTAGCGGCGCTATCCAATATTGTATAGGGGAAAATTCTATAAGCACGGGCGCGCAGGCACTTAATAGGGAGAAGGGAGAAATGAAGAGAAAACCGATAGTTGATTTCATATTCGTTGCTGGTTTAATAGTGGTTACAATGTTTTTGCTCTCGATTTTTCCTGCAAGTAGTTCTTTCATGGTCAACTCTCGTGGAGCATCTGAACTTTCTGCCGGGCACTCCATCACAGACCCAATAGACTGGTGGCCCATGTTCCACCACGACTTGAACCACACTGGATACTCAAATTCAAAAGCGCCAAAAATGTACCAAACTCTGTGGAACTTCACTACCGGTTCCTACGTGGAGTCTTCTCCTGCTGTTGCTGATGGTATGGTCTTCGTTGGGTCATATGATGATAATGTTTACGCTTTGAATGCTACAACGGGCATGCGAATATGG
>Ga0187882_1001384_pt1 | contig 24715 bp, 14 predicted proteins | sample June2016WEW_19_1_3_FD_132991 | JGI IMG/M metagenome (GOLD analysis project Ga0187882, IMG submission 132991) | Peatland microbial communities from SPRUCE experiment site at the Marcell Experimental Forest, Minnesota, USA - June2016WEW_19_150 | ecosystem: Environmental > Terrestrial > Soil >... | reverse complement strand
CTCGTGGGCGGAGGCCTCCCCGGGCGTCCAATCGTGGAATAGCGTCTGAGCCTGGCGCCGGACGCCGGGCTCCCAGCCGGGGTCGGTCGGGGCGGCTTGCGCGGGCGCCACGCGGCGCGTGATGTAGACCATCGGCTGATCGGACCACCAGCTCTGCCGCTCGAACGCCAGAGGCTTCGGCGTGCCCGTGCGGTCCAGGAGGCCGGAACCGGCGGAGACCACCGGCCAGCGCCGCGATTCTCCCAGGTAGTCGATGCCGCTCCAAAGAAACTGGCCGGCGTAGGGCGGGTTGTCGCGCAGGGCCAGCCAGACCTTGCGATCGTGGCCGTTCTCGGTGCCCACGATCTTGCGTTCGGGTCTGGCGGCATGGGCGGCCAGGATCTCGTTCTCCCGGTAGTTTTGGCCCACGACATCCAGCAGGTCCGCGAGACCGTTGTCGTAATCGTGGCTTTGATTGGGCCGGAACAGCGCCTGGGAGACCGGGCGCGTCGGGTCGTTCTGGTGGAACACGTCGCGCAAGGAGATGAGGATCGCCCGGGCCAGCTCGGCTTTCGGCGTGTCGCGGATCTCGTTGCCGGCGCTGTAGACCACGATGCTGGGGTGGTTGCGGTCCCGGCGAACCGTGTCGCGCGTATCCCTCTGCGACCACTCGCTGAAATAGAGATGGTAGTCGTAGGGGTTCTTGCGAACGGTCCAGGCGTCGAACATCTCGTCCATGACCAGGAATCCCAAGTGGTCGCACAGATCCAGGAATTCCGGAGCGACTGGGTTGTGCGCGGTGCGGATCGCATTCACGCCCAACTGCTTGAGGCGCTCCAGGCGGCGCTCCCAGGCGCGCAGCGGGACGGCGGCCCCCAATCCGCTGGCGTCGTGGTGCAGGCACACCCCTTTGATCTTCATGTTCCCGCCGTTGAGCCAGAAGCCAGTTGCGGCGTCAAAGCGAAATTCGCGGATGCCAAACGGGATCGCCTCCTCGTCGAGCGTGGTCCTGCCAGCACGCACCTTGACGAGCGCGCGGTACAGAACCGGGCGCGCCAGATCCCAGAGTTGGGGGGCCTTCACAAGGATGTCCTGTTCAAAGTCAGCCGATTTTCCGGCTTGGATGCTCCGGGCCTTGGTCCGGGCGCTCCGGACCGGCCGGCCATCGGAACCCAGGATGGCGATCTCCAAGAAGACCTCGCCGGTCGCATCGGACTGGTTCACCACAGTGCTCTGGACATGCACAGCAGCTTGTCCGGCCGAGACCCTCGGGGCAGTGACGAATGTGCCCCACTGCTCCACATGGATGGGGTCGGTGACCACCAGGCGCACGTGGCGGTAGATCCCCGCACCGGCATACCAGCGCGACGCCGGCTGCCCGGAGTTGTCAACGCGAACCGCAAGCACGTTGGGCCGCTGGCCGCCGAAGCTGAGACGCCCCGTCAACTCGTAGCGAAAGCTGACGTAGCCATACGGCCGCTTCCCGAGGTGCGCGCCATTGATCCACACGTCGCTCGCGGCCATCACGCCGTCGAAGTCGACAAAGACGCGGCTTCGGGCGCACTCCGCGGGAAGCGCGAAATGCTTGCGGTACCAGCCCACGCCGGCCGGAAGGAACCCGCCCGCTCCGCCGGTGGGATTCTTTTCGTCGAAGGGACCCTCGATGCTCCAGTCGTGCGGCACGTTCAAAGCGCGCCACGCGCCGTCATCGAACTCCGGCCTCTCGGCGCCCGGCGCATCCGCCTTCAGAAAGCGCCAATCGGGGTCGAAGGAAATCGTGATTCTAGATTCCCCCGCCGCACCGGTTGCCAGCAACGCAAGAACCGCCACCAACCTGGAATCGCACATACGCGCTCCCTCCCACGGCCAGGAGGACTAGTAGGTCCCCAGCCACACTCGCAGCACCTGCGGCGCGGACGTGAAGTTGAGTCCCCAATCGGTCTGGTCGCCATTCCAGATCCGGATGGGCCGGAAGACGCCGTTTTCATACGTTCCTTCTTCGACCCGCAGGAACTGCCGTTGCTTGCCCGACGCGGCATCACCGACCTGGAAATCCACGCGGCAGAAGAATCCCGCCACCAGGAACCGGTTGTCTCCGAGCTGGGCAACCAGGGCGCGGCCGATCGGCTCGGGGTTCCCGGGCGGGTTATTGCCGAAGCCGAACTGAGGCGCCCCGTACGACACGGTTGCCTTCCAAGGTCCGAGCTCCAGCGTCTGAGATGGCTTGCCGTTCTCCTCAACAACCGCTTCGAGCTTGCCTTCGAAGTTGAGGCGCGCGATCTCGCGCATCATTGGGCCGATCAACCGGTAGTTCAGCGCAAACGGCTCGAGCGTCTCTTCCTTGACCCTGGTAGCTCCCAGGGGAGCGTTGGCGTAACCGGTGTAGTCCATCCCGAACGGCGAGAAGCCTATGGCCTGGCGCCCGAGAGCGGCAAAGAAATAGCGGGCATAGGCGGGGCTGTTGCCGGTCTCGGGCACGAACAGGGGATTGTCGGAGCGGCGATACAGGTCCAGCACCTTCAAGTACCGGGCGCTGTCGCTCATGTAGATGTCGGGTGTCAGTACGTCAATCGACGGAGCCGCGGCCTTCCAGATGTCGAGGACGTTGTCCGTGGGACCGCCGCTTTCGTACTTAGGAGGACGGCCCGGATTCAAGGGGTCTCGCAGCGCGGCGTTGACGGACAGCGGCAACGGGTACACCGCTTTTCCGGCGGCGGCAACCTGCTCGATGTATCGGGCCACGGACCACGCGTGGAAGAACTCCTCGGCGTCGGCGCCGAAAGCTTCCTGCCAGTTCGCCGGGGGCGTGCTGACCTGCTTGCGGAGCGCGGCCAGCAGCTTGGCGGGAACCGGCCCGTCGAAGAGCTCTTGCGCGGCCGGCGAGTAGTCGCGAATGCTGCCCCAGGTGCCCGGTTCGTTCTCAACCTGCACCATGATCACGCTGCGCTGCGGGTCGGCTGCTCTCAGGTGCCGCATGAGCGCGGTGACCGCCTGGATATCCGCCTCGAGCGCCTCTTTGGCGTACGGCGAAGGCGAGTCGACCGGGCGCCCGTTCGCCCCGGTCATGCGTGGATAGCGCTCCGGCGCGAGCTTCATCCACTCCGGCATATAGTGCCCGCTGCCGTTTTTCCAGGTGCCGAACCACAGCAGAACAAGGCGGACCTGGTGCTCGCGAGCCTGGGCGAGCAGCGTGTCCACGACCGTGTAATCGAACTGTCCCTGCCGGGGCTCGAATTGCTCCCAGTAGACCGGTATCTCGACCGTGTTTGCGTGCAGGCGCTCGATCGCCGGCCAGACCTTGGGCAACATGGCCGGCCAGGCGCTCGAGTTATTCACCTGCGCGCCCAGCATCAGGTACGGCGCGCCGTCAACCAGAAGAGCGTAGCGCCCCTCCTTCTCCACGATGCGGGGCAGCGGAGGGTCCGCCGCCAGGGCCAATGCCGCACCGGCCGCGAAGCAAACGGCCGCGCGAAGAACCTCGTTTCCTAAAGTCACAGGCTCAATATACCCCAGACAGCCGCGTCCCTGTGCTATCGTGTTTTCTCGGTTACGGAGCGAACGCATGTCCGACAGCAAATGGAATCGACGAGAAATCATCCAGTCCGCGCTAGCCATGATCCCCGGCGCGGGCCTCGATTGGGACTCGCTTCCCACCGCCAGGGCAAGCCAGTCGGGCGGGAACCAGTTCGACGCCGTCGTCATCGGCGCCGGTCTCGGCGGCCTGAGCTGCGCGGCCGCCTTTGCGAGACAAGGATTCAAGCCCTTGATCCTGGAAAAGCACGACAAGCCAGGCGGCTACGCCACCACGTTCCGGCGGCCCGGGGGCTTCGTGTTCGACGTCTCGCTGCACTCCACCACCGTCGGCGAGCGCAACGGCATACACAACCTCATTCCCGGCTTCCCCGAGATCACGGATGTCGAGTTTGTCCCCCACCGCACCCTGTATCGCGCCGTTTTTCCGAGTCACGATATCCGCGTTCCGCCCAAGGACCTCCCCGGCTACATCAAGACGCTGGTGGGCCACTTCCCCGAGGAGGAAGCCGGCATCCGGGCGCTTTTCGACGACATGCAGGGCGTCTCCGACGACATCCAGAAGTTCTCGCGCGCGGGGGGCAAGGTCGACATGAGCCGCTTCCCGGTGGAGTATCCCCACCTGCTCCGCTCCGCCGGCTCCACCTGGGGCGCAATGATGGACGCGCGGATCAAGGACGCCCGCCTCAAGGCCATTGTCTCGGCGCTCTGGGGGTATTACGGCCTGCCGCCCTCCAAACTCGCCAGCTTCTACTACGCCCTCCCCACCATCGGATACCTCACCGAAGGCGGCTATTATCCCAAGGGCAAGTCGCAGAAGATCAGCGACGCGCTGGTCTCCTTCATCGCCGCGCGGGGCGGAAAGCTGCTGCTCAATACGGAAGTGGTGAAGGTCCTCGTCAAGAACGGCGTTGCCCACGGCGTGAAAACCGCGGACGGCCACGAGTACACCGCCAAGGCCGTCGTCGCCAACTCCAATCCCCACGACCTGTTCCACTCGATGGTCGAGGACGACGGGCGTTTGAAAGACTACCTGGCGCGAATGGATCGGTTCGGTGTCAGCCTCTCCAGCTTCCAGGTTTTTCTGGGACTCAAGAAGGACTTGGTCGGCGCGCTCCGCATTCCGGAAACCGAGATCTTCTACGAACCCGGATACGATCCCGAGGCCGGCTACCAGGCAGCGCTCCGCGGCGACATGAGCAATCCCGGCCTGGGCATCACCCTCTACGACAACCTGTACCCGGGCTACTCCCCGAAGGGGAAGAACACCATCAACCTCATCACTCTCCAGGGTTTCGACCACTGGAAGCCGTACGAAGCCGACTATCGCCAGGGCCGCAAGGACGCTTACCGGGCGGAGAAGGAGCGCATCGCGAGCATCCTGATCCGGCAGGCGGAAAAGGTCCTGCTGCCCGGGCTTTCCAAGGCCATCGAGGTCAAGGAGATCGGCACGCCGCTCACCAACCTTCGCTACACCGCCAACTCTCGCGGCGCGATTTACGGCTGGGACCAGACGGTGGACAACTCCGGCATGCGCCGCATTGGCTACACCACCCCGATCCGCAACCTGTATCTGGCCGGCGCCTGGACCAGGCCCGGCGGCGGCTACAGCGCCGTCCTGATGAGCGGTCTCCAGTGCTTCGCCGAGATCACCCGCACCTGGTCCTAAACCTGGGGACAGCCACCATGTTTCCTTGTTTCCCCGCCCGAAACCTGGAAACATGGTGACTGTCCCCAGGTATAATTCGACCACCGCCGTCCAACTCGCGGTGGTTTTCCTGGGCGTTTTCCTTGCCTGCTGGTACTTCTGGGACCTGCCTTGGACCACCTCCCGCGTGTTCGGGGCGGTCCTGGCCATTCCGGCCCTGTCCTTGTGGCTCTTGGCGCGAATCCAACTGGGCCGGTCCTTCGCCGTGCGGGCCCAGGCGAGAGAGCTCGTCACGCACGGCCTGTACTCGAAAATTCGCAACCCCATCTACTTTTTTGGCTCCCTCTTCATCGCCGGGCTTATTCTGGTAATCGGAAAACCAATCTGGCTCCTCATCCTGGTGGTTTTGGTGCCGGTGCAGGCGATTCGCGCTCGCAAAGAAGCGCGCGTGCTGGAGGAGAAGTTCGGCGACGCCTACCGGGAATACCGCAGCAGGACTTGGTTCTAACCGATTGACCGGAAACCTGCTACCTCGCTCTCGCGTCGAATCTGGTAGGCTCAGGTCTCCGTGAACTTCGCCACGCCGTTCTGCGCGTTGCTCGCCGCCGCAGGTGTCTTCGGCCAGGAGCCGGTTCCTCGGGACGCAGTGCAGTCGGCCGCGCGGTGGTTCCAGCCGCAGCCGGCGGAAAAGCCCCTGGCGTGTGAAGTGCGCCCTCTCGCCCCCGTATTGACCTACCGTCTCGCCTACCGCGCGGGGTATCTCCTCACTGTGCCGATGCAGCAGTTCACGGGCCGTCAACGCCCTCTCGAGATCCTGGTCCGCATCACGCCCAAGCGTTCCGGCGCTCAGCCCCTGCTCTTGAAGGACGTCCAGACGTTCCCGGACGGCTCCGGCGAGCAGGGCCGGGACGCCTCGAAGTTCGAGGCACAGCTCATGGGGGGCTTCTTTGTCGGGGAAGGCGAGTACCACGCAGAGTTGGTGTTGATCGACGGCCTCGAGCGCGTCTGCCGCAAGCGGTGGGACCTGGAGCTGAAACCGCACAAGGCTGTGGAGACGCCACTTCCTCCCGGCCGCGTGGCAGCCTTCTCCCAGCTCGACTGGCCGCACCTGGGCGCCCAGCCCGGCCGCCTGACCGTCTTCCTGCACGCCGGCTCGTCGCGCTCGAATCAGGTGATGCTCCAAACGCTCGCCGCCGTTCTTGATCGATTGCCGTTCAGCCGTGTCCAGGTGGTCGCATTCAGCCTCGATCACCACAAGGAACTGCTGCGCCAGACCGTGGCCGATCCCGGTGGCTTCCTGCGGGTCGCGGAAGCTCTGCGCGACTTCAACCCGTCAACCGTGTCCTACGGAGTCCTCAAAGACCGCATGGGTCACCGCGATTTCCTCTGGCAGTTGCTGGCGAAGGAGGGACTACGCGCCCAACCTGCCGATGCCGTGCTCTTCGTCGGGTACTCGACTTTCGACGATGCTCACGTGTTTGCGCCCCCGGACGCGCGCAAAAGCGTCTACGCGTACTTCGACTTCGCGCCGCCCCGCCGCCGGCGATCCCCGATGCCCCGCTTCACCCCCTGGCGAATGCCCCGCTTGCCGGACGACCAACTGGAAGAACCTTGGGAGGACCTGCCGCAGGGCCGGACCACGCAGCTAGAGATGCCGGACGCCATCTCGCGAATCACCCAGGCGTGTTCCGGCAAGGTCTTCCATATCCATTCCCCCGGCGACCTCGCCTCAGCGCTCCGGAAAACCGCCGAGCTGTTGCGCGGGCACTGAGGTAACGTGAGAATATGTCCCGGCCATTCATCGCCGCTGCCATCGCGGCAACAACCATCCTGGGTGCGAGAGCGTTTCCGGCCCCGCCCTGCGATCGCGCCTGCCTCGTCGCAATCGTCGGCCAATACCTTGCCGCCATGGTCAAGCACGATCCCTCCGGTCTGCCCTTGGCAAGCTCCTTCAAGTACACCGAGAACACCGCCACGATTCCGTTGGGCGACGGGCTATGGGTGGGCGCCTCGCGTGGCCCCACCACCTTCAAGATCTACGCCGCCGATCCCACCGCCGGCCAGGTGGGCTTCTTCGGCGTCATCGAAGAGTTCGACAAGCCCGTGCTGCTCGCTCTGCGGCTCAAAGTGGAAAGCGGCAAAATCCGGGAGATCGAGCACGTAGTAGCTCGCTATCTGGGCGGCTCGGGAACCGCCGGCCTGGTGACGCCCCGGCCCGGCCTGGTTCAGCCGGTCCCGCCCGCCGAGCGCGTCTCGCGCCGCGAGATGCTGCGCATCGCCGAGTCCTATTTCGACTCGATCGAGCAGACCAACGCCCGCCTCGCGCCGTTTGCCGCCGATTGTGAGCGGCACGAAAACGGCTCCCAGACCACCACCAACAAGACCCCGCAACCCGGCGCCGACGCCGCCACCGTGGCCATCAACGCACTGAACTGCGGCGACCAGATCGACACCCGGAATCTCAGCTACATCACGCGAATCCGCCCGCGCCGCCTGCTGATCGTCGACGAGGAATACGGGCTGGTCTTCGGTTTCCCGATGTTCGTTCACCGCGGCAACGTCAGGACCATCCGCATCGTCGGTGTGCCCGGCGTCACCACCATTCCGCGGCCCTTCGGCCCGATCAATCTCCAGGCCGGCGAGATCTTCAAGATTCGCGGCGGCAAGATCCACGAAATCGAAGCCAACGGATTCCTGCTGCCCTACGGCGCCGCCAGCGGCTGGGAATAATCGCGGGCGCGGCTGCTCATCCCGTCCTCCCAACCGCTCCACCCTGACCTCATGCCATAGGGGCACTGATCCAGCACCGCCTCAATCTGCCGGATCTTCCCCCGCTCGATCTTGAACAGCTCCGCGATCTCCCAGGTGAAGGGACGCGCAGGCCCGGCCGGGAGCACGCGCCCATCCGGCAGTTTCACCGGCCGGCAGTTGCCCGCATGATCGAAGAAAACGAACGCGAGCGCGAGGCCCCGCTCCCGGTCCACGACCACGAAACGCCGGTCCCGGATCCGCGTCACAAAGTGGAAGAAGCCGGATTCGAACTGCGCTTTGCATCCCAGCGCCCCTACATCGAACCGGCCCGCGGCTTGCTCTGAAGGATGATTGGTGGTCTGCTCGCCGTTCTCGATGCGGTTGCAGTCGTCGGTGAAAGGGTACACGCCCTTCCCGTCATTCCGCTCCAATCCCGAAAAGTACATGTTGGCGGTCCGGATCAGGTCCTCGCGGGAAGCCCGCTCCGCCGCCGCGACCGGCTCGAGGAATACCGGATGCGGCCCGCCCATCTTCTCCAGATTCCGCGCGCCTCGCTCGCCGTGCGCGCCCCCGGCGTCCCCGCGCGCCACCAGCGTTTCAATCTCTGTCACCTTCCGCTCCCGCACCTTGAGCCGGACGGCCAGAATCGCGGGCGTGCCGTTCTCCAGAATCGTGCCGAAGAATCCCGCTTCCCCGGCTTCCGGATCAGCCACGTACAGCTTGTAGGCGCCGCGCGCGCTCGCGGTGCCCCAAAGCCCATCGCCCAGTTCGAGCCGCTGGCCGTTCTCGGTGAACTTCACGGGCTTCGCCATCGGCAGGCGCGAGGGGTCGTGCGCCACCACCGCATCCAGGTACCGGTCGATGAATCCCTCGAGACAACCGCGGTCGCACTGTCCCGCGGCAAGTTCTCCGCCCCATCCGGACGGCATCCCGTACGGCGCCGGCAGCAGCACCGCTTCGATCTGATGGATTTTGCCGTTCTTGATCTTGAACAGCTCTCCGATCAGAAACGTGTACGGCGTGTCGTACGGGGGCGGCACGTTGAAGGTGGTTCCGTTCGCCATCTTGACGGTCCTCACGCCGCCTGAGTGATCGAAGAAGATGATCGCGTACACCAGTCCGCGCTCTTCATCCACGATGGGGAATCGCCGCTCGCGAACGTGCGTGATGAACGTGGAAAAACCCGTGTCGAACTGCTGGCCGCAGGTCATTTTCTGCATCGGGTTTCCCGCCGGATTGTTCGCGGTCACGAATCCGTTCTCCATTCGCGTGCAGTTGGGATCGAACGGTGTGAGTTTGCCGGTCGCCTGCTCCAACCCCTCGAAATACGAGTTCGTGATCGCGACCATCTCCGCGCGGGATCGCCGCTCGGCGGGCGCGAGACTCTCGCTGAAGATCGGCTTCTCCGTCAGCCCCTCGGGTTTCACCCAGGCTCCCGGTGTCGTGCGGGCCACGATCGCCTCAATCTCGCCGATCCGCCGCTCCTCGATTCTCAGCCGAAGCGCCAGGATCTGCAGATGGCCGTTCTCCTCCACAATGCCGAAGAATCCCGCCCCGCCGCTGGCCGGATCGGCGAAGTACAACTTGTACTTCCCAACCGCGTTGGCGACGCCCCACATGCCCTCGCCCAGCTTCAGTGTCTGCCCGTTTTCGGTGTATTTCACCGCCGTCGCCAGCGGCAAGCCCGTAGGGTCGTGAGCGACCATCGCAGCCAGATATCGATCCACAAACCCGTTCAAGCACGCGCGATCGCACTGCCCTTCGCCCGCGGCCATCGTCAGGCAGCCCGTTACAACCAGGATCAATAGCCTCATCCACATCCGTCACCTCCATTGCAGCCGCCTTCACGGCGTGGCGAGAAACGCCCGTGCGTCGCGGCTGCTCTCGCCGGGAATCTCCTCCATCGGAACGTGCCCCGCCCCCTGGTAGATGATCAACTGCGAGTTCCGAATATCGCGGTGGAAGCGGTCGGCGAGCGATACCGGAATCCCCCGGTCCTCGGCTCCCCAAAGGATTAGAGTCGGCATTTCGAGCGACTGGATTCTGGCGCTCGAATCCTGCGCGGCGGTGCGGGTGAGGATGCCGAAGGTCTCGCGATTACCGGCCGCGAGGATCAGGTCGTAGTAGCGGTCGATCACGGCATCGGTCAGGCGACGCGGGTCGCCGTACATCTGCCGGATGGTCATTGCCACGAAGAAGCGCGGCGTGGTGTGACGCGCGATCCAGCCGATCACCGGCATCCTCGCCAGGCGCATGGCCAGGACCTTGCGGCCCTGGACGGGGTAGCCGCTCGCATCCACGAGAATCAGCTTCTTCACGCGCGCCGGATTGGCAGAGGCGAATTCCCAGGCGATGCGGCCGCCGTAGGAGTTGCCCGCCAGATAGCACGCCGGCACGTTCAGCTTGTCCAGGAACGCTCCGAGGAAGCGGACGTTCCACGCCATGCTGTAATCCTTCGCGGCGGTCGGCCCGGTGAGCCCGAAGCCCGGCAAGTCCAGGCGGATGACCCGATAGTCCTTGGAAAGCTCCTGCGCCCAGGCGTCCCAGGTCTGGAGCGACGAGGCGGCGCCGTGCAGCAGAACCAGCGGGAAACCCTGCCCCTCATCCCGGTAATGAACCTGGAGGCCGCCGACATCCAGAAACTTCGACGGCGGCGCGGCGTACTTCGCTTTCAACCGCTCGGGCGGGATATCGAAACGGATGAGCGAAGCGACGCCCGCCACCAGCAGCAACACCACACCCAGAATCACGTACGCCGTTCTCTTGAGAGCGCGACACATGGCGGTCCTCCCGCTGAGTATACATCTTAGGTTCGCCTCGAAGATTCCGGCTCCCGTCACCCGCGATCGAGCTGCTCCCGCAGATCGCTGGGGTATTGAGATCTCAGCTCCGGATACGCCTCCGCAAGCCGGATGAGGTCCAGCTCGTCCTTCTTGCGCTTGCTCAGACGCCGCTGTGGATCGCTGTAGGCCCAGAGCTTGCCGCGGGTGACATCCTCCAGGCACGCGACCCTCACACGAACCCCCAGGACGTCGGCCTCCACGGAGCGGGCCAGGAACGCCTGGTATCTTTCGTCCGTAGTGAACTGAATCCGCAGTGCGCTTCCCGGCGCCAGCGCATTCACCGAGAGCTGCGCCGACAGCTTGGGAAGACTCGAGGCGATGACGACGATATCGGCATCCAGCGTATATACTGGCTCAACGTAGCAATTGACGGCCAAACCGCCGATCAGGCAATAGGGTCCGAACGATTCGCAGGCTTCGATCAGCCGCGCAAAGTCCGTCGCGCCTCCCTGGGTTGTCAACTCGTACGCCTCCAGCGCAGTCACAACTTCACTCTATACAATAGTGCGCGTTGCCGGCTAGCCGGGTTGTGGCGCAGGCCATCGTTTCCCGTGGCCTGCGAGCCCGCTGGGAGCGGAACCCCGAAAGCTCGGAGGAATGCCGGAACGCTCACCTCTCCGCAAGCTCATATATGTTCACGCTAAAGGGGGGCATGGTTGCCGTGCTGGGAACCGCCTCCAGCGCGTGCTCCTCGACCTTGACTCCTGGGTCTTGCCCGACGACGATGGTCGCATCAACGCTTGACGGCGCCATGCGCCACAGCCGCCCCTTCCCGGAAAGCTGCACGCCCTTGAAGGAGAGGCTGAGCCGCTGCTCGGAATCACTCGGATTCACCACGGCGACGGTGAGTGTTTTCCTGTCGCTGGTAAGTGCTGCGGCCACGTCCAGAGGGTAGGTGTCGCTGCCCGGGTTGACTCTCGGCTGGTCGCCACCGGCGGGATACTTCGGCGCCGGCTGGGGTGAATCGCCGGACACTTCGACCGGGATCGCGCCGAAATGATCCCGGTAGAGTTTGAAGAGCAGGCCGGCGGGATTCAACACGGCCTCGGTGCGGTTCGCGCTGAGGAGGGACGTGGCGAAGGTGAAGCCCGCCATCTGGTAGAGGTCCGAGTGGCGGAACATTTCGTGGAACGCCCACGCATAGGCGGGGACGACCTTATACGAGTTCGGCGCGACGCCGGCGTATGCCCATTCATCGAGATTGATTGGCACCGGTTTGGCTTTGAGTGCGGGGATGCGCGCCAGGTATTCCTGGTAGTGCTCGTACTTGACACGAACCTGCGTGGCAGGCCGGCGCTCCCATTCGATCAGCGGCTCACCCGGCTCCACTTTCACCCGGTCGCCCTTCTCGATGTCGAAACGCTGGTTGTTGTAGGTATAGAAGTGTTCGCTGAGCAGGTCCATGTTCTCCAGACAGTGGGAGAGTAGTCCTGCGCTCCAATCCGCCGGCGAGAGGTAGTCGGGAACCACCTTGCCGCTGATGCGCTTGGCCTGCTTCGATCCGGTCATCGCGTCGGGCATTGCGCCGCTGGCCACAAGCTGGATGGCCGGGTCCACCCGCCGCATGGCTTTGGCGAACAGGTTGTGCTTGATTTCAAACTGCGCCAGCGGCATGACGCCGAATTGCCACTCGCCCCACATCTCGTTGCCGATGCCCCAGAACTTGACGCCGTACGGCTGCGGATGGCCGTTGGCGGCGCGCAGCCGGCCCATCGGCGTGGTGGGGGCGCCATTGGCGTACTCGACGTATTGGGCCGCGGACCAGGCGTCCCCGAAGCCGGCATTGACGGTGATATACGGCTCGACCTCGAGCAGGCGGCACAGCGTCATGAATTCATCCGTGCCGACATCGTTCGGCTGAACGGCATTCCAGACGGGATCCATGACCGGCGGGCGCTTGTCCGCATCGCCAATGGCGTCGCGCCACTCGTGAGCCGAAACAAAATTCCCACCCGGGAAACGATAGACTCCCGAACGCAGTTGCTTCAGCGCGGCGATTACCTCGGCGCGAAAACCCTGTACGTTGTCCGCCGGCATCAACGAAACAGCGCCGACGTGAAAAGCGCCGGCTCCCGTTCCAACAATCTCCAACCGGGCGTTGTCGCTGTCCGCCTGCGCCTGGAAGCTCAGCGGAACCTTCGTGTACTCGGCTCGAAGGTTCTTCGCGGAAACGGTCTGGCGATCATTCGGGTTGGTTCCCCACACCAGACTGATGGCCACCTTAGCGCCGGGATCGCCCGCCAGCACCACGCGGCCCGTGTAGGATTTCCCTTTACGCACTGCCAGTCCAGCCTGCTGGATTCCACGCGGTTCGCTTCCGTTCAGTCTGACGAGCGGCGTGTGATCGCCGGCATACGGACGGTTCGCATCCATGACGATGGATTCTTCCGGGCCGATGGGCGTCCAGCGCCGCAAAGGCGCGCGCCACCCCTGCGGCGGGCCGGCCGCCCCCGCCCGCGCCGTCACCGGATGGTAGAACTTCCGGTCGTCCAGCATTTCGGCCCACAGGCCGTTATTGATGATTCCGGCGATGTGCTCGATAAACTGGCCGTAGAGATACTTCGATATCGGTTCGCTGGTCCTGCCGGCGTCGATGGTGGCATGGATCGCCTGACCTCGAGCGCCAGCCGCGACGGCGGCGAGGAACGCCACGAGCGCCACATTCCGTGCAGTCGTAATCCAGGTTTTCAAGAGCGGCATAGTATTCCGATCTTACATCCGGAGTCATTCGCCGTCCTGCTTGCCGGGTTTGCGACCGCACGGCTACCTGGCGGGCGCTGGCGAGGGCTCGTGCTCGGTGGGCGGCTCGACGCTCGTCCAGTAGTTGGTCTTCGCCTCGACGGTCGGTGTGCGAACGCCAACCAGGACGTTCCCTTCCAGGAAGACGCTCTTCAACTCGCCCGGGTCGGTGGAGAGAAAGGCGCCGGTCCCCTGGAAGGTGCGGCTGGCGCGCACGATGGCCCCGGGGCAGCGGTCCAGGCGCACCACCGGAGCGTCCGCCAGGGGCAGACGCGTCGCGACATTGTCCAGCAGCAGTTCGCGGGAATCGCGCACCAGAAAGGCAGGTCCGCTTTTCGCGTCGATTTGGACATTATGCAGTTCCAGGGCGGCGGTGTTAAACGCCTTCATGCCCGTTTTGGCCGAGGCGACGACGTTCGAGATGCGCAGGCCGGAAATCGGCATTTCCGGCAGCCCTTCGACATTGATTGCCACGCGCGCGCGGCGGATGGTCATGTTGCTGACGGCGATGTCGCGAAAGACGGGCGTCCGGTTCGATACCGGTTCCGGGGCGTCGCGCCGCACCTCGCCCTCCATCAGATAGTAGTTAGTGACATTGATCGCCTGGCCCACGTCGTCCATCACCCAGTTGTCGAAGCGGACGTTCTCGACCCCGCCGCCCCGGCCGCGGCGGCTCTTGATGCGCACGCCCATTTGGACGCCGTCGCAGGTCAGGCCGCTGGCCACCAGGTTGCGAACCCAGCCCGAGGTCTCGCTGCCGATTGTGACGGCGCCATGAGCGCGGTGCACGGTGCAATTCGCGATCGAGATATTCTCGCTCGGGCGGTTGACGCGCAGGCCGTCGGCGTCCTTGCCGGCCTTGATGACGATGCCGTCGTCGCCCGTGTCGATGTAGCAGTTCGAGATGCGCACGTTGCGGCTGGAGTCCACGGCGATGCCGTCGGTTTGGACTCCCGGGTAGGTTTCGATGATCACGTCGCGCACCACCACGTTGTCGGAGTAAAGCAGGTGGATCGTCCACATGGGCGACCCGGAGAAGCGGACGCCTTCGATGAGGACGTTCTTGCTGTCCATCACGCGGACAAACGACGGGCGCAGCTCGGGCGCGGCGGCGAGGTAGGCCAGCTCGGGGGCGGGCGTTTTGAGTTCGAGGAGTTCGAGCAATCGCGCCCAGTTCGGCCCGTTAGCGCTGCCGGGATCGCCGCCCGAGGCTCTCTCGCGCGGCATCAGTTTCATCCACTCGGCATTGTCGCTGGCCAGGATGCCGCGGCCGGTGATGGCGACATTTTCGAGGTTGCGGCCGCCAATCAGCGGGACGGGCGTCAGCGTTTCGATGCCCTGCTGCCGGCCCGGCGTAAACGGGAGGCGCGCCGCCGGGAACCGCACCGTCGCGCCCGCGTCGAGGTGCAGGGTGAGATTGCTGACCAGCTCGATGGGTCCGCTGATGTACCTGCCGGCGGGGATGAAAACCGTGCCGCCGCCCGCCGCTTTGGCCGCCTGAATCGCGGATCGGATGGCTTCCGTCGAGGGCGCCGAGGCGTCGTTGCGGGCCCCGTAGTCGAGGATGTTGAAGAACGGGCCGGCGCTCCAGGCGGGCCCGGCCAGGAGAAGGAGGAGGAGAGACAGCCGTTGCATTTCGGGTCCGTTGTAATGATAATCAGTAATCGATATGAAGGCAATCGCTGCCGCGCTCGCAGTGACTTGGTTCGTGCTCCCCGGCTCTGCACAGGACACCCGAAAGGTCGTGGAACCCTCGATTCCTCTCCCTTGCGCGACCCTGAAGGCAAACATCGGGCGCGCCGGGACCTCAATCGCGCCGGAAGATGAAAGCAAACTGGACACCGCCCGCATCCAAGCGGCGCTGGACGGATGCCCGGCTGGTCGTGCGGTCGTGCTTCAGCCCGCGTCGCGGCGGACCGACGCGTTTCTCTCCGGGCCTCTCGAACTGCGGCGCGGCGTGACCCTGGTGGTCGATCGCGGCGCGTATTTGTACGCTTCCCGGAACCCGCGCGACTACGATCGGAAGCCGGGCGTCTGCGGCACGATCACCCAGGAAGGTCGCGGCTGCAAGGCGTTGATCGCCGGCGACGGCGTTCCCGGCGCGGGCGTGATGGGCGACGGTGTGATCGACGGGCGCGGCGGGGAGACGATTCTCGGGCAAGACATCAGTTGGTGGAACCTGGCGGACCGGGCTCGGGCGGGCGGGAGCCAGAACAACCCGCGGCTGATCGTGCTGAACCGCTGTGACAACTTCACGCTCTACCGCATCACGCTCATGAATTCGCCGAACTTCCACGTCGGCTACAGCGGCGGCAATGGATTCACGGCGTGGGGCGTCAAGATCTGGTCGCCGGAGCGGGCGCGCAACACCGACGGCATCGATCCGGGCAATTCGACCAACGTGACCATCGCGCACTGCTACATCCACACGGGCGACGACCAGGTGGCGATCAAGGCGCCGGCGGGCGCGCCGACCACCCACATGAGCATCCTGCACAACCACTTCTATTCGGGGCACGGCATGTCGATTGGCAGTACGACCGACGGCGGCGCCAGCGCCATTCGCGTGTCGGACCTTTCCATCGACGGCGCGGACAACGGGCTGCGGATCAAATCGAACATCACGCGCGGCGGGCTGGTGCACGACGTCGTGTTCGAAGACGTCTGCATCCGCGACACGGCCAATCCGATCGTGATGGAGACCAGCTATAGCGCGCACGCCAGCGAGGCGGACAACCGGCCGCCGGTCTTCCGCGACATCACCGTTCGCAACGTACGGGTCGAAGGCGGCGGCAAGGTGACGCTGGAAGGTCTCGATGCAACGCATCGCCTGGGCATTCAGTTCGACAACGTAGTGTTCGACGATCCCGCGCAAGCGAAGGTGTCGGCCAAGCACGCGGATGTGAAGGCCGGGCCGGGCGAGTTCAATCTCCAGGTCGCAGGCGAGGACGTGACGCTCTCGGGCAGCGCCGGGAAGAGCCTCAAAAACGCCTGCACCGGCAAGTTCGTCGCCTTCCCGCTCCGGTAAGTCCGTGGCACAGCGCGGCAAGCCGCAACCAAAGACCTCCGTACGAAGACACAGCCAAGGAGAGCGGCCTTCAGGCCGCGCCGGGCTTGAGCCCGGCAGAGGCGGGGCTGCGGACCGGAGCCCGCCCTCCGCATCCGCCTCGCGCGTTTACCCTCGAGCCGAGGCCAACCGCCGCGCATGATAGGGTCCCGTCATGCCCATGAAGGCGCGCATGGAAATGCGATCCAAGGGCAGCCGCCGGCGCTTCGAACATCCCGAACAGCCCGGCCTGATCACGGTGCCGGGATGCGCAGCCGTCGGAGTGCCCGGTGTTTGATAGTAGCCGAGGCGTGGACGGCTATTCTCGACTTATGCAGTCTCATTCTCAGCAGCGCGCCAAACCAGCCGCTTGGTGTCGAGAATGAAAGACCTTTCGTTCCTGGTATGCGTTTCCGCGTCGCCGTCGCGAGTCACGATTTTGCCACCAAAAATGCGGATCTCGTCTGCGGCCGTGCGAAGCGCCCGATGCCCGGAGATCCACCCGGGAGCCTCTCCGCGGGCCTGCACTGGTTCAATCCGGAAGCTCGTCGTGTGGAGCCGGTAGACGGGCGTCATTCCGTACTGCCGCGCGCCTTGATAACCCATCGATCCGACGATGTAGATGTGTTCGCCGGCCAGTGTCGCTGTGTGGAAATCGGTCGGTGGAAAGACCGATTCTGGATAGCCGAAGATCTGAATCGTCCCGTCCGGATCATGGACCAACACGTCGTTGTAGATGCAGAAGTCCTCATCGTAGTAGTCCTCATGCTCTCCTGCGATTTGAACGATGCGGCCATCCGGCAAGAAGGTGAGCGATTGTCCAAAGCGTTGGGCGCACCAGACGGGCGATCCAGTGGCCTGGCGTCCGAATAGTTGTCCCGCTTGAGAAGCTGAAACTCCCGCGCGGATCATGCCTTCCCAAAACGGTTCAACCATCTTCTCCGGGTTGCGGGTGCCAAAACGCCGCGACCATCCCTTGTGGAACTCGCTCAGCGAAACATCGAGCAGGGCCTCATCCGCTTCCGGGTCGAGGCCCAACAACGATCTTCGCCCCGCGAAAGCGAGTTCACCAGGATCGGCGCCCGCCTCAAGAAGCCGAGTCGCAATTTCGCGGGTGTGGGCAGACCCTATCGCGGTCTGCCCATGGTTTTCGACGTTCACATCGGCGCCGGCTCTCAGCAGCACATCCACGGCTTCTGCATTCCCGCACTCCACCGCTGTCATGAGCGGCGTTGTGCCCAAGTCATCTTTTTGCTCGATAGCCGTCCCGAGTTCGAGCAGCCATTCGAGCATCGGAGTGTGGTGGTTTTCAATCGCATGAAACAGTGATGGTTTCTCGCAACACCCGCGCGCATTCGCATCGGCGCCACCTTCCAGGAGAAAGCGCGCCTTGGCGATATCCCCAGTTTGGATGGCAACCAGCCATGGGCTTCGGGACCACCAGTCTTTTTCCTCCAGATACGCCCCGCTCTCGACGGCCTTCTCCACGTCGGCCAGGGAACCGAGCGCCACAGCCCGAATCAGAGGTGTCCAATCCAACTGAGTCTCGTCAGCCCCGGCGTCCAGCAATAGCCGAACGGCGTCGAACCGCCCAACTTGCGACAGCATGCGCAAGCCCGATTCCTGGTACCTCCCCACACCGTTCAAGGCCACGCCGCGCGCGATCAGGAGTTTCAGGAGATCGATCAAGTGCGGGTCGCGCACTACATCCCGCCCATGGACGGCATCGATCAAGGCGGCTTCGTAGCCCTCGCCTCTCTGGTAGTGGATGTCTGCGCCGTTTTCGAGCAACGCGACAAGCTTCCGCGGATCACCGCCGGCCAGGCAGAGGGCAACCATAGGGTGCTGAGTTCCGAATCCCGGGCACTCCTGATGAACGCTCGCGCCATGTTCGAGGAGCAAGTGCACCAAATCAACACTTGCTTTCGGGCTTTCGACCGCGTGCATGAGTGCCGTGTAACCGCGGTTATCGCGCGCGTTGACGTCAATCCCCTGACCGGGCGGTCTGTCACGCAAAAGCTCGCGCACGCGCTGGAGATTCCCTCGCCTGACCAGATGATGAAGTTCGAAAGGCGCCGGCATAGACGTCGCTGAAGCCGAGTGCGGTCCACGACGAGACCGCTGCGCGGCAAACCAGCGTGGCGAGTACTCTGATTGTAACCGCTTCTCCCGATCCCGTGGTCGCCTTTTTGGCCGCGTAACGCCCACTCCCGAAGACTGCCTCCCGGACCGAGGGCCACCCCTGAATCCCAATCCTATTTCGGCGGCGCGACCGTTTGGATCATCGCGCCGCCCGCCGGGCCCGGCATGAACTTCAGCAGGGCTTGCCCTCCTTCGGGAGACAGCCGGCTCTGCAATTCCTGAAGAGCGGCTTTGAGAATCGCCACGCGCTCCTGGTACAAGGCCTGCATTTTTTCCTGCGGGGGTAAGGCGCCCTGAATGCGGCCGGAGTTCATGAGGTCCCAGCTGCGTTTCTCGTTCTCGGCCAGCTTCGCGTTGGTTCGATCGACGATCTCATGCCAGGTCTCGCTGTCGGAGGGGCTCAGGGTCGCGGCTACCGGGTCGTGCGCCGGCGGAGGCTCGTTCACTATCTCGCCCGTCGGCATTTTATGGATATGCGTCGCCTGCGATTCCGTCCTATTAAGCAGGCCCTGGAACCGCATTTCGAGCGGCACTTCGACCCACTGTTGAAATCGCGGCGTCGCGGCGTAGCGCGCCGGCGGCGCGACGTTCGGTAGGTTTGTGGTCTTACCGATTCGCTCGCGGTGCGACTCCCACCACTGGTTCCAAAACTCGATATCCCGTTGTTCCTGCTGGCGATCGTTCATCGGCACGGAGGTCGGGCAGTGCGCCGCCGCTTCCGGCGATGCCGGGCCCCTCACCTGGCAGAATGCGGTGAGCGCGCCGCCACGCGCCGAAGCATCCGGGCTCGCGAGCAGCGCAATCAGGTACGGCACGAACTCCAGGCTGCGGGTCGAGCCGGCCCGCATCGCGAACATCGAATCGAGCCCGGGCAGTGTCACCTCGGCCAGCGCCATGCGCGCCAGGCAGTGTGCCGCGCGAAGGTTCTTCCCCAAATCCACGTCCATCAGGTGGTGCGTGAACGCCGAGGCGGAGTACGCCGTTGCCAGCCGCGCAAGGTCCTGTTCGATGTCGCACAGAGCGTCCGCATCGCCGCTCGCCGCCCGGCCCACCAAACCGAGCAGCTTCAGGTTCGCGTCGTTCGAAACGGAGAACTGCCGGTAGACCTCCGCCGTGGACTCCCTTTTCAGCCCATCGAGATTCATGATCAGCGAGTGGAGCCGCATCCGGGTGCGGACCCATTCCGGTAGCGCGCCAGTCTCGGGCCGCACCGGCGCGTGCGGCGCCAGGTCGGCAGCCCGGCGCGTGACCAGATCCTCCAGAGCCGCGCCGATCTCGAAGGCCAGCTTCGTTTGCAGTTCCGCCTCCGGTCGATAGCCGATCGGCGTAGCCGGGAGTTCGAGGAAGAACCCGCCGAAGGAACCGAACGGTTCGCCGGCTTGGAGCGGCTCGAGGGCGCCCTCGGCGCGCGTGCGCAGAAACCATAGAGCGCGCACCGCCGGCATCCTGGCGCTCGCGGCCGGCGACTCGAACGGCGCGGGTTGGTAGCTCCACTCCACCGTCATCTCGGCGCCCGGCTCAACTCTGCCTTCGAGCACCCGAACCACGCGGATTTCAGCCTTGGCGCTGACCTGCGATCCGTTATCGACGCCCGAGCCCCGGACGATGTCCGCGACCACAATGTCCGTGGCAGTTTGCAGCGTGTCGTCGAAGCTCCAGCCGCTGTGGGACGAGAATCCCTGCCCCGGCAGAATGCCGGCGACCAGAAAGAAAGCTGCAAGAGCTGCGCGTTTCATGGGAGGCCGGTTCATTATAGGACGCCGCGACGGCACCGCGGGTTCCATCCGCGCCTTGACCGCCCTCACCGCTGCCGCCGGAGGCGGTCGCAAACGACACTCACCTTGCGGCGCACAATGTGCGACTCGTATCAACTGCCACCCGCCGGTTGCGTGCCCAACAGCTTCACCCAAAGCAACTCCGCCAGCGGCCGGCACCTGTTCCGCAAGCCTACTTGCTGAGACACCTCAGCCTGCGCGGCACCCGGCTGCTCTGCCGGATGCTGGCCGACTTATCGTTCCTGATCCGGTCAACTTCCGGATTGGCGACCATCCAACCAGAACCGGCTGGATGGCACTTCTACCGAGAGGGCGTATTCCGTCCGCCTGATGTGTCGGGGGGCTTCACGGGGATGATGTATATGGATTTCGGCTTAGACTATATGACGTGGGAATGCTTCGGCAAATCCGGCGGCGGCCCGTGGCAACGCTGGCCGCGCTGCTCACCCTCGCGCTGGGCGCCGGATTAAACCTGGCGCTGTTCCGCGTTGTCTACGCGGTAGTATTGAAGCCGCTGCCGTACGAGGACCCGCACAGGCTGGTGAACGTGTGGCGCGTGGACCGGCTGGAGGATTCGCCGATGATCGCCACACACGACCGGTTGTTGCCGGACGGCGTCACCGTCGAGCGCTGGCAGCAGCGCGCCCGGACGCTCTCAGGCCTGGCTTCCTATCGCGCCTGGCGGGTGACCGTTGCCAGTGGCGGCGATCCCGAGCGCGTGCCGGCCGGGCTGATCTCGCCGGAGTTTCTGCCGCTGCTGGGAGTGCACCCGGTGATGGGAAGGAATTTCGAGCCGGCCGAGAATCGTCGCGGCGCGGCGCCCGTCGCGATTCTCTCCTACGCCTACTGGCAGCGCCGCTTCCAGGGTGACTTGCGTCTCCTCGGAGCGTCCATCATCGTCGACGGACAGCCTTCGCTGGTAGTGGGTATCCTGCCTGCCGAATTTCGTCCCGTGATCCTCGGTATGGAGCAGGAAGCGCAAGTCTATGTTCCGCTCGTGCGGGCCGATTCGGGCTCGCTGAACCGGCGCGTGGCCTGGATAGTGGGCAGGTTGGGACCCGGGGCCACGCTCGCCTCGGCGCAGGCGGAGCTTGCCGCGCTGGCACGGGAGGCCGCCATCGAGCAGGGCAAACCGCTCGAACGGCAAGGGGTCAACGTCACCCTGCTCGAAGAGCAGATCGGCAGGACGCTACGGCCCGCGCTGCGCATGTTCTTTGCTGCGACGGCGTGCGTGCTGCTGCTCGCGTGCCTGAACGTGGCCGCGCTGTTGCTGGCGCGGGCCCTCGAGCGGCAGCGCGAGTTGTCGATCCGCGCGGCCCTGGGGGCGTCACGGGGGCGGCTGCTGCGGCAACTGCTGGGCGAGACGCTGCTGCTGGCCGCCGCGGGCGCAGCGTTGGGAGCGGCAATTTCAGTGGCGCTGGTGGAGGCCTTACGCCGCCTGTATCCCGGGTCGATCCCGCGTCTCGAGGAGGGGGGGACGGGCGCGGCGGTGGCAGGCTTTGGGCTGCTCGTGGCGCTGGCGAGCACGCTGGCGTGCGGCATCCTGCCCGCGTGGCTGGCCACGCGCGGGCGATTGGCGGGTGCGTTGCACGGACGCGGCGTTTCACTCGGCCCCGCGGCGCGCAGGTGGAGCGGTGCGCTGGTGGCGCTCGAGGTAGGCGTGACGGCCATGGTGCTGGTCTCGGCCGGCCTGTTGCTGAAGAGCTTTCTCAGTCTGCGCAGCCTTGATCTGGGCTTCGCGCGCGAGGGCCTGATGACTGCGCAGGTGGTGCTGCCCGATGAGCGCTACGCGAAGGACGAGGGCCGCGCGCGGTTCGTTGCCGAGTGGCTGGCGCGGCTGAACGCGATCCCGGGCGTGGCAGGCTGTGCGGTCACCAATTCCCTGCCGCTGGCTTTCAACCTCCTGATGGACGTCAGCTTCAGGGTCCCCGGCCAGCCACAGCGCTATGCGGGCGGGCGCGCCGTGGCCGGGGAATATTTCCAGGTCATGGGTCTCCGCATGAAGGAGGGCCGGCCGCTGAGCGCCGACGACGACGCGCGCCGCGACTTCGTCGTGGTCAACGAGAGCTTCGTGCGGCGCTTCCTGCCGCACCGCGCCGCGGTCGGCACGCCCATGGACTTCGGCGGCCACCGGGCAACCATTGTGGGCGTGGTGAAAGACCTGCGCAACATGGGCCTTCAACGTCCCGCCGTTCCGGAACTCTACTTGCCCTTCGGCTCGATTCCGGGCCCGTTCCTGGACGTGATTGTGCGAACCGCAGCCGGCCCGGCGGGGATCGTCACGGCCGCGCGCGCCGAGCTGAAACGGATGGACCCGCAACTCGCGCTGGCGCAGGTGTCTTCGATGGACAAGATCGTCGACAACTCCATGGCCCGCCCGCGTTTCCAGGCCGTGCTGCTGGGCCTGTTCGCGATCATCGCGCTGCTGATGGCCGCCGTCGGCACCTACGGCGTGATCGCGCAGAGCGTGCGAACGCGAACGGCTGAGTTCGGCATTCGCATGGCGCTGGGGGCTTGCGTGGGCGACGTGCGCGCGCTGGTGCTGTGGCAAGGCCTGCGCATGCCACTGATCGGATTGCTGATGGGCGGCGCGGGATCGCTGGCGGCGGGGCGGCTGCTGGAGAGCCTGTTGTACGGCGTCACGCCGCACGACGCTCAGGTGCTGGCGGGCGCCGCGGTCCTGCTGGCGGCCGTGGCCGTTCTGGCTTGCAGCTTGCCGGCCCGCCAGGCCGCGCGTACCGACCCCGCTACAGCCCTCCGCGCCGAGTGACGTAGCCCTCGATCGACCCAGAGACATGGTGGTTCGTGATGGCGTGGCGGCCTCGGGTTTTTCGATCCTCTACTCATGGAGCTTTGACAACGCTCACGGGGGGTCAGTCTGTAATCTCGCCGGAAGTACATGCCATGAAATGCCGGTCACGACAATTGCTAACCGTGGGTTTCGAACCACACGGGCGCGTTGTCGGCGTCTCGTAGATGCGGCTTCTGGCCATGGCCATGGATCGCGGCCCATCCGGAAACTACCCGCCGATGTCGGCTCAGAGGTCCCCAGGTCCGCTTCTGGGAAGTTGAGCCGTATCATCCCTCGCTGACGCCGAAGGGGCGAGCAGGCCCGTGACTGGTGCCCGAGTATGCCGACCCGAGGGATCACCCGCCACTTCGCGACCATCTGGGAGTGATCCTGAGGTGCCCGCAGCACTACCCCACAGGAACGACGTCACGTCCGAAAGTAGCCGTCAGTCTAGAAAACCCGTCCGCAGGGTCCGTTTTGATCGAGGCGATACTGCCACGCCGCGACCGTCTTACCGCGAGGATAGAACGCGATCTGTTTATCGCCGGAGTCTGTGTGAATCGTGAACCTCGCGAGTAGGTCGGGATCACCGTTGTTGACCGAGAAGCCGGTGAGCGCCTGTCCGTTGCGCAGCCCCGCCGCAAACGCCGGCCCGCCTTCGACCACGCCGGTGAGCTGACTCGCTGCCCGCGAGCGGGCGAGATCGAGACCGAGTTCGAACGTGGGCAAGTCCTGAAGGGATGGATGGGCGCAGCCGCCGATCAAGGGTGCCTGGTCAGGTGCCGGCAGACCGCCGTGATCGACTACGGCGAGTTGCAACAGCCTGCGCGCGTCGGCGGAGAGATAGCGTCCGGCCGTTTCGAGAATGCGTGCGAGCGTGATGGGCTGGTCGCCGGTTCGTACCATGTCGAACATTACGTCGTCGAGCGAATGCTCGCCGCGCGACTCGCGACGAATCGCGCCATCCAGCCAGAGCGCGATGATGCGCCCGCGCACGTAGGGATCGGTCGACGTTGGGAACTGTCGCAGGTCCCGATTGAGTGAATCGACGTAATTCGCTATCGGCAGCGCGCCCGCGCGATAGACCAGCAAATAGCCGTAGTACGTCGTGAATCCCTCCTTGAACCAGGTGGCGGCCCGGTCGGTTTCACTCGACAGCGTGCCCATCCGGGCGGGATTCCACGCGTGAAACGCCTCGTGCGCAAGCTGCGGAAGCAATCCGGCGAATGAGTCCAGCCGCGAGACGTACATCCAGAAAGCATTCGTGAACGCGCTGCCGTCGCTGCTGCCATGGTCGCGGTCGTACGGCTTCAGCGTGACGAGAAAGTACGGAAAGTTATCGTCGTGCCAGAAGTCGCGCACCATCCCGACGACTTTCTGAAGCTGCCGGATCGCCTCGTCATCAGTGAACGTCCAGGCGCCGCGGACGGCAAGGACCGCCGGCCGGCGGCCGATCTGAAACCGATGAAT